>CEUS01123646.1_pt1 | contig 25165 bp, 28 predicted proteins | sample 427031 | NCBI WGS metagenome assembly CEUS01 (sample SAMEA2622837, study PRJEB7988) | marine metagenome | biome: marine biome (ENVO:00000447); feature: marine epipelagic mixed layer (ENVO:xxxxxxxxx); material: "saline water (ENVO:00002010), including plankton (ENVO:xxxxxxxx)" | depth 140 m | reverse complement strand
GATGTTTTGGAGACAGAGCCTCAGATGGCTTACATGGGCGCGGTTTCAAGGCAAGCGGCTCCTTCATCTTATACGGCTCCAATGCAACGACGAGCGCAAGATTACTTAAGGAATCAGTACTCGAATGTTTATAACGAATATTTGGGACGCAGAGGACAAGAAATTAGTCAGCGTAAAGACCCTTCTAAGTGGACTACGTTCTCTGATTTCTTGGAAGAAACTCCTTTTACTCAGCGATACTCTCAGTTATCTCCTTATCAAAGAGGCGTATCTACCAGTAGGTTTGCGCCTAGCACGAGGCGAATCTTCTTCTAATGACTAATCAGCAGTTTCCTCCATTACAGGAGCCAGAGCCAGAGCCAGGTATCTGGGATCGGTTTCTTCCTGCCTTAGGCGAAGGAATGGAAGCCGTGATGGACACACCTGTGATTGGCCCTGCATTGCAAGGGCTAGGTAAGGCTTTTGAATTTGGAAGCGAGAGGATTATTCAGCCTCCTGTATCGGGAGCATTGGAATATTTTCCTGTTGGGTGGGAGACTCCTGAATCCGCAGGTGACTTAAGCCCCTGGCAAAGTTTAAAGCAGGGTAAGCCTGTTTTGAACCTTGACCCGTTTACTAAATTCCAACGTGATCCGGTTACTGGCGAGCAGGAGAGAAAGTTTTCTCCTGGGGCTGCCGTAGAAGGAATGCTTTCTGCAACTCCTATAGGGTGGGCAAAGGCTTGGAGAGAGGATTGGCTTGACAAGGGTTCTCCTTACTATCCTGGCACGGTAGCTGCTGCTAAAGTTGGAGAAGCTATTGGTGTAAAAGAACAGGAACTTGGAAGGGAAACAACCAGGCAGGAAAAAAGAGACATCGGCGAGGAGATTTACAAAGTGCCTCCATACATGAGAGGGACTTTAGAGGAACTGCCGTGGTTTATGATTCCTAGCGGAGGACAGGCATCTGCTGGTTTGAAAACTCTCCGAATGTCTGCGAGATTGGCTCCTAAGAATTTGCCAGGAACAATTCATGCGACAGGAGGATTAGGAAGGGCTGCCTCAACGACAGCTCGTGCAGGACTTCGTACGGGAGAACTAGCACTTCGTCCTTTGGAATATACCGAAAAGGCTTTTGCGTATCCTTTCACATTGGCGGGCAAGGGAATTTCAAGAGGGTTAATTCCTGTAAGGAGGAGAGCAGCAGAGAGGATGCTCGACGAGACTTACCTCAAGACGGCGAATGACAATATTACAAATCGAACTATGACCTTGGAAGAGGGTGTTGATGCAATGAACAAGGTTGTTCGGATACATTTCACCGCTCCTGTGGATGATTATTTTGTTATAAGTGGTAATAAAGTAGTACGAAACGCTAAGGCAAAATTGCCGAACAAGGTGCTTTATAACAATAAAGGTATCTTCTATAAAGATAGGGATGAGCTTTTTGACAACCAGTTTCTCAAGCCTCGTGAGGTTCCTGAAAAGAAATATGCTCCTACCTATGTTAGAGGGGTGAATCCTGCTTATAGAAACATAGGGCTTAATACTCCAGTAGCGGCACGTGCGGATTCGATTTCTGCTGTGGATTTAAAGAATATAGCACGTAGAGATTTTATTAATGAAAGCCGCACCTCTCCTCTTGAAGAGGGTGTTATAGACAGGGTTGGAGTGGCGGAATCATTCCAGAACGAAAACTTTATGACGAAGTTTAAAACTCGTTGGGATGCACATAACCCTAACGATCCTAACCAATCTACTTTGTGGTCTGAGCAGCAACTTGCAAGGCTTTCCGATGTAAGGCAAAAGTATGGCGCAGAAGCTGCTCAAGATTATGCGGAAGAAATAAATCGTCTTACGGTAAAGGCTATGGATTCTTTGAGGGACGGAGTGGACTATCCTGTTGGAGAACTGCGTAGGCCAATAAGGAATGACGGATATGTTAATGAGGCAAAGGCTACTGATCCGATAACTTTTAATGATAGAGATATAAGCGAACCCATAAGAGAAACTTCTGCTCCTAGGCAGTTTGTTGAAGACACTGAAGGAGCTGCTAACCGTGCAAGGTGGGGACGCCCAGATTCTTATGTTTGGGAAGAGGTTCCTGGGAGGTTTCGGAGAAGCATTCCTAATCCTAAGTTTAGGTGGAATTATGGGCTTGACGTTCCTGACTCAGCTAATCATGCGCTGATTAAAGAGATGCACCGTGACGGGTTGCTTGGGAAGGTAGCTAGGCGTGACCCAGATGAAATAGCTAAAGCAGGAAGAGAAAGTGTTTTTGGTCTTACGGCAGATGGTTACGTTAAGTTAATTTACTCTCTGCATGATTCCACTTACGCTTTACGGGTTTTGCAAGACAATTCGTTTAGGAGCAGAATGGGACTGTTCAGGCACGGAAGCAAGCAAGACTTAGTAGCTGCGGTGGTGTTAAGTCCAGGGGCGGCTATTCGTGCGGTCAATATGTATGAAAACCTTATGCGCACTCAGGTTGTTAAGCATATTGGAAGACGAGAGGCTCACGGACTTACTCAGGAAGATATAGATATGGTTTTGCAGGGGAAGCACTTGGGTGAACTGCATGAGCATATTAAGAGGCTGAAGCTAGAAAACCCTACAGAGGCAGCGAATATTAAACGTAATGTAGGGCAGATGTATATACTTCGTGACTTGCGTCCTGGGGAGAAGCAGTTTATTCCTTCAGGGGTAAAGATTGATGTTCCTAAAACTAAGACAGCCGTTAGAGCCATAGATGAAGAACTTATAACCGAGGACGGAAAGGAAATATGGAGGGACTCCCTGCAAAAAAAGTGGCGGATTCCCAGAGAGCGTGGAGGCGAAGGACTTACTAAAGAACAGGCGGCACAGCGGCTGAAATATGCAATTGGGTCTGAAGACTTGCCACGGGATGCCAATGGGATTATTTCGGTAAAGCCTTTAGCTGGTGACGATTCTGTTACTGGAGCGGCGGCTGTTTTGGATCATTACCAACATATGAGGTTTCAATTATTGGAGGAAGGATTTATTACTAAAGCCCAGTTTGATGAGTGGACAAGGGACTTCCCGAATTATAATCCAATAGATTACATTGAGTTTGCTGATGTTCCTAGTAGTGCTGGTTCCTTAAATAGATTTAGAAATCCAATATCAGATGGAGTGTACAATCTTTCCCTTGCAAATGATGTTCCGTTGACTGCCGCTTCTCCAGTTGGAGATTTGTTACTTCGCAGATTATTACAACAACAGGTTCGTATTACTCGAAACAGGGCAAGCGAGGCGTTTGTGGATAATGCTATGCGAAGCCGTATTGGACTTAAGGACTGGACAGATTACTTTGATAAGACAGGACGTTCTCCTTCGTATTCAGAGGCAAAAGGAACTGGGTATATAACATTTTTTAAAGACGGTAAGAAAAGGATTTATGGACAAGGAACCGATACTCCTGAAGAGGTAGATAAAGTCTGGTGGGATGCGTTGTATGGACGTGCAGGGCTTGGAGTGATGGGAGATCGGGAAATAGAGAATGTATTCTCACTTGCCAATTCTTATTTTAAATCTACTTATACTACTTTTGATCCATTGTTTATGATTGGGAATGGTTTTATAGATCAATTCACAGTCGCATTACGGTATAGGATTATGCCTACTACTGTTTGGTGGAGACTAGCAAGAAGCATAGATAGAGCTATTCGTCCTGGTGCTGGTGAAGACAGGTTTAAAGAAATGATGGAGGCAGCTGGAGGTTACCAGTCAAGAGTCTATGATGTTACTTCGGTTGCTCGTGAAATGCAGAGAGAATTAAATCGGGTGGGTCATGTAAATGCTCAGATTGTTTTCCCTAACCAAACCAGGAAATTGAGGGATGTTCTTTCTGATGGTGCTAGAAAATACTTGAAAATACCTGTGATTGGTGAGTATGTAGAGCAGGCTCCCAGGTTATTAGTTGCGGAGAAGACTTTTAAGCGATTGATTACGGAAGCGTACGGCAAAAAGGAATGGCGCAGGTTAATGGATTTGGACAAGAATAAGTGGAGGGATGAATTATACAGGGACTGGAAGCCTGGTGGAGGCAAGGGCTTAGGGTATGGCATAATGGACAGCCCTGAAGCCAGGCATGCCGCAATGAATGCTCTGGAATCAACAATTAACTTCAATCGAGGAGGAGATGTAATACGGCGATGGAATAATTACTTCATGTTCCTTAACGCATCTTTTGAAGGGACAAAGATGCCTTTCAGGATGATGGGAGCGAAATTGCATCCAGAGATTAGGCCAGCACAAGATGCTACTGCGGGCAGGGCTTTTGAATTTGGTGGATGGGAAGCTGGGTTAGGTAAACGTGCGGGTGTTACGGACAGATACGATGACATTCTAGGGCCACGATTGCTAGGGCGTGATGTTCCATGGCTCAATACCCGTGGTGCTGCCGCTATCACAATGGCATCAGCCATGTCTGCTTATTCTGGATTACACATAATGCACAATTTCCAGCACGAAGAGTATTGGGATATTCCTAGCTATATTAGGTATAACGGATTAGTTATTATGCAACCTGCCAAGACAGATGAAAATGGAGACGTGATAGTTAATCCTGTGACGGGCAGACCTGACCCGAATTATGTTGTGATTCCTCATAGATTACGTGAGCTTGCTTTGTTCTTTGGAAGTATTACTCACATAATGGAGAGAGGTTTCTCAGATGACCCTGTTAGCTGGAAACTTTGGGCAAAGAGTACGTGGAAGGCTTCTTCCCCAATAAATGATCTGCCTTTACCAGAACTTGTTAGTGCTGCTTATGAAGAGGCTTCAGGTATTGACTTGTATAGAGATGAGCCAATTGTGAATCCTGATTATGCTGATCTCCCTGTAGAGGAACAGTATACGCAATACACTTCCGATGCAGCACGTATTATTGCAGATAGACTAGGTGATTCTGGATGGATGCCAGAAACTTATAAGAATCCTCAAAGGTTAGATCATCTTTATGACAGTGCGTTTGGAGGAATTGGGAGACGAATCCGAGACATGACGGATTACACAATTAATACCCTTGATGCGTTGCGAAAGAATGAAGCACGGTCTATGGAGTCGAAGGTTGCTGATTACAGAAAGATGGATAGAACTGGTCGAAGAGAGATGCTGGCATCTTTTACTCGTGAAGAGTACGAAAAGTTTCAGAAGTTAATTCGTCAATCTCCTCCTCCCGAAGGAAATGTTGTGGAGCAATTGTTAGAGGCTTCTGGGATACAAGCAAGGTTTGCTCCTGACCGTGGTGGTGGCTTGCGTGAGATGCGACGGTTTATAGTTTCGGAGGAGTTCCCTGAAATAGATTATGAAGAGCAAAGGAGCCAGGCTCGGTTGCTTGGCAAAATGCGCACTGAGCTTAGGTTTAGGCAACAAGACGATGATGCTTCTTTAGATGCTTGGATGAATACTGGAGGAGGTATAGATTCTAAAGAATGGAAAGAGCGACGTAGCGAGAAGTATAGCAGGATAGAGGGAGCAGAGCTTCTAACTACATGGATATTCCCAGCAGGGTTTGACCCTGAGAACCAGGAGCAGAAGAGTGCTTGGTATGAAGCCTTTTATACTGCTGCGGGAAGGATGCAAGACGAAAGGTCTGCTGCTGATTTGCTTATAGCAGCTTATTATAATATTCCAACTCCTGAAGAAGTCCCTGGGCGTACGTGGTCAGAATACTTTGAAGACAGGAACGGATTCTTTGAGCATGTTAGGGACAGGGCAACTAATGAAGGGAACCTTAACTTGTATGACGAGTTTATGAGAACTCTTAACGCAAGCCTTACTGAGACAGAAAAAGATTATAATGCTCATATGAAATATTTGTCTTCTTACTGGGACGTAGGAGATACATTAGATAGTTTGTTAGGCGAAGGGGCTGATATTAGCTACCCTCAGCTTTCAGGAAGATGGCAGGAATACTTACATTCAGGCTCCGCTAGAAAGAACGAGATATATCAAGAGGATGCTCAAATTAGATCAGTTGTTCAATACCGAAAACAAATGCGTAAGAACCTTGTTGGGCGTGATGCGTTAGAGAATGGATATCCCAGAATGGATTACCTCTTAACCTTCTGGTATGACTGGTATGACCCAGTAACTATTGACGCAAAACAGATGAAACGTAAGCTGTGGAGAGGCGAAGGTTCGGGAGGGATAGATATACTGCAATAGATAACTCGTTGACGAACAGGCTATATTAATAGTATTTTAAAGGTCGAAAGGAAAAGATATGGTAAATCAGACAGAACAACCTATAGAAAGCACAGAAGCCCCTGCGGAGTCAGGTAATACTACTACAGATATTACAGAGGATTTTGCTGGTGTAAATACGTTTGAAGATGTAGCTACTCCAGATACAGAGGAGCCTAGTGCTGAAGCACCTGCTACAGGAACAGAAGAAGCTACTCCTGCTCCTTCTGGTAATGTTGCGGAGGCTTCTCCTGTAGAGCCTGCATTAGAGTCGGAGGATACTCCTCCTGTTTCTTCTGCTCCTACACCTGATGTAGACAATTTGAATCAGAGACTTCAGGAGGTAGAGCAGCAGAATGCGCAGTATGCACAGGCGCAGTATCAGGCCCAGGTGCAGCAGTATGAACGGAATCTTCAGCAGCAACTGGAACAGCAAGGCTATTTGCCTGATCAAGCAGCGCAATATGCACGGCAGCAGGTTGAGGCGCAAGTGCAATTACGTGCGACCCAGCAACAACAACAAGAGCAACTACGTCACGAAGAAGGAAAACGAAATGCTGCGATACATTTTTACAAGCAGTATAAGTTAGACAATATTGATGACTTGCAAACTTTAGAAAAATACAACGATCCTCAAAGCATGGAAGAGGCTGCGAAACGCATCCAGTCTGACAAGGCAAAGGATGCGGAAATAGCTAAGCTAAGGGCGCAGCTAGTTCCCTCGCAAACATTTGACGATAGTCAAAGTACTCCCGCAGCTTCCACCGATGAGGACAGATGGCTTGAGCGATACAACCAGGGAGACAGATCGTCTCAGGCAGCAGCGGCAGCACGAAGGGCTGCTGGACTAGGTTAAATTTATATTATAAGGAGAATTTAAATTGGCACAGACAGCTACAACTGGTAATCTGGAAAATGCTCAACGCATTATAATTTCAGCAGCCAGATATACAGAGGAGCATAATGCTCCAGCACTCGCTCTTACAGAGCAGTTCAAGCTCCCTAAAGGGGCTAAACAAATGACCGTTCCAAAGGTCGGGCAGATGTCCATGAGCGATCTCCAGGATGGAATCGACATTGTTGACGAAGAAGAGATTGGTATGACTACCGTTGACCTTACCGCATCCGAGGTAGGAGCAAAGGTAATTCTTACTGATAAACTTGTTCGTCAGTCTGCACCTAATGTCTTCTCTATTATCGGGCGACAGCTTGGTGATGGTATGGCACGAAAGAAAGACACTGATGTTCTTGGCCTTTATACTAACTTGAATGGTGGAACCAAATTAGGTGCTGCTACCAAGTTTATGAAAGCATCTAACGTACAAGGTGTTATCGCTTATGCAAAAGCTAACAAGTTTGGTTCGCAGTTATATATACTGCACCACCCTAACGCTGTAGCTTACTTGTCCAAAGAGTCGGCTGTAGTAGCCTCCTCTGGATCAGCAGCTATTCCTGAAGGCTGGTCACAGGACTTGCTTGCTAACTTCTGGAGTGGTTTACGCCCAATGAATAATGTTCCCATATTTGAAGACGGGAATATTACGGAAGATTCTGACGGTGATGGTATTGGTGTTATTGCTGACAAAGGAGCAATGGCAACTCTTACTAGCGTTGATACTAGAACTGAGCGACAACGAGATGCTTCACTCAGGGCTACTGAAGTTGTAATGACTGCTGACTATGGTGTCTTTGAATTAGATGACACCAGAGGAGCAGGAATCACGTTTGACGTAACTGCACTAGCAACTAATAACTAGAGGTGACTCATGGTAACGGGTATAACAGAACGAAATAAGCTGAAGCAGGAGTTAGCTGGATTAGGCTACTCAATGTCTTATATAGATGATTGGCAACCTAAGACAACTTTATACCGGCATAAGGCTTCTTATAATACAGACGGAAGTTTGTGTGATGAAGTCGGGACTGCCGTCCGTAATGTCCCTGGCAATCCAGACTATGTAAGAAGGAAAGCAAAGATCGGATTGTTTACTTGGAAACCAGGAGAAAACTGTGAGTGTTCTTGGTGTTCTGCAACATCGGACAAAAAATAAATAGTGGGTAATGGGAGGTGTAACGATTGACCGTGCCTCCCGCTATCCTAATCTTAACGGTTGGTCGCAGGGCGTATGAACCTGTTATAAATAACCTTTAAAGGAGGTTTGAAATGTCGTTTCCGTCAATTCAAGGTGGGAAATATGGGTTTGAAAAGCAGACCCATGACAAGAAAAGAGCTACATATGGAACAACAATGGCTTTGCCAGATGGAAGAGTATTCCGTTATGTTGAGAATGGTGGCTCCGCAATAGGTGAAGGACTGTTAGTAGCTGCTGAAGCTCCAGCAGGAAATCACGATGAAGACTTGGTAGTAGCAACTACTGGTGCTGCTGGTGGAACAACCATTGGCGTTACCCTTGGAGGCACTGCCGCTGCTAAAGACTTGTATGCAGAAGGATACTTGTTCTCTAACTTAGCTTCTACAACTCCTCACGAGATGTATAAGATTAAGTCTCATCCAGCTATTGCAAGTAGCGGCACTGGAACAATTACTATAGATGAGTCCGATGGATTCCAAACTGCTATTACAGCAGGTACAGACACCGTTGGTCTTATTAAGAGTCCTTACAAGGATATCGTAGTTGCTCCTGCAGCCGTTGCAGGACGATTCGTAGGAGTAACCTGCGCTGATCTTGAGGCTGACTATTTCGGTTGGGTTCAGGTAGCAGGAATAGCTTCTGTTAAGATAGACGGTACCCCAGCCTTTGGTACTTTAGTAGGTGCAAGTTCAAACCACGCAGGGCAATTCCTTGCTGTTGGTGCTGACACTACTCCTGCTATAGCTAGAGTGCATGGTAAAGCCGGTGTGGACAATGAGTTCCATACCGTTATGCTTATGAATCTGTTCTAAGATGAACGAACTATGGACGCCTCAGGGTATGGTCTATTTAGGCTCAACTGACGTTGGGTTTAATGGCGAGTCTGGGGCGTCTATGGTGGTTCACCAGTTCAAGATGAAGTCTCCTGTGACCGGAAGGATGTGTGAGGTATCAATACCTGCTGACCCTACGGTTAGCAAGGCACACGTAGAGGACATGGCAGCTCAATCTTTCGAGACTTTCTTAGAAGAAGAGAAAGAGAGAGAGATGAAGCGTAAGCCTACGGGAGATGAACTCAAGGAGATTGGTAAGGCGATAGACGAATTTAAGAAGTATACCGCAAGGATGCGGGAATCTACTAACAACAAAATAACATATAGAGGTATCTGATGGTCGAACAGAACACTTCAATCAGTATTACTCAGGCAGATATTACGGGTGTATTGAGCGAGAAGAACAACTTAATAACTAACTTAGAGTTACAGTTATCTGCATTAAAGCGAACTGTAATCGAATTGCAGAGCGAGGCTACATTATGCCAGTGCAAGGAAGAACAAGAAAGCAACTCCGACAATCAATAGGATATAACTTAGGTGTCTTGAAAGCTGGTACAGCTACAGGCGGAACTAATAATACCTTAATTGATGTTAATACCTTTAGAGGTGGTGATGATACTTATAATGGGAAGATTATTTTAGTTACAGATGCCAGTGATGGAACTACCCAGACTACCCAGTATGTTAATGATTACACTGCTAGTAATAACACTGTTCAGTTTCAACAGAATGCCAGCTTTACTGTAGCTAGTGGAGATACATACGAAATCTGGGATGATGCGTATGAGCCTGAAGTAATTGAGGAGTTTATTAATCAAGCAATTATTGACGCCACCGGTCAAGCATATGATCCTGTAGAGGACGTTAGCCTTCATGCGGATAATAGAAACATGCGGTTTGATATACCGTCTAACATCTCGATAATTAACAGGCTGTATTATAGAAACAAAGTTACATCAACTTTATTACATTCTTGTAATGCAGCGTTTGACGAGACGGTCGATAGTGATATTACCGTTACTGTAGATACAGAAGATAAGAAAAGAGGAACTGGCAGCAATAAGTTTGTCATTGCGGCAGGTGCATCTGCTGGTGACATAGCTACTGATTCGATTTCAAGTAAAGATATATCTAAGTATGATTACTTAGAGTGTTGGGTTAAATCCACCGTAGCTACAAGCGCAGGGAATTTAAAGATTCTATTAGATGACTCAGCTTCTTGTGCATCTCCAATTGAGACTTTAGAAGTTCCTGCACTGACAGCTAACACATGGACTTACGTAAGAATAGCCCTAGCTAACCCAGAGACAGATACGGCAATCATATCTATAGGGTTGGAGTATGATTCGGACTTAGGGGCCTGTCAGGTGAGGCTTGATGATATCAAGGTAGTTCAGAATGACACTGCTGAATGGACAATTTTCCCTAAACATTTATGGAGAATAGACCGTAATGCAAGAGACTTGATACTGACTGACTCAGGCAGATTAGAGGCAGGGTATTCGTTGTTAAAGATTCAAGGTGGAGATAAACCTGCATTGCTAACGACTGAGACAGCTACTTCCGAGATAGATGATAGTTATATAATAGCGAGAGCTACAGGGTTAGCATTTGCCGCAGCAAGCGGAGGCCCTGGAACAGACCCAGATCAGAAACGGCAACAGGCAGCGTTCTGGTTCGGGCTTGCAGAACAAAGTAAGAGAGCGTTTCCTACTATGATTACAGGTAGATGGGTTGAGTAATGGCAAGCAAAGTTGTAGAAGCTAACGAGATATATTTAAATGGGACGTATTACCCGTTAACTCGTCCTGTTCAAAGCGTGCTTGCCTCTTTATATCCTGCTAAAGTTGTTATAGGTGACACCACAAGAGATAGTCAGACACGGGCTTCTGTTATTTCTTGGTCAGACTGGCGAGGAGGGATTGGCGTTGAGAGGATTCAGGGAGCTGCTGACGTGGATAGGGCGTGGCATAGCACTTGCAATCTAAGGCATAGACATCATTTAGTCCTCCCTGCCCTATCGACTGCGACTACTAGTAAAGACCCTGATGACAATGACCTTAACGGAGCAATTACTTTTATACAGGACTTAGGAACTGTATTGTATGCGGGATGGGCAGATGCTCCATATTATTACTCTGAGGGTAATGACAGGTGGACTAGGGTAACTAATAGTAGTAGTGCATATTCTTTCCCTTCTATTCCGACTGATTCAATAACCGTAAGAATGGGAGGAACGGATTACATAGTAGTCGCTCATACGGGTGGCTATAGTTATTTCTCTTCTGCTACTACGGTTGCAGATAAGACTACGGATGCTAAGTATCTTGCATTCTGGGATGACAGGTTATGGGGAATAGATTCAACAGGGCAGCTTTGGTATACACTCACAATTGCAGGGACTCCTGTCAATGATGCGAAGTTGCCTGTGCAGAATGGATTCGTAACCGATTTGTTCGTCGGGCGTGATGCTGCGGGAGAACATATTTTGTATGCGGCAACCAAGGAAGGGTTATTTGCACATGATTCTGCAAACGCCAGGTTTGTTCCTACAGAATTTGAACTTCCTTTTCACGAATTTAATGGAGTAGGTTCGATCAGGTGGCGTGATAGTATCTATGTTCCTTCTGGATTAGGTATATATAAATATATTAATGGTTCCAATAATGCTGTAATCACTGTGATGGGGCCAGATAGAGATGATGGTCTTCCTGCTACTTACAGAGGGACTATTAAAGATTTGGCTGGAAGTCATACGGAGTTAATAGCAGCCATTGATGCTACGACTGCGCCTGGAGCGCAGGGAGAAGATGATATCCCGTGGCAATATGGAGCGACTGCTGGTATGTCGGGACATAGCTCTCCTGTAATTGCTGTTTCAACAGGACAGAGTTCGATAGTGGCTTGGAATGATACCGGATGGGAAACTAAATGGATTGCTCCTTCTGCTAATGCGGGAAAGCCTGTTGACATGTTACATGTATCTGATGCAGGCAAAGGTGATTACCGTCTATGGTGGGGCTTTAATGGAAAGGTTTATCATCAACTGATTCCTTTTGATGTTACTAATCCTTCTCAGCTAACGTCTGTGGGAGGAACTGATTATGCTTATGATACTTCGGGAGTACATGAGACTCCTTGGTTTGATGCTCAACAGGTTGAGATAGACAAACTTGCCTTGAAGCTAAAGGTTGAAGTTGACGGAGCGGGCACAAATGAAACGGTAGCAGTTCAATACGCAACTGATTACTCTGATAGTTATACGAGTCTCGGAACTATATCCTCATCAGGAACTACTGAATATTCTTTCGCTTCTGGTGTAGGAGTGAGCTTTAGGTCGATCAAGTTCAAGCTCACACTTGCAAGAGAGGCAGGTTCGACTATAGCGATTATGAAGAAATCTCCAGACGTTGTTTCCTTAACGCTTGAGTATCGCAAGAAGTTGCCTGCTAAGTATGGGCATACCGTTGAGGTTTCGCTTAACGATACTTATAAAGGCAAGACTCCTCTAGATTTACGAGCGGCTCTTGTAAGCGCAATAGAATCTAATACCCTGGTTGAATTTACATTCCGAGATGATAGTGGTGGTGACAGGAATTATTACGTTGATGTCACATCAGCTACTGGTATTGAATTTACAGGCTACGATGAGAGAGGAACTAGTAGGATAACTTTGGTGGAACCATGATATTTGATTCAGGAACAACTAACGTGGCTAGTGCTGGCACAAGGGTGCAGCTTAGTAATACTACTAATCGTGTGCGTTGGATTCAGGTTAAAGCATTAGCTGGTAATTCAGGAATGATTTACTTGGGTGTTTCTGATGTGAGTTCATCTAATGGATATGAATTAGATGCGACTAATACCATAGAAATTAACTTTGCGGAATCTGGCGGGACTGTAGCGTTCTCTTCTCTCTATGTAGATGCAGCATCTACTAACGATAAGGTTTGCTGGAGCGTGATCCTAGATGGTTAATGCACAACAAATAAGAGAAACATCTGTCCCAGAGGGATGGGCAGGATCACTTCCTGAATGGCTATTTTATTCTTCTTTAGCGGAGTTAGGCTATACGGAAGGAAGCGATTTCACGTATCAAAGTGCATTGGCTGGAGGGAGGCTAGATAAGGGAGGTGCAATTATAGACTTCATGTTCTATAATCCGCCTGACTTGGCAGTAAACGTTCAGGGAGTGTATTATCACTATGAACTCGGCGCAGAAACAAAGGCTAAAGATATATTTACAAGGCAATTTTTGGCCGGACAAGGAATAACATTAATATTTGTAGACGAAGATGATTTACTACAAGACCCTGTAGGGATTACCCAGGACGCTTTAAATTATCAAGACCGTTCTAGGCTAGGAGGCTAACATGGCGGTACCAACAATTAACTTCGGTGGCTTCGTTTATGACGACAGCGGAGATGCAGTCTCTGGTGCTACCGTAAATCTATTCGATAAGAACGATACATCCACTAGCCGAGCTTCGACTACCACAAACTCGTCTGGATACTGGGCAATTGCGCATACAACCAGTGGAGAGTTTGATGTTCAGATTACTTCAGGTTCTTCAAAGAGAAGAATTAAATTTGATGATGCAATCCAATTAACTTCTGTAGACACTGAAGTTCTTAAGGTTCGTGCTAATGAAGGAGCTATTGCAGCTATAGAACTCTACGCTGATGAAGGAGAAGATGCTTCAGATAGGTGGAGAATAGATGCTGGCACTGATGGTGTTTTGGGATTTGGTAATGATATAAATTCTCAGGGAACCTATGTAGATCAACTCACTATTACTCCTAACGCTACGGTATCTAACTCTACATTAGCTATTTTAGGCAAAGCTACCGTTGCTAATACGCTTACATTATCAACCGTTGCAGCGGCAGGAACAGATACAGATAAGTTCTTAGTATTAGATAGTTCAGGTAACGTAGATTACAGAACTGGAACACAAGTAGCCTCTGATATAGGTGCTGCAACGACTTCTGTTTCATTAAGCGGAAGTACAGACAATACAATAGCTACGGTAACTGGGGCTAATGCTCTAGCAGGTGAAGCTAACCTTACATTTAATGGATCGGCTTTAGGAGTTGTTGGAACACTAACTGTAGGAGTCGATGACACAGGACATGACGTTAAATTCTTCGGTGCTTCTGCTGGCGCATTTATGTTATATGACCAATCAGAAGACCGCCTTGAGATTCGTGGCCCATCCGCTGATGCAACTACATCAACAGGTAAATTACTTCTCTCTACAGCTTTAACTGACATCAACGCTAACGATGTAATTGGAAAGGTTGAGTTCCAAGCTCCTCTTGAAGCAGGTGGAACAGATGCAATCACTGTAGCTGCTGGTATACAAGCAGTAGCACAATCCACATTTGCCGCTGACTCAAACGCTACAGACTTACTCTTTATGACAGGGCATAGTGAAGCTGCAACTGAGAAATTCCGATTTACTAGTCAAGGAGAACTCGGTGTAGGTGGTGCTAACTACGGTACGGATGGGCAGGTGTTGACCTCTGCTGGTGCAGGTGCTGCTCCAGCGTGGGAAGATGCAGGTGGTGGCGGAACAGTTCAGCTAGTTGCTGACGGTAACATAGCGGCAGGTGCAGCATGTTACGTTACAACTGATGGTAAGGCAAAGCAATTGGAGGGCGGTTGGACAGGACTCATAGATTGTAAAATAACTGGTGCATCTCCAATACTCGTTGAGTATGACCCTGACAACGACAAGACCCTGACCGTTGCTCATACAGGTGATGTTCAAGGTGCTGTAGTTGATGTAGCTAAAACTGGGACAAAAAATACAGTAACTAACGCTAATGCAGTAACAATTAAGAGTGGTGCTAGTGGTTCGATTTCTGCTACTTATGACACTAATGCGGATAGATTCTTAGTAACCTACGTACATTCAAGTGGAGCGAAATCACAGGTTCTTGATATTGATCCTTCTGATGACTCTATTGACACAGGAGCAGAGGTTACATTCGATGGTGCGATAATGGGAGTATCCTCTGTGTTTGACAGCGACCAGAACAGGATACTTATTGCGTATCAAGATGATGCCAATAGTGACTACGGCACAGCAATAGTGGCAGAGATTGATAACTCAGATGACTCACATGCCTATGGTTCTGCCGTAGTATTTGAGTCAGCCGAAACAATTATGACTTGTGTTGTGCATGACGCAAACGCTAATAAGAATGTCATCTTCTACACTGACGGTGGAGATTCTGACCATCTTAAAGCTGTAGTTGCTACCGTAGACAATTCAGATAATTCTGTTACGTTTGGAACTGTGGCTACGGTTGACAATGTAACTGGAGAAAAGATTACTCAAAATACATGCGGTGCTTGGTATGATGCAAGCGCACAAAAAGTGATAATTACATATCGTAACGGGACAACTGGATTGGGTTATGCCAAAGTGGGAACCATATCAGGAACGGATATTACCTTTGGTTCCTTGTTGACACTGGGGCATTCCGACTCAGCATCTACTATTGGCTCACCTCTCGCAACAGAAAGATACCCTTATATAAATGCCATCGGAGGTTGCTATGATCCAGATAACAACTGTTCCGTTATTGTTATACAAACCAACGCTATGCACTCAGAACAGGGTGCAGCAAACGAGACTTTACTATATTCGGCTAAAGCAACAATATCTGGAACTACTCTTTCTGTAACTGAATTTGGAATGATGAATCCAGAATTAGAACCCAGAGGCTATCAGAACGATCACGCCGGATATAGCCCAGACCCTTTTGATATTGTGTATGACACCGCTAAAAACCAAATGATGTTTATTACAGAAGCCAGTTCAGAAGGAACACGGATGCTAATAGGAAACTTTCCATATGAAAACAATATGCTTAAATTTATTGGCTTTAATACAGGAGCAGTATCAGATGGTGCGACTGCAACGATTACCGTATCAGGAGGGATCAACGAGAATCAATCAAGCCTTACAGTGGGTACCAATTACTATATTGACAATGCAGGTACTTTGATTCCTCAGCATCAAACCGTTTGGATGCAACCATCGTTCCCAAGACATGCAGGTGTTGCTACGGCAGCTACGAAACTATTAGTGCATGGCGATATGTACGCATTTGGAAATGACTTACGCCATAGATAAGGAGATATGAATGAAGACTTTAGTGAGGAAGGCAGATAACGTATCTATCTATCTGTTCAATGACAGTAGGTCGGTAACGATTGAAAGCGACAAGATCATCGTAGGCGCAGATGCCAACGATGCTCTTAACCGAACCAATTACAAGGTTAATGCATTTGTTATTGCAGATCATAACTCCAGCACGGTCACGCTACATACTAACGTGGCTACACCACCACAAGATTCAGAAGACCCACCAAACACGATATGGGAAGGTGGGAAATATACTTACAATGGGAGTGCATGGGCAGCGGTATAAGCAATAGTCGAAAGGAGACAGAAATGGGAATCTTTGATTTCTTCAAACAGGAAGAGGAAGTGCCAGAGTTGGATGTCTACGACAAGTCATTACAACCTTACGTTGATGACTTGGTAGTAAACATGGTAGCTGCATGCCAGGACGGCAGAATCACAAAGAAGAAGGAACAGTCAGTTATCATGAGTAAGCATCATGCGCTCAGGCGTGCCGTCAAAGCATTAGTAGAGAAGTAGCATGGAGATTGACATTGGAAACCTATGCACCGACTTCTGTTGGGGCCGAGTGAATCTGGCAGGGATTCGGGAACACGAGATAGAGTATTATTATAACCAACGGAATAGCGGGTTTAGTAATTGGAGCGAACTTTCTAAAAAAGACCAACAAAAAGTCATCCGAGAATTTGATGACGAGATAAGACAAGCAATGAAAGACTCGGAGGTGAGATATGTTCAAGCCAAGAATACGACTACCTAGAATTTCTATACGTCTACGTCTGCCTATGCCACGGATATCAATTCCCTTTGGGAGAATTGCCACCGTAATCGGTGCAATTAATACATTGCTACTGGTAACGTTAGGTTCGCTTGGGCTACTAGTCTCATATATCAATCCTGTTCCCTACATAGCTGAATGGATTACTTGGCTTTATGGATATGACGTAGCTAATGAAGCCTTCATCCAGGTGAATTACTTACAAGAGAACCTGCCCTACACCATAGGAGCTTCCGTAGGATTAATAGTATTCGGGCTGCTCCTACACGTAACCAGTTTCAAGTCATGGTGGTATACACTCAAGGCGACACCAATGGCTGTAGTCAGGTCACCCATTAATGCTTACAAGCGAATGGTAATCTGGAGAAACTGGATACTAGCTAAGATTGTTTATTTGAATGAAGAGTCTCAGAAATGGAAGACTCTTTTTAATGTATTAAAATCTCCTTACTCATTACTCAGAGCCTTTGGCTTTAGCCCACAAATGGCCATAGGTCTGCTTACTGTTGGGGCTACTGCTTCAGGTGGTGTAGTTGTGAACGAAACCATATTAGCTGAACGATCATTCAGTGCAGGTGACTCAGGTATATACGCTGCTCCTGCTCAAAGTCCATCTACTGAATTAGAAGAAGCTATGGCGTGGAGACAAGTAAACGAGGACGATAACACGCTACGAATTGTCCTTGGAACCACACCAGTTAAAGAGATTGTTATTGAGGATGTATCTGTAGGTACTGTTTATAGCAACTCTGCGTTGCCGACAGGACAGACGACTGCGGTGTTAGTTGGAGGTGTTGATCTTGCTCAAGGCACTGATACCTGGATGGAAATTGGAGAGCTAACTATTGAAAAATCTCGATGCACCTCAATGGACTTTAGCGATATCAAAGCCCATACCATAAATGTGATCGCAAATGCCAGCTCAGGGCAGTCAATTTCAACAACCGCAGGAACCTCTCGAATGCGAGCCATAGGGGGCGGTCACCATCAGGCGGAAGCCATGAACACTAAGGGTGGTAGTTATGACCGAATACATATTGATGCACCGACTTCCGCAGTTGACGGCAAGGTGGATAAGCTGACACTAAGTAACCTGTTTACTGAAGGTGGTGCTTGCACGTTCACCCGCATGAAGGTGGGAACCATGAACATCTTGCTTAATGAAATTGGAGATGGTTCAGCCTTCACTAGTAAACAATTTGAAATAGAGAATACTGTAACTGCATCTGTTTGGAACGTCAGTGATAACGTTGAAGTTGCTATCGGAGTTCCATCTGCAACTTTAGACAACGAGTAACTGTAGTAATACAGCTATTAGTCCTAGTATAGAAACCAGGATTGCTAGCTGTATTAAACAATTCAACATTACTCATTCTCCAGAACCTTGAGCGACACGCCGCCTAAGAATCCAAAGATACCACCAATTACTGCGGTGATAACTTCTATCGCTCCCATCTGTAATCCAACTATCACAGTAGTGATACTGAATATTGTGCCGCATATAATAGCGGTTAGTATCTGTGGTCGCCATTTACCTATTTGCATAATCTACTCCTCTATCTCTACGTAGCCGTCTTGTGTCCAACGATACCATTTACCATTCTCTTCAACAGTCCACTCGCCTTGCTCGTCCTTGCTGCCACCAAAGTAATCTCTAGCATGCCCTTCATCTATGAGCATCTGGTTAACACTAGTCATTCCATCATAGATAAGAAGTGTTCCAAGTATCCTGCCGAACTTACCTTTGCCTTCCTTAGAGGTGCGTAGAATTATATCACCCTTGTTCTTCCTTAGAAGTTCCTTCAGGTAAGCCTTTGCAGCCAAGCCAAGTGCCTTCTCTTTCTTGTTACGGGTACGAGACTCAGGAGTATCTAAGCCCATGAGTCTGATTCTATCTTTGATAAAGGTATCAAAGCCTAGGTCAACTTCAGCGTCCACTGTGTCACCGTCAACGACACGGGTAATCTTTACTTTATATTCATACATCTCTGTCTCCTAAAATAAACTTCTCATATAGCCTTTATTTTCAGCACGAGTTAGCCATTTGTGCCGCATAGTATTATGCACATAAGATAAATATTCATCATATTTAGCATCTGACATTTTAACCTGCCTTAGTGGTGATCCGTCTTTAAATTTTAGAAAAGCAAAGTGAACCCAGACTATTATATCTACTACATCCCAACCGGTGTCCCTCGAAGATATCTTTTCCTTAGCGCGATTAATCTTTTTCTGCTCGGCCCTTAGCTTACGATTCAGTGCGCCTCTAGGGTCGCCAGTAGTTGCAAATGCGTCCTCTGTTCCAAGTATGAGTCCGTCCCAAAACCTTTCAGCTAACTCAGGGTCTATAGCATCCTGCAACAGCATCGAGGATACAATAGGCGCACAGTTTAAAGAGAATTCTCTGGCTACGTGCTTCTTGTAGTAAGCAATTTTAGCGTGCATCGTCGTTTCTCTAAAGACGCTGTTTATATGCACCGCGTCCGCATTGGGCGGCGAAGCCTTTTTCCTTAAGGCCGATGCAGCCTCGGCCCCAGTATCTGAATTCAACATCCTTTCAATCAGATTAGCTACTGATGCTCGTTCTCTAGGTTGAGACAACCCCAGAACTTGAAAGGTATGAGTGGTGTTACGTTTAACATTTTGATCCATCCACAGATAGTCATCGTAAGAGTAGCCTGTAATCACCATCATTTCGTGAGTGGTTCCCGAGTCTATAACCGCATGTAATCTATGATGCCCGTCTGCCAGATACCCGTCACTTGTAATCCTGAGCGGGTCATAGATATAATCTCTATATCTACCTTGTTTCATTGCCATAGCTATCTTTTTAACGTGGCCGCTGTTGAGGCTTCTGTTACCGATAGTGGTGTCCAAAAGTTCCACGGCCTTGTCAGGATCTATGGTCATAACATCTAATGTAAACCCGTTCCCTAGATCAAGCGGCAACGCCACCTTTTCTCTTCTCCTTAATAATGTATTCATTCCTGTCTCCTTATTCGACTATTAATTTTAATTGATCTGCTTTCGGTATGTTATCCTTGGGATTCTCAATCTCTGTTACACCTTGTATACAAAAAGTGCATTGCCATTTCAGGTCTATGTGAAACCATCCATACCCTGTGCATCTACGGCATTTGTACTTAGGAGGTCTGGGAGTAATCTTTACCAAGTCTTTAAGATTCAATACGAAACTTGATGCAGCGTTCCCTTGTTCATCATCGATTCTATTCTGATATGTAATAACCTCTGCTGTGTTTGTTAGTTCGACCATCTTCTCATAAGACATATACCATAGTCCATTCCGAGGCCTTACTCTAGCTCCATATCGGTATCCTCTAGCCCACTTTACCCAAAAGATATTATCGCAAGGAGAGTACTTATCGGTGCAGTCATCTCTGTCTTGGACGTTATAGGTAATTGCATACGTTGGATCAATTCCGTAAAGTTCCTTCGCTTTAAACAAGGGAGTCTCCTGGTATTTCAAGTCCAGGTATCTCCCGTTGAAGATAAACTCAGGATAATAAACAGGGTCTTCCGTGTTCCTTTTAATTCCAGGAAACATAGAAGTTTCCATGCACAAATCCCAGAACTCCTGTTCTTTCTGTTTCCCGTAATCAATCCATTCTCTTTTGGATTGTGGATTAGTTGGCTTGTCGTGTTTGTTCATGTCCGAATGTCAAATCCCTCGTCATAGTAACAGCACCTGTTACTGAATTTGTCCTAGCGATCTTCTTGTCTGATGGTGTATTGGAGAATGTTTTAGTAGCACGGCACATTTTGCATCGACCTTTGCTTTTAGGAGCCGTTGCTATCTCGATAACCCAATGATGTATACAATCAGTCGCCATCTCTCTTTCTCTTTTGAACAAGTCTCCAGATGATAGCCCCTACCGTTAATGCACCTGCGGTAACAAGAACACTTTTTACGGATACCTGCTCATCTAGCAGAGATTCTACGATATCCATTAGTGGTTGGTATTTTTTCATGTTGATTCCTCAATGTCAAAGATGGTAGCTGCATGTTCCTTATCCTTCTCGTAGTAGAGGCTGTAAGATAGGTTATCTGACGAATCGTCCACGATAACTCCGGCAGCCACAAGCCCGTCTACGTAGGCTTTGGATGCACTAAGTAGGTTGTCTATATCTCTACGCCTTTTATCGGAGGCTCTAAATGTAATTGTTAAGTGAGCTTTCTCCAGCGGTTCATCGGGCCTATCCATAGATGGCATCTCAAGAACAGAGGCTATCATCACATCTTTCATGTTTCTTTTCACATTAGCGAGTTTCATGTAATGCACCCTAGCATTAGGACTCGCATCTCTAGGAGGAAGTCCTGGTATTGTTATTCTCATTAATCACTCCCTTGCCCACAGTTTCGGCAGAAGGTTCCACTATCATCTTCTTCCCAATCGTTCTCGTCGCATCTTTTGCATGGATCAAGAGTTCGTTCCTTCACCGAAACAGTAGATTCGTGTACTGTAGATTGCGACGCTAGTGTAACCCATTCGTGAGAGATCGCAAGTCCTGATGATCCATTAAGCATGATTTCAAGATTAGCAGGAGAGATTGTTGTTCCCTTAATACTGCTTACATTGGCAGCGAGAGATGGGAGGTCGCATCCTTTTACTTCTTTCATTAGTTCATAGGCGATTTCAGGAACTTCCATTGCTTGCATAAACTCTCCAGATGCGTCCTTCAGTTTTTTACTTCTGAATGTAACTTTGTCGAGAACCTCGCTATAGTATCTGTCCTCTGGGTTTTTCTCTGGGCGCATTGTGAATTCAACTTCAAAGATTCTCGGAGATGCAAGCGCACTATCATTACTCTTCCTGTGATACAAACCAAATTCACTTATAGTTGAATTAGGAACTCTGGCTTTCTTCACCTCATACACTTGCCTGCTCCTGTTATATTTAAAAGCTGACCCGTGTATTGACCAGTTGCCTGACTTTTCGCCAGACCTATTAGCGTGGTCTAGTGAAAGCGAGGTTACTTGCAAGTCTCTAAGTGCTGAGTAGTAGTCCTCGATAGCCTGGGCATCGGTCGCAGCCCCTGAAAGAGCTGGGTTGACACTATCAATCAGGACATAACTGATGTTATGCTCATGGATTATCTTCGACAATTCTTCCAAGCTATCGCCCAAACTTTCAGAACCCATCTCCTTCCTGATAATTCCTGACGTCTCTGGGTTTGTAATCTCAGGGATTGATTTCTGGATACTATACAACCGTGATTTGAAAACTGCCTCTTCCTCCTCCCAATCTAAGAACAAGGCCTTACCCTTACGGGCTTTCATCCCAAGTATCTCCAGTCCTCTGTCAATCATTACGCACGTAAGCAGTCCGAAATAGCTTTTATAGCTGCCTCCAGGTGCCCATATGAGGTTAGCTACTCCTTTTGTTATTATCGGGTCTATGTCAAAAATTCTAGGAGACGCATCTGCGAGGTTAGTCATCTCCGTTGCCTCGTTCCCTTGCCTGAACTTATCAACAATTGCATAGAACCCTTCGTCTATTACATTTCCCCAGAACCCAATATCCTCTGGGTCGGAGTAGCCTATGGCATTTCCTTTCTCGATAAGTAAATCTATCAAGCGAATCTTAGGAGCATCTTCAAGCATACTAATCCTGCCTCTGTTCAGTAGGGTTTTTACACCGCCCTGCTCTACACTGATACTAACTTCGGCCTTAACTAAGTTGCTTGATTCCCTGATGCGTTCTGCTCGCATATAGATATTTCTATCGGGCAAAACAGCATCTACTATAGTTCCGTGTTTTTCTACCTCAATCTTTTCTGGCATAACGCATTCCTCTTTTAGATGTGTTTGATTGTATTGATACCAAGTTTCCAACTGATGGCATCTTACCACCATTTTCTCTTAGTACGTGTTCAACTATTCGTGCAATCTTTTGATAAGCCTCCCATTCATAACTTGAGTCCATAAGATTCTTAAGACTATCCTGGAACTTCTGTCTGTTTGCTGTCCACATTTCAGAGAAGTCTTTATAAGAGCCACCGAATATTAGCTTTATCTTATCTGAGACAGTAGACCTTCCCAAGTTTCTCAGCATGGCAGTGCCTCCTGTGTCAGGCTCGATGAATGCGTATATCGTTTTGATCCTAAGATCAGCTAGGGATTCTTCGATAAGTGATTCATTCCAAACACTAACACCAGGCAGTCCAATTGCAGGGTATCCATTAGTCCATAGAGTTAGGCAATCAGACTCTCCTTCGCATAAGAACACATATCCCTTTTCATAGGCGTCCTTCATTCTCCATCTCCCATACAGCCCTGCGTCTCTGGCACTTGACCCTGTTTTCCATATGAACTTTTTACTTCCGCTCATAGTCAATCGAATACGAGTTGCAAGGAGTCCTCCAGTTTCATCTATGTATTCAAACGATAGGGCAGGGTGATTAAAATTTTGGATTTCAGATATGTAATTATCTAATAGAAAAGAAACATCAAACCCTTTAGCATCTGCAAACTTTTGGATTGTTAACCCTATTGGGTCTGGGTTTCTTGGAACGAAAGTTTTGCTTGGAGGAAGAAAGCTCCTGTAATGCTTGAGTATCTCAGGAGTAAGGCATCCACTATGGCATTTTATTAAGAGTGTTCCTCTCTCAGTCGTAACGCTCATTGACGGTTCCGTATCATCATGCATAGGACAATGAACATTTCCTCCATTAGTCCGGCATTCGCAACGATTTCTTCCGCATACCGCCTGATCTCTAACGAGTTCTTCTGTTACTAAATTTGTATACATTTAAAAATTCCTTGTAATTTAATGAGCAGTTTCAACTCATGCTCAGGAGTTTTCCCACACCTGCTGTAACATCACCATCTAGTTCACAGGATTATCGGAGTTTGAATTTTGCTATGCACGGAGAAGGTAATGAAAAACCTAGAATGCACAGGATTTAACGTCTACCGTAACCAACAGACGGACGGTTACACTCCTTGTGGGTGGTATTAAGTTCCTTGTTTTTTCCACTTACCTCTATCTGACTGCCACTTCTTAAGGGAACACGCATGAAGGAATGCCTCCCTTGCGGATTCCATATCTGCAACTTCTCTATACTTTATTGTAAATTCCGAGTCGTCTTGAGGTGCATCTTTGGGTAGCTTAACCACCATCCCCTTAATTTCCTGAACAGGGATACCAGTACAGTATTCAAGGCATAAAGAATAAGCACCTAGTTGTAACGCCATCTCTGGGTAAGGACTCCATCGAGTATCTGATCCTCCTGTTTTATAATCGACAATATAAATTGTTGATCCTCTCCTGGCTATTAAGTCTGCGGTTCCTGCAAAAGAGATTCCATTATCTCTCCAGTAGAATGATTGTTCTGTTTTTATTATTTCCAAATCCACAGAACTTGCCCACTCGTGCCATGCCTTAGCAACAAGGCGCAGGTCAGGAGGAACTGCAAAGTAGCTAGTGCCATCTGCAAGTTGTTGGACTAAAGCATGCGCCCTAGTCCCGTAGTTTGCAGCAGTATCTTTCCTTTCGTCAGGATATTTTCGAGCCGACTCGATAACTTCAGATATCTTAGATGCTTGAAAGTTCTCTTTCACATAATCAAGAGCGATGTTCATCATCCATTTTCTAAGTGCAGGTTTCTCGATTACAGAAAGCATAGTAGAAACCCTATGGAAATCAGTAGCCTTACCTCCTTCAATACGAGGGTCATCTTTCACGACATAAAACTTTTCGTTATCGGAAATAGAAACTCGTTCTGAAACCTTATCCAGTTCTGCCTCTAATGTGCTTGTCATATACATTAATCGCCCTCAATTTGTAACATCATTTGAGTATAAAGATCATAAGCCAAATTCTGAACTGTCTCTGCGAGGACAGGAGAGATACTCTCTCTGAAATTCACGAGGTATTCTTCAGCGTCTTTAACTTCAACCCTTTCATTAACATTAATTCCAATCTGACTTCCAAGTGCAGCTGCGACTAACTGGGAGGCGTCGTGCGAGAGAGCCAGCCATGTAATCCGCTTGTCCTTTTCATCCATCCCTATAGGAACAGCCGTAGTAGTAGGTGGTGCGACAGGTTGAGGTGCAGGTGCAGGTGCAGGTGTAAACGGCACAATTTTA
>CEUS01054833.1_pt1 | contig 25167 bp, 24 predicted proteins | sample 427031 | NCBI WGS metagenome assembly CEUS01 (sample SAMEA2622837, study PRJEB7988) | marine metagenome | biome: marine biome (ENVO:00000447); feature: marine epipelagic mixed layer (ENVO:xxxxxxxxx); material: "saline water (ENVO:00002010), including plankton (ENVO:xxxxxxxx)" | depth 140 m | reverse complement strand
TGTCAATAAAAACCTCGATACTGTAGTAAAAGGGAAAATTAATTTACTGATTCCAGTGGAGTAATACATGTCATCACCAGAAGAATTAGTATCTATCAAAAAAACTGTCAATAAAGCGCAAGTTTTAGCGTATGCTGAGGCATCTGGTGATTACAATCCTATCCATATCGATGAAGAGTTCGCTGGTGGAACACCATTTGGTCGAACCGTCGCTCACGGGATGTTGATACTATCATTCATAGCTGAAATGATGACGTCTGATTTTGGAGAACAGTGGTTGAAGACTGGTGGGCTGAAGGTTCGATTTAAGGCACCAGTCTTTGTAGGGGATACCGTGTATACTTTTGGTAGTCTGGATAGGATTGAAGCCGCTGCGGGCTCTGATGTACAGCTATATAGTGTAGGCTGTAAAGGTGACGATGGAACAATTTACATTACCGGCAAAGCTTCAGTCCGATTAATTCAATAGGGGTTCTTACTATGAATAAGCAAGGACAAGATCATATTTACCGTATTGCCTTAGATGCGATGGGGGGAGATTTTGGACCCGCTGAAACTGTCAAAGCTGCAGTTGAAGGGTCATCTGCGCATAACGTTGATATTGTTTTAGTGGGAGAAGAAAAATTGCTTCGTAGTGAGCTGGATAAGTATGAGTACTCTTCCAGGATCTCTGTAATGCCTTCCAAAGGAGTCATTCAAGAAGGCCAGCATCCTGTTAAGGCGATTCGTTCCAATCCGTCTGCTTCAATAGTATTAGCTAATCAATTAGTGCTGGAAGGGAAAGCTGATGCTGTAGTAAGCATGGGATCTACTGGAGCTTCTATGGCTAGTTCAACGTTAGCTTTTGGTCTGCTTGAGGGATTAGACCGTCCTGCTTTGGGTGGTAATGTTTTTGGTATAGCTCCGAAAGTTTCTATTTTAGATTTGGGCAGTAGTGTCGATTGCAGGCCAAGTCAGCTAGTGGATTTTGCTGTTATTGGATCAGTGTATGCAAAGATAATCTTAAAGATTGATAATCCTCGCATAGGTTTACTTAGTGTAGGTGGAGAAGAAGGGAAAGGTAATAAACAAACTCAGGAAACTTACGAGCTGCTAAAAAATCGCGATATCAATTTTGTAGGGAACGTGGAAGGTTTTGATATATTCCTTAATAAAGCTGATGTAATTGTTTGTGATGGGTTTGTCGGAAATATTCTGCTTAAATTTGGAGAAGGATTCTTGAGGGCTATGGAATATATTTTTTACAATACCTTAAAGGATTCTTTAACTGCCGAGGATAGTAATCTGATTAAATCAAGATTTCGTTCTTTAGGAAGCCAGGCAGAGAATGGAGGTGGACCTCTTTTTGGAGTTAATGGTGTGGTCGTTGTTGGCCACGGTTCATCTCGTGCAGATTCTATTATAAAGTCATTCAATGTAGTCAAACAGTGTTTAGAATTGAATTTAGTTAATGCCATACGGCAAGAATTGACAGGTACTGCAAATCCTAATTAGACGAGAGGTATTTTAATGAATTTGTCTGAAAAAGTTGCATTGGTTACTGGTGCAGGTCAAGGTATTGGGCGAGCGATCTCATTGAAGTTATCTGAATGCGGAGCCCGAGTAGTGGTGGTTGATATAAATAATGCTGCAACTTCAGTTGTCGACGAAATTAATTCTTTAGGTGGTACTGCGTCTTTTGTCGAGGCTGATGTTTCAAATGACGAATCTGTAGAAAGAATGGTTTCCCAAGCGGTAGATCAGTACGGTCGCATAGATATCCTAGTGAATAATGCAGGCATAAATCGGGACGCTTTAATACTGAGGATGAATGAAGCCGATTGGGATCAAGTTATAGATGTCAATTTAAAGAGTGCTTTTTTGTGTAGCAAAACAATACTAAGGTCAATGTTGCGAAATAGATGGGGAAGGATAATTAATCTATCTTCTGTAGTTGGAGTAATGGGTAATCTAGGTCAGGCAAACTACTCAGCATCCAAAGCTGGTCTAATAGGACTTACCAAAACAGTTTCAAGAGAAGTTGGGTCAAGGAATATTACTGTTAATGCCATCGCTCCAGGATTTATTATGACTGAAATGACTGCTCGGCTTCCTCAAGATGTCCAAGATAAGATTAAGTCACGTATTTCTATGGGAAGGTTTGGTTCTCCCGAGGAAATAGCAGATTTAGTTTCCTATTTGGCAAGTGATCAGGCTTCTTATATTACTGGTCAGGTGATAGGTATTGACGGAGGCATCGGCTTATAATTTGCTATGATTTCGATTTAAGGGGCTGTCGCTTTACTGCTATATTGAGCTGTGTCCCCTATATTGACGTTACACTTTGATGATCTGTACACTTAGCTGACAAGAAAAAGCAAATCTGAGTTATGTTGGTGCTTCAAATTCTGGTATTTCCGAAGGATGGATGCTTAGCAAAACTTGGTTTATATTTAAAGGATGGTGTTTTGTGACAAAACCTATAGATGTTTCGGATAGCGATTTTGAAACCCAAGTCATTGAATCAGAATCTCCGGTTTTAGTTGATTTTTGGGCTGAGTGGTGTGGTCCCTGTAAAATGGTGGCTCCAGTGCTTGAAGAACTGGCAGAAGAATACAGTGGGCAAATAAAATTTACGAAGGTGGATGTCGATACGAATCATGAGACAGCAATTCACTACGGTATTCGCAGTATTCCTACCTTGCTGGTATTTAAAGGCGGAAAACCGGTAGATCAATTAATTGGTGCAGTCCCAAGGGCCGAAATAAAAAAACGTTTGGATAATGCTCTGGGCTAGTGCCAAACCTTTAATTGTAAATTCCCATTACATTACATCGAAGAGGAGAATGGTCCTGTGGGAGTGGAAGGGATCCGGTGGTTCTCTCGGTCTTCAAAACCGTTGTGGGGCTAGCTTCCTAGTCCCAGGTGGGTTCGACTCCCATGCACTCCCGCCATTTTTCGAAATCTAGAGTAGGGTGCGAGGTTTTTAGTTCCGGAAGACAACTTAACTTAGTCGTTCTAGATCCTCTTGCTGTGCTAGTTCTCTGCCTTCATTTACGTTGACGAATTTCAAAACGAAAGTGCCGATAAATATTATAAGGAATATAGCGAACACTGCTACACGGGTATCAAATATCCCTGTCACGAAAAGATACAACATTGGTCCAAAAACAGCGGATACTCTTGATACTAATCCGAAAAACCCAAAAAACTGACCGCTCATTGATATAGGGATAATATAGGCAAAAATACTGCGAGCGAGTGCTTGACTACCGCCCATAATTAGCCCTACAACTACTCCCATCAGTAGCCACTGGATATCCGAGGAAATTCCAAGCGGTCCCCAAACCAAGTTACGAAGGGTACTTGGCCACCAGTCTATTAATCCGTCTCCAAGATGTGATGGATGTTGAGGTCCAATAACTGATGTTCCATCTAAGGTTCCACCTTCGACTAGTAAACTAAAAGACGACTCGTTGGGGGAATCAATCTCATTTATCAATAAGTTTAGATTCTTGGTAGAAATAGTGTTTTCTTTGATAAGTGCTGTGTGCAGGCTTACCCAAGATTTATCTGATTCAGAACTTGATAGATCTGGAAGTGTATCTAGTTTGTAGGTTTGGATTGATTCTTCATATCTGATTACATAATCGTAATCGCTAGGCTGCTGTGGTTCCAAGGGAGCGATTCCTACGCCAAACGTTATTACGATGCACCAGAGTATCAGAGAAGCAATCAGAGCATTCTTGGTGGTTTTCGCCTTTGCTATTTTGCCGAATATAATTGCTCCGGGTGCTGCAATGAATTGAATCAGAAGAATTGTAATCATATTGAATAATAGACTTACACCTAGGGTGTCAGCGGCGAACGCGCCAGCTATCGATAAGACTGTCTGGATCCCATCATTAAAAAGGAAATACGCGATCAAATATAAAACAATAATTCGGAACTTGAATAATTCTTGTACAGTTCCTTTGAGTTCACGTATAGCCATGGCAGTATGTTGGGCTATATTCATGGCAGAAATCTTTTTCAGAAGAGGTTCAGGTACTGTTTTGAAAGTCCAAAGAGACCAACCAAACCACCATACTCCAACTGACGCTATACAGAGACGTGTGACTAGATCTGTGTATTCAGTGTCTGAATACATTAGGATGGCGATTAGGTGAATAGCTAAAAGTAAGCCGCCCCCAAGGTACCCGTAGGCAAAGCCTCTACTGCTTATTTCATCCATGTATTGTCTTGGTGCCAAATGTGGGAGAAAAGCGTTATAAAACACGCAACCCCCAGCAAAACCGATGTTTGCGATGAAGAAACAAAGCATTAACCAAGCCCAGGGGTCTTGAATATAAGATGAGAAGAAGCTTAAGACGGTGAAACTAGAACCTATAATTGTATAGATCCAGAGAAGCCGTTTTTTTATCGGGGTTTTGTCGGCTATAATTCCTAAAATAGGACTGCTTACAGCCACTACTGCCGTCGATAAAGCTACTCCTAAAGCCCATATAGAACTTCCAGTTATGGAAAAAGATCCTATCTGAGAAGAAGTACCGAAAGAAGCTTCAAATAATTCTACAAAGTAATATGGAAGAATTGCAACTGCTGCACTTGTGGCAAAAGCGGAATTTGCCCAATCGTAAAAACACCATCCCCGTATGACTTTTTTCTGCGACTTACTTAGCGTAGTTAAATCACTTTTGTCAGTCTGTTCCATAGTTAATGACCCCACGCTTGTTCTTAAAATATTCCATTACTAGCATTCTGATTAGTAGGACGACACCTATTAGCATCATGCTGACTATTCTTATTTGAGGATATTTAAAAAATACTAAATCTGTTATTGCAGCAACAACAAAGCCAACGATTGATGACCAGACTGCATCCCGTATAAGCAAGAGTAGTAGTATGGTTGGAACTGCTCCTATAAATATTGCCTTTGGCACAAGGTACAAGCTGACTCCAATGAGAGTAGCTAATCCTCCCCCTCCTCTAAACTTAGTAAATACTGAATAGAGGTGTCCGATTATACTAAAGGTACCAGCAAAAATGAGCCATTCGTTGTCTAGCTGAAAGATAGAAAGGACTATTAGTAAACTTAGATAGCCTTTGGCGGTATCCACTAGGAATACGAAAAAGCCTTCTCTCTTGCCTACTTTCCTGAATGTGTTTCCAGCCCCGGGATTACCGGTTCCAATGCTGAATATGTCTATTCCTCTACGCTTACATACTATGTAGGCGGTTGGTATGGATCCGAGTAAATACGAGGTTATAACTGATAAGATAACTTGTATGGCAAACATAAATAAGTTTCAGCAAACTCTTAGTGTTCAAACATTATCCAATCCTTTTTTGGAAAAGGAAGCACAAGCATGAGAGTACACTATATTTTTGAATAAAGCTACAAGATAACTCACTAGTGAATTATCCTGATATTTTATTTTCAGAACTTGTTATAGGTAGAATGAATGAGAGAATAGCTGAGCCAATTGCAATCAATCCTGTTAAGATCACGACTCCGTGGAATTGGTGTTCCGCATATATACCCCCAGCAATCATAGGTGAAATCGCAGCCACTACACCTGTCCCAGTAAAAATTAGAGCAGTTATGGATCCTTCAGTACCTGACTCCACTTGATCCATCGCTGCCGCGGTAATAATAGGCATCACTGAAAAAATAAAAAGACCGAGTAGTCCAATTAATAAGGTGAGTAATAAACCAGAGTCTACATAGAGAAAAGAGAAGAGGATTAAAGACATTAGGGACATGGCTGTAGTAATGACAGGTTTTCTACCAATTCGGTCCGAGAGATAACCCATTAAGGGTGTCGAAACAATTCCAGCCATTGTAAGTAAAGAGACATGCAGTCCCACCACAAAGTTTGAATAGGCAAGTACTTCTCTCATATGTAGGACGATGAATACGCCAAATGATTGGTGAATTGCGCCTCTCATCGCACCAAGTAGGATCATTGCAAGTACTACTTTATTCTTAATTAAATCTTTGGACAGGTTAAGATATTCTCTAATTTTCAAATTATTTTTATTTTGGATAGTACTTTGCTTGAATCTTAGGAGCACTATCAAAGCAGTCAGTCCCATTGGGACAGCTAATGACATCGAAAGAAAATTCCAAGAAATGCCTTCAAAATGAAACGAGAGTAATGTTCCTCCTAAAAGGAATCCCATAATGATTGGAGAAAGAGTATTGCCTATTTGAGCACCGGTTAAATGTGCTGACATGGCCAGGCCTTTTTGATTAGGATATAGTGCCGCTAATGTACCAAAGGCTGGGGCATGCCATAGGCTAGTGCCAGCTCCAACTGCTACTACTGCAACCAGGGTTAGTGGGTACCAATGTGAGAATCCAATTGCCATGTAGCCTATTCCCACTAAAAGCATTGATGTAGCTAATAACCGGGAGATATGTTTTCTAAACATATCTGCCATAATTCCTGCTGGAATGTTGGTTAAAACACTTGCTACTGATTGAGTTGTGAAAATAGCACCTAGGGCAATTTCTGATATTTTCAGACTTGCTTTAATACTAGGGGACATGACTAGTAAGGCTCCCTGACCGAAGTGTTTAATACCGTGTCCTAATGACAGCCCGATCATTAGGTTTTTTGATTTGGTGTTACTCTTGTTCATTTGGATTTCTTTGTAGAGTTTGCTCTTGATGGTGGTACTATGTCCACTGGATCAATGTTATGCTACATTGTCGTGTATTGCATTTTAACACGTGACTGTACCTTAATCTTGAGAAAACAGTTGAACTAATCGCGTGTGTTTCCTGTATTCAGGAATGTAATGCATTTTCACATAGTCAGGGGTCTATATGGAAAGAGTTGTTACTGAAATACTGCAGTTATTAAAAAATAGGGAGATTCAGTATAAACTGTTATCACATGAGCCCGTATTTACCAGTGCACAAGCTGCGCAAGTACGTAATACATCGATTACTGAGAGCGCAAAGTCCCTCGTGCTAAGTGCAGATAATCAGGCAATTTTAGCTGTGTTACAAGGTCATTTGAGAATCAAAATGAAGGATTTCAAGCGAGAGTTTGGGTTCAAGAATGTTCGCTTCGCCTCCTCTGAAGAGGTGAAGCAAGTAACCGGATTGGATATAGGAAGCATTCCTCCTATAGGCTTATTATTTGGTATAGCTACCTATATCGACGCTGGTATAAGTGATATCGGAAATATCGTGTTCAATGCAGGATCTCACACCACTTCTTTAGTAATTCCCACTTCTGGTTTTCTCGAAATTGTCGATCCATACATTGGTAACTTTGCGGATTCGGCTAATTAAAGACAAAGGATAGGAGCAATGTCTAAAAGAATAAAAGCTAGTTTATTTATCACTTGTCTAGTAGATCAACTTTATCCGGATGTTGGTTTATCTATGGTACGGGTTTTACAAAAAGCCGGTGTAGATGTTCAGTTCCCAGAAGGCCAAACTTGTTGTGGTCAACCTGCATTTAACAGTGGCTTTAATTCAAAGGCCTTGGACCTAGCGCACAAATTCCTGGACACTTTTGAAGACTCAGATTATGTAGTGCTTCCTTCTGGTTCATGTGGGAGCATGATAAAAGTTTTCTATGAAGATCTCTTTAAGGAAGATCCTGCATTGCAAAAGCGAATGCAAGCAGTTGCAGGACGAACGTATGAATTTTCCCAATTCCTTGTGAATGTCCTAGGAGTTAATGACGTAGGAGCTTCCTTCCACGGCAAAGCTACATATCACGCATCCTGCCATTTGCTTAGAGAACTAGGGGCAACTAATGAATCCATCAATCTCATGAAATCTGTTCAAGGATTGGAATTTATTGCTGTTGAAAATGCTACTGTATGCTGTGGATTTGGAGGGACATTTTCCGTAAAATACCCTGATATTTCAGAAGCTATGATTGGGAAGAAACTGGATACAATTCAAGCTTCTGGTGCTGACATTGTAGTTGCTAACGATTCAGGTTGTTTGATGCAATTAAAGGGAGCAATGGGTCGGCGTAAACTAAGAACTCGTGCAGTTCATCTTGCTGAACTTTTGGATAATAAGGTGACGATTAATGGCTGATATTAAGACAAAAGAATTTAAGTCCGAATCTCGGAAAGCTTTAAATAACCCGCAAATTCAAAAATCACTTGTGAGAGTGATTGATCATTTTGGTGAGGCTCGGGTTAATGCAATCGAGGAAATAACTCCGGAAGTGTGGGAGATACTGCGAGAAAAGGCACGAACTATCAAGACTCATACTATGTCCTATTTGGATCACTATTTGGATCTAATGGAAGCTAATGTCCGTAAAAACGGGGGAGTCATGCATTTTGCAAAAGATGCTGCGGAAGCTAATGCAATAGTCGCTTCATTGATTAGTGCCAAGAATGCTAAATCCGTGATAAAAAGCAAGTCCATGATTTCAGAGGAAATGGGATTAAATCACGTGCTCGAAGAGATGAATGTTGACGTGGCTGAAACTGATTTGGGCGAATATATTATACAACTTGCCGAAGAAACTCCCTTCCATATTATTGCTCCTGCAATGCACAAATCAAAGGAAGAGGTTGCTAAGCTTTTTGTAGAAAAAGCTGGGACGAAACTTTACAAGGAAATTCCAGAGTTGGCTGAAGCATCAAGACACTTGCTCCGTGAAAAATTCCAATTTGCTGATGTGGGTATTACAGGTGCTAATTTCATGGTGGCAGAGACAGGTACATTGGTATTAGTGACTAATGAAGGTAATGGTCGAATGTGTACTTCTGCTCCCAAAATGCATATTGCATTAGCCGGCATGGAAAAAATGCTTCCATCGCTAGAAGACTTGGGAGTATTTTTGCGTCTTTTGGCTCGTTCAGCAACAGGACAGAGGCTTACCAGCTATACGACATTTGTCAGTGGGCCAAAAAGAGAACATGATAAGGATGGACCTGAAGAATTCCATTTAATCGTGGTTGACAATGGACGCTCTAAAATGCTCCAAGATGTTGATCTTCGAGAAGCATTGAACTGTATTCGATGTGGGGCTTGTTTAAACAACTGTCCCATTTATCAGAATGTTGGTGGTCATGCTTATGGTTGGGTTTATTCTGGGCCTATTGGGGCAGTAGTCACTCCCATGTTAGTAGGCCTAGATCAGTCGAAAGATCTTCCATTTGCATCTACTCTTTGCGGTCGATGCAAGGAGGTTTGCCCAGTCAAAATAAATATACCTCATATGCTCTTAAGACTGCGTAATAAAAGTACTCAAAATGAAGGTGCAGGGGACAAGCCAGGTGTAAAAGAACGGGTGTTTTTCTCACTATGGTTTTATATGGTTAAGTCGAAGTTTTTATATAAAACATCTGGTCGTATTGGTAGCGGAGCGCAAAAAATATTAAGGATGCTCAAACTCGAAAATCGAATTCCTTTCTTTGGTCGATGGACTCGTAGCCGGGATCTTCCTCTTATCCCAACTAAGTCTTTTCGGGATCGTTGGAAGGATGTTGGAACTGCTGAATAGATAGGATTAACAATGGATAAGAAAGAATTCTTGCAACATGTGGAAAAATGTATTAACCGAGATGCCTTGGATACATATCCGGGTTATGAGGGTATTGATCGTTCTCTGAGTAATCAGCAGACGATTGTATCTGAAATTAAGATTAGACTTCAAAAGAACAGATCTCAAATCTTGGATAAGTTTGCTAAAACGGCAGCAATTGCTGGATGGAATTTCTTTCGTGTTGAGAACATCGAACAGGCAATTCAAAAGACGATTGATTTATTGTCATCGATAAACCCTAAAGAGGTTCTTTGTTCTGAGGAGGAAATCGTAGCTCGTATACTGAAGGATAAACAAATTGGTAGTTTGATGAACAAGACTAAGATTATTTTTTCAGACGAAGAGAACAGAGAAGAATTGAAATTAACTTCCTTTAAGGCTGATATCGGAATTACGGGAGTTGACTATGCGATAGCTGAAACTGGATCATGCGTCATTTTGCCTGGAATAACACTTAGTAGGCTAACCTCTCTAGCTCCTCCTCATCATCTTGCTTTAGTTGAAGTTGATAAAGTCCTCGACACTTTAGATGATCTCTTCGCGATCAGGAAATTAACGTTTCTTGAAGAAGAAGGCGATATGGGTAGTTATATGAACTTCATTACAGGTCCGAGTAGAACTGGCGATATTGAGCAAACTATTGTCAAAGGAGTGCATGGACCCAAGGAAGTCTCGTTGCTACTAATTGGATAGTCAGAAAGTTTTATACAGGTTTATTGATCGAAGTTTCTTCCTACTTCAATAAGCCGAATAGCACGTTCTGCTGCCAATGCTACCAATGATTTAGCTTCATCAGTTGCCCTGGTTAAAGGCATCGGCGCTAATACTGCTGCCGTAACTCCGTCTATTCCATGCTCAAAAACCTGTTCATAGCCTTTACCAAGTGATCCAGCTATTGCGATAACTGGGATATTTTTCTTTTTGGCCCTCTTTGCTATTCCTATGGGGGCTTTGTTAAATACGGTTTGGTAGTCCATTTGGCCTTCTCCAGTTATGACCAAGTCTGCTTCCTCTAAGTATGATTCAATCCGTAGTGTTTCCAGAACAACATCTACGCCTGGTAGCAAGTCTGCGTTAAGGAATGCCATTAGTCCTGCTCCTAAACCCCCAGCGGCCCCGGATCCCGGAATCTGTTTAATTTCTATGTTAAGAATTTCTTTAATAGAATCTGCGAAATGGCTTAAGCATTGGTCTAGTTCTTCTATCATTGATTGAGTAGCCCCTTTTTGCGGTCCATACACAGCTGAAGCTCCAGTAGGGCCACATAGGGTATTTGAAACATCAGTGGCAACCATTATGGTCGTTTCGTGGATTCGCGGATCCATACTGGAGACATCGATGTTATCTAGGTTCTTTAAACTAGAACCTCCAGGTGGTAGATTGGTTCCGTGTTTATCAAGGAGTTTTATGCCCAGAGACTGTGCCATTCCCGCACCGCCATCATTGGTAGCACTACCGCCTATCCCGATGATTAGTTTAGAAAAGCCATTATTGAGGGCTTCCAGAATTAGCTGACCAGTACCAAAAGTAGAGGTTATCTTCGGGTTTCTTTCTTGTTCCTGTAGTAGAGCAAGTCCCGAGGCTCGTGACATTTCTATCATAGCAGTTTGACCATCTCCTAAGGCTCCCCAAGAAGATGTAATTGGTCTTCCTAAGGGATCCTCTACTGTTGCCTGCTGGATAGTTCCTCCAGTAGTGGCAACAATTGTTTCAAGTGTCCCATCTCCGCCATCAGCAATAGGTATTAAGGTGGTCTGAGCTTTGGGAAGGGCTCGAAGAACTCCTTCTTCAATAGCCTGAGCAGCTTCCATACCCGAGAGACTTTCTTTAAATGCCTGAGGAGAGATTAGGATTTTCATGATTTCATTATAGGAGTATTTGAAAGTTTTTAGAACTGGTCATCATCTTTTTTGAGGATTGATTCGATTGACTGAACTGTTTCTTGGAGTTTGTTGTCGTGATTGATAATAACGTGATCAAATAACTTGGATTGGTCTAGTTCTTGCTTGGCTGCGGAAAGGCGTATCGAGAACTGTTCTGAAGATTCAGTTTTTCGTTTGGTTAGGCGTTGAACAATGGCTTCGTAGTGAGGCGGACTGATAAAAATTAACAGAGAATCTTGAATCAACTTACGTATGGTAAATGCTCCTTGTACGTCTGCTTTAATGATCACATCAAGGTTTTTCTCTAAAGCATCTATCACTTGAGATTTAGGTACACCATATTGATATCCGTAAACTTCAGCATGTTCCAGAAACTTATTCTCTTCCAGCAAATTATTAAATTGTGTTGGAGTCAGAAAAATGTAATCGATACCATTTACTTCTTTATTGCGCTTCTTTCTAGTTGTGGCTGTTACAACAAAATGCCTATACTGACCATTTTTCTTCAGTTCTCTAATTACCGAGTCTTTGCCCACGCCGCTGGGACCTGAAATGACCACTACTCGACAGTTATTGGGAGGTAATATGATCTTTTCTGAATCCATAATAGTTATGATGATTGTATTTCATCTATTCGGTGCCAGAATGTAGGGTCAGACACTGACGCAGACTCAGCTTCTTGAACAATTGTTTCTCCAGATGACAGTAGTCCTGCAATAGCTGTCATCATGGCTATTCTATGATCTCCATGGCTACTGCAAATTGCTCCATCTAATGTTGGTTTCCCAGATATTTTAATGCCGTTGGGAAGTTCTCGGATAGTTGCACCTAGTTTCGATAGTTCAGACACTGTTGTTTTGATCCTATCAGATTCTTTGAAACGTAATTCCCCGGCATCTTCAATAGTGGAGGTGCCTTCTGCAAAACATGCCGCTAGGGCCAAGGCTGGTATTTCGTCAATTAGCCCGGGAATTAATTCTCTCCCGATGCTAATGGAGTGTAATTCACTTGATTCTATAGTTAAATCGCAAACGGGTTCCTGCTGGTTCAAATGAGTGTATGGGTTTATTGTAATGCGTGCACCCATAGCTTGGAGTGTTTCAATGAATTGGATTCGTGATGGATTAGCACCGACTCCTTCAAGAGTAATTTTTGCGTTTGGGTGTATTGTTCCTGCCACTAGCCAAAAAGATGCAGCACTGATATCTCCTGGAATAGTTATATCACAGGCTTGCAGTTTGCCCTTTGATTCAATAGAGACTGTTAGGTCATCAACTACAATAGATGCCCCCATAGATGCTAGGAGAAGTTCAGTGTGATTTCGTGACGCCAAGGGTTGATGAACAATAGTTTTCCCGTTTGCGAATAAGCCTGCCAATAAAATTGCTGACTTTACCTGTGCACTAGCAATTGGCATGTAATATTCAATTCCGTTAAGCTGTTGGCCACTTATGTTTAATGGAGCTAGGGTGTTATTGGATTCGCCAGAAATATTTGCTCCCATTTTAGTCAGTGGTTCGATGATTCTTCCCATTGGCCTTTTTCTCAAAGAGGAATCTCCGGTGATTGTGGTAGAGAAAGGCTGACTGGCTAAAAAACCAGTGAGTAATCGTAGTGTTGTACCGCTATTTCCTGCATCTAGCAGTTTACTGGTTTCGTTAAGGACGGCTTGATGTATTTTTATATTGTGTTGTTGGTTTGGGGTAGTATGTGATTCGATAGATGCCCCCAATTGAGTTAAACATGCAAGGGTAGACTGACAGTCTAATGATGTGGAGTAATTAAATATTTGTGCTGATCCGCCTGCTATGGCATTAAATAATGCAACTCGGTGAGAGATAGATTTATCCGGGGGAAGCCGAAATACTCCTTCTATTGAACGTGGTTTCTTAACAATCTTATTCAATATTATTTTCCTGAGGAAGGTTACTTTCTAGTCATATTCAAAATCGTCATCATCGTAATCGATGCCATGATCCAGTGAGGATAGCTGTGAGACTGTAGCTGCTGACTTGGATCCGCGACCAACTCTTTTTGGTAGGTCAATTAAGGCTGTTCTCAGAGTAGTAAGCTGCTTACTGGTTACTGCGGTTGGGTCTACGATTAGAACATCAATACCCACCTCTTTAAGTATATCGACGTATTTCTCTGTGGGTGCGGTAAGGAATTCCACAAATAGATACTTTGAAACCATGCTTCTAAGAGTTGTTATTTCTAGTAGTGTTTCCAAGGGTTTTACTGCCAGTTTGGAAGATAGTTGTAACAGGAAACCATCAACCGGAAGATCATCTAGAGATCGTAGGATTCGTTCATCTAAAGTGTTAGGAATTTGAAGAATACGAGCAGTTGTACTTTCGTGTAGTGCTTCTAAGGGAGTATTTGCTATATCTGATACTATGAAATCACAGTTGTTTTTCTTCAGATATGTTACATCAGTAGCTTTTAGTGATGGTGGCCAAACACCCCAAGGTAGCGATGTAATATAGGCAGGTAGACTGGATAACGTATCTTTTACTTGGTTCGGCAGGTTTGATTGAAACACGATACCGTCCATTAGAGATACTAGCTGTTCACTTTCTTTAGATTTAAAAGAGTAAGATGGGTATTTGCCTACTATCAGGATTTGAGGGTATATATTTTCGTTTGTGTTTTTGTTGAAACCAAGTTTACCACCATAGTCTTTTTGGCTTTTTTCTAGCTTATCTAATAATTTACTCATTGGTGTATTGACACACCCCCAGTTTAGTTGTTTGGAAATAGTCTTTAGAAGTCAGACCTAAAAGCGATCCAAGAAATTCATTATTTGCGCAAATACACTAGATGTCAAACGGAATTATTAGTAGCTTGGTTACTTGCAGTTCAAGATCTCATTACTTTAGTCAATTATCTGAGTAATAAGTCAGGACGCTATTGTATTGTCATTTCAGTATAGGTAATGAAATGTCTGTTGAAAGTATATGGGCGAATTACTGATTTCCACTCACCTTTATCAGCAGCTTCTTGCCACTTGACGGTATTTGGAATATTAGGATCATTGATTTCGTAAATTGCTGTGTACTTGGGACGGATGTCTGCTAAAGCGAGATACCGTGAACATTGCTGAACTTCAGGCAAAGTACACATGAATGGAGAATGTTGAGAATCGTAGAGTTGATTGAATGTACTTTCCTTAAAGGATTCTACGTCGGCCATTGCGAAATGTAGATAACCTGTATTTAACAAGAGGTTTTGGGCACTGCCTACCCATTTTAGAATAATGTTACTGTTATTCATACTATAAGTTTGTAATAGAGCTGACCATTGTCTGTGTTCTTCGATAGCTAGCCAGCTTGGCGAATCCAGTACTTTTGGTGTAGCTATTTCGTATAACGTCAGGTACTTTGGGGATGATTTATCAGTGGTGAGATAGGTTTTAATACGTTCAACTCCCTGTATTTCCGATAAATCCTTCAGACGTTTCTTTACATGATGAGTCAATAATATATTCTGATGATCGTGTCTGATATCCATACGCTCTAGATAAATATACTGTCCCATAAAAACCTCTTTATGATGGTACTATGTAAAACTGTTTTGTTTCAAATTGTTGAGTGCGTGAACAGGCTATGGTATTTATGCTATGATTCTAGCCAGTTTAACGTAAGGAGTATTCAGTGAGTTTATCATGTGAGCAAGCAGAACATGCTTTAAGAGTTGCAAAGGAAAAGGCAATTGAAATAGATAGGGGTCCAGTTGGGATAGCAGTAGTTGATGCAAGGGGTGACCTGATTTGTTGTGTAAGAATGGATGGAGCTAGATGGTATACGGCAGATGTTGCTAGATCAAAAGCTTTTGCTTCATCAACTTGGGGTAAAACTACAAAAGATCTGCAAGCAACGATAGCAGATAATCCTGTTGTTCGGACTGTTATATCCTTAGGGAATGATTTTATTACTCCTGCCGAAGGCGCAGTTCCCATCATTAAGGATAATGTGATTTTGGGTGCTATCGGTGCTAGTGGAGCAGATCCAGAGGCAGATGAGATTATTTCTCAGGCTGGGGTAGACGCTATAGTTAAATAAAACCCTGACGGGTAGGAACTTTGAGTTCTAAGTGATCCCGTTGGATAGATTTTAAAGTCCTTGATACTATTGCTAAGCTGAATAATATTAGAATATTAGTGGGAGGATCCGTATACTGATTGGGCTCGCTTTGCACTGATTTTCTCTTCAATAACGTCTTGGCGTACGAGTGTTTTATGACGTTTGAAAGGATCTCCCCATCCGCCACCACCAGGGACATCAATCTGGAGGGTTTCTCCTGCTTTCATGTAACGCAGGAACTTTGAAGGCATATTTTCTTTGTCCTCTTGGTTGTGATTAATTGTTACCGTGGTGTTGCTGGAAGACTGACCTCCATGGGTCCCTTTAGGTGAGAATTTCATACGATCTGATCTGAGTGTTACCAGAGTGTCGTTCTGGAGATATTTGTACGTTTTCCTCATTCCTAGACCGCCTCGATATTCCCCAGCTCCTTCTGAATCTGGAAGTAGACTTACTTCTTCAACCATAACAGGGATTTCTACCTCTATAGTTTCTGCAGGTGTATTTGCTAAATTGCTTGAAAAACAATGCTGGCCTTCGAATCCGTCCCTGTTTGGGTAGGCCCCTGAAGCAACTTCTAGCCAACCGTCTACAAGAACCCAGGGTTTCCAAGGGGATTTCCCTTTGTGGTATCCCGCTAAAGTTATTGAAACTTCTGCGCCACCCGAACATGCTGATAAATGTTCAGGGAGAATTTGTTGAAATGCTCCCATCATGGTTTGAAATATTCTTATACATCCTAGATTGCGAGCTGCTACAGGAGCTGGGATCTGTGGGTTTACGAAGCTTCCAATTGGAGCAGTAATAGTAACCGGTCTGAAGTATCCTGCAGTGTTCGGAATATCGAACCCTAGGCATCCAAGAGCTGTTTTGGTTGCAGCGTATACCATCCCTTTAGTGGTTTGAAATAACGGTTGTATTGCACCCAAGCATTGAGGCCCCGTTCCTCTGAAATCTACGTGGATTTCATCATGTGATTTATTAACCGTGACAGTAATTGGTATTGGTTGATCAACAAATCCGTCGTCATCAACATAGTCAGTATAAGTCCACTCGCCATTAGGCAACTTCTCTATCGCCTGACGAGTCATGGATTCAGTATAGGATAGAAGGCTCCTCGTTGACTCCTGTACTTTGATAGCACCAATATCCTCGGTTAGCTTCTGATATTCCAGTTCTCCATAATCGAGTCCGGCAATTTGCCCCATTAAATCTCCTGCTACAACTTCAGGGACGCGTACGGCTTTCTCGATTATGCGAAATAGCGTCTCATTTGGTTTTCTTTCAGAGAAGAGTTTTAAAGGAGGTATTCTTAATCCTTCTTGATAAATTTCTGTGCTATCACATGCATTTCCTCCTGCTACCCTACCTCCTATATCAGTGTGATGACTCATCGCACAGACATAAGCAACGAGAATATTTGAATGAAAAACAGGTTTAAAAAGAAAAATGTCGGGTAAGTGGCTGCCACCTTCGTATGGATCATTCGTAATGAAAATGTCTCCTGGTCGCACTTGATCTTTATATCGTTCTAAACAGCTTTCCAGTGCGGGCATCATACCTCCAAGATGAATAGGGAGGCAGAGACCTTGTCCAATTAATTCACCGTCCTGATTGAGGATACCTGTAGAAAAATCTAATGCTGTTCTCACAATGGAAGACCGTGAAGACTTCATTACAGTAAGCGCCATTCCGTCCGAGATTCCTTCCAGTCTGTTTTTCAGGATTTCTATATGGATAGGATCAAAATTCTTAATTGTAGTCATGTAATCACCATTTGATCACTTAACTAGTCTGTAGGCAAGTTAGATCGTAGGGGTGATTTAGCTGGAGGTTTGGCCATGGCGCAGCATATTAAACCAAGAACGCCAAGTGCGGCAGTTATGAGGAATGGTATTGTATAAGTCCCGGTCGTGTCGAAAAGTATGCCTGCCATTAAAGGTCCAGCAATACCTCCTATCATGTTAGCTTGTGATAAGGCCCCTGCAACAGTTGACATGCGTTCTGTACCAAAAAACTGAGCTGCTATAACCGTTGATTGTGGCATACAAGCTCCGTAGCCTATACCAAAACATGTCGCAAAAAGAATGTAGAGCCACAGCATGTCTCCAAAATTTATCACCACTAGTACCACCATATTGATAATTAGTCCTGCGATGTACACACTCTTGGCACTGTACTGATATGTCAAATATCCACCACCAATTTTCCCTAAGATGCTGGATAGCCCTAGAATTGCTATCAATCTTGCAGCCATAGACGGATCTATCCCAGAATCGATTGCTCTGGGAACTAAATGTACGAGACATAGCTGAAGAATAGTCAAGGTCGTCATATTCATTCCAAATATCAACCAGAAACCCTGACTTTTTACTATGCTACTTAACGATAGGCTTGGATCTTCGTCATTCAGCAAATCTCGTTGAAGGGTAGAGCTATTTTTACGTACTGGGGGTTCTTTTGCTAATAGCGTGGCTAGCAATGCTAGAACCAGCATGATGCCCCCAAAAAACTTGAAAGTGTACCTCCATCCCTCGGTGTGAATGAAATAATCTGCCAAGGACGGCATGACTGCAGTACCAACACCAACTCCAGCAATGCTGAGTCCGAAGGCAAATCCTCTTTGCTGAGGAGGGAACCACCGCATTGTTGTGCCAGTAAGAGGTGAAAAAGTTCCTGACAGCCCAATGCCCCCAATAATCGAAAAGCAAGTAATAAATTGGAGTAAGGATTCAGCGAAGGACGCCAAAAAGAATCCTGCAGAAAATAAGCCTCCGCTTATCACGAGTACCCAGCGAATATTCCATGAATCCGCGAGTTTTCCCCATAGTACTGAACCTGAAAAGCCGATCGCTAGCAGAATCGCGAAAGCGGTAGACATAGATGTCCGAGAAAGGTTGAGATCCTCTGCGATAGGGTTAAAATAAACTCCGTTCGACGCTTGTGTGGCGCCCCAGCCAATACCGCAGTAGAGGAAGAAAATTACTACTATAACCCATTTGTAGTAGGAGGGATTTTCAGGAGAATAGTTAGAGGTATTTGGCATGATGTCTTATTTAGGCTATGGAATTATGTTCCTTATACTGGAGGCTAAAGTCCAACAGGATTAGATTACCGTATCGACTTGTATGGCGCACTGGCCATGATACATAAGATGATACCGATTATCCCAATCAAAGATGCTAAAATGAAAGGTATGGTATAACTGCCTGATGTATCAAAAAGTATTCCCGCCATTACAGGACCTACTACTCCTCCCATCATATTGCCTTGCGATAAGGCGCCTGTGATAGTGGACATGTGTTCTGTTCCAAAAAACTTTACGGAAAGTAAATTAGATTGCATGATGCATGCTCCGTAGCCGATACCAAAACCAGTTGCAAAAGTGACATAAAGTAGGAGCATGTCTCCTAAATTAATGCTCAAAAGAACCGTTATCATTAGGACTACGGACGCGACATACACTGTTCTGGGACTGAATCTGTCACTTAAATAACCACCACCAGTTTTACCTAAAATGCTTGCTAGCCCTAGGATCGCCATTAGTTTAGCTGCGGTGGAGGAATCTATTCCAGAGTCAATGGCTCTAGGAACGAGATGGACGAGGCACATTTGTAGGATTGTAACTGCAGCAACATTCATCCCAAATATAAGCCAGAATCTTCGATGTTTTAGAATAGCAGACAGTGAAGGTCCAGAATCCGGCTGGTCAAGGGATGATACTTTTCTCTGATTACCTTTATTTTTATGAGTTGAAGGCTCTTTTGCTAATAGAGTCGCTAGCAATGTGAGGATTAACATAATGACACCAAAAGTTCTGAAGGTGTATTGCCAACTTTGTGAATAAATGAGGTAGTCAGCCAGAGTAGGCATGATAGCTGTTCCTACGCCAACTCCAGCAATGCTGAGTCCGAGAGCAAACCCTCTTTGGCGAGGGGGAAACCATCTCATAGTCGTTCCAGTCAAAGGAGAAAAGGTTCCTGCTAAGCCCAATCCTCCAATGATGCAAAAACAGATAATGAATTGAGTTAAATTCTGAGCGAAAGAAGCTAAGAGAAATCCACCAGAAAACATGGAGCCGCTCATACAGAGAACCCAGCGAATACTCCAGGCATCCGTTAGTTTTCCCCACACCACAGAACCTGAGAATCCCATTGCTAGTAAAATGGCAAATGTCGTTGACATAGAGGTTCTGGACAGGTCAAGACTGTCTGCAATTGGATTAAAATAAACGCCGTTTGAAGCTTGAGTAACGCCCCATCCGATGCCGTTATAGAAGAAGAAAATCGCTACTATAACCCATTTGTATCGAGCATCGTTTGTAAGGGATATATGGTGACTGTCGTCCATGTTTAAGACCGAGGCTCATTTTACCATTAGAATTCAGAGAATAACAGGAATAACGTTTCCACGCGGATTTAGACATGACAGTGAGATGAAAGATTTTGATCATCTATGATACTATCAGTGAAGAGAGGACAATATCCATCAATGAATTATTCACAGCTTGGTAAAACTCAACTTAACGTATCTCGGTTATGTTTAGGTACTAATTCTTTTGGTGCAGGGTATATTTCAGAGAGTGACATCAGTACTTTGGTGGCTCAGTCGCTTAGTTTAGGGATCAACTTTATTGATACTGCTGATGTTTACAATGATGGATTATCTGAAATCCTTCTGGGGAGAGCAGTGGCGACAAATCGACATGACTTTGTTCTTGCTACAAAAGGTGGAATGCCAGTAGGACCAGATAAGGCAGAGTATGGGTTGTCGCGAGGACATATGACGAAGGCTTTAGACTCGAGTCTCCAAAGATTGGGGACTGATTATATTGACTTATACCAGGTTCATCTTTGGGATGAAGAGACTCCAATAGAGGAAACGCTCGAAGTATTGGATTCTTTCGTCAGGCAAGGGAAGGTTCGATATATAGGCTGCTCTAACTTTTCAGCAGAGCAGTTGAAGCAATCTCTGGAGATTAGTAATGATAACTCATGGGATAGTTTTAGTAGTGTTCAACCAGTGTTCAATCTTATAGATCGCGATATTGAAAAACAACTCTTACCCTTGTGTGCAAATTTTGACATAGCTGTTTTGCCGTATCAGATTCTTATGGGCGGAATATTGACTGGAACTTATGTTCAGCATAGTGCACCTGATTCCAATACTCATATGGCCTCAAAACACGCTGGTACAGCGATGAAGAAGTACTGGAATGAGCGAAGTTTTAATATGGTAAGCGCTCTTACGAAAATATCTGAACGTACTGGATACAGCGCTACGCAATTAATGATTGGATGGGCTTTAAACAAAGAAAGTATCACATCAGTCGTTGTAGGCAGTACGAAAATTGCGCAACTTGAAGAGAATTTCCAAGTTATTACAGAGTCTATTCCAGAAGATGTTTTAGCTCTTGTAGATGCTTTACAGTAGAGATCAACGCGAAGTAGGGAAGCGATTTGACATCACTTCTGCCAGAGTGATAGACTCCCTCATCAAATGTATTTCGGATCTATGTGTCTGGTCAATGTCGTATGCAGGTGTACTCGTTTATAGGGTACAGTAATCAGGCATTATCTACGGTCCGATCACTTTACCGCTCAGTATGAACCGAGCGGTTTTTTTTTGCCAAAAGTAGATTAAAGGGAGGTTTATTATGGCTATTAGACTTGGTGATGAAGCACCTAATTTTTCGGCAGAGACTACTCAAGGGTCAATTGACTTTCATGAGTGGATAGGGGATTCGTGGGCAATTTTGATGTCCCATCCAGCCGATTTCACACCTGTTTGCACCACAGAGTTGGGGCGGGTGGCAAATTTAACTAAGGAATTTGAGAAGCGACAGACGAAAGTAATTGCTGTGAGCGTTGATCCAATTGAATCTCATGGAGGATGGATCAAGGATATAAACGAAACACAGAATGCTAGTGTGAGTTTTCCATTAATTGCTGACAAAGATCGATCGGTTGCGTTGCTATACGATATGATTCATCCCAATGCGGATGCAACTGCTACTGTCCGTACGCTATTCGTAATAGGTCCGGATAAAAAAGTTAAGTTGACTTTCACTTATCCTCCTTCAACTGGTAGAAACTTTGAGGAAGTACTTCGGGTCTTGGATTCCTTGCAGTTGACTGCCGGTTATCAGGTTGCTACTCCTGTTGATTGGAAACAGGGTGAGGATTGTGTCGTGGTACCTGCTATCAAGACAGAGGATATTCCAGCCAAGTTCCCCAAAGGTTTTACTGAAATAAAACCTTATCTAAGAATTACTCCTCAACCAGATCTGTAGAATGTACTGAAGTTCTGCCTAGCCCATACATCAATAACAGAAGGTTTATAGCGTTTCTGTTATGGTGTATGCTAGGGGTGGAGTTGAATTATGAATACAAAATCACCGAACCAGATCATTAAAGCTGATAGAGTCTTTGACGCAAAGTCAGGGACGTCTTTTGATAAAGGCGCAATAAAAATAGAAGGATCAAAAATCGTTGCGATTGGGAAACAGAGTGATTTTTCCAATGTTGAAGACGCTCAAGAATATAGTTTTGAAGGTTCAACCCTTCTTCCTGGGTTAGTTGATAGTCACGTGCACCTTACTATGCCTGGAGATGGCAGTTCTGTGGAAGATGCTATGTCTTTGCCTGATGAACTCCTTACATTAAGGGCTGCTTATAATGCTAAAAATGCTCTTTTGTTGGGTACTACGACTCTTCGTGAACTTGGTGCAAAAAACTCTACCACTTTTAGGATGAGAGAAGGGATTAGTCGAGGATTGGCAATTGGTCCCAGATTGCTGCTCAGTGGTAGGCCAGTGACAAGAACGGGCGGTCATTGCTGGATGATGGGTTCTGAAGCGGATGGTGAGGATATGATTCGCAAAGAAGTGAGAACGCTTGTTCGTGAAGGGGCAGATTTCATAAAGATTATGGCTACTGGTGGAGGAACGGCTGGTACTATTTCACATAAGACAGCCTACACTCTTGCTGAGTTATCTTCAGCGATAGACGAAGCTCATACTCATGGTCGTCTCACTGCTATTCATTGTTTGTCGAGCCAGGCAATGGAAGACGTCGTGCAATCAGGCGGCGATATGATCATACATGGGGTTTTCAACACAAGTGATGGAGCTCAGGTATTCGATCCTCGATTAGCAGAAAAAATAGCTAAGTCTGGCATTTCGGTTAATCCAACGATTCATGTCCGAAGAATTGCATTGAAAATTGCTCAACAAATCATTGATGACAGTGAAGATGAACGGCAAACTGTTCAGAGAATGGGAGAGTTGCAGAAAAATATGCAAAATGATCCGGACAAAGCCAATATGACTCCACAAGACATTATAAGATTGCTTGAAAAAGGATTTGAAGACCGAGTAGGTAATGCTAGGAATCTTTTGGAGTCTGGAATCAAATTGATAGCTGGAACTGATAGTGGCTGGGGAGCCTATCCCATTGGTTCTTTCGTTGATGAGCTAGAATGCATGGAGATGGCTGGGCTTAATCCAGGTGAAGTATTATTATCAGCAACTATTGAGGCTGCAAAGTCTATCGGATGTGATGACCGTGTAGGCTCACTAGAAGTAGGGAAGCAGGCAGATTTACTGGTTGTGGCAGGGGATCCTACAGTGGATATAGGAACCCTTCGAAGTGTTAAAGCAGTCTTTCTTGCTGGAGAACGGGTGGCATAACTTTCCTCTTTATGAAGCTAGTTTATAATTACATCCGTTGGTGATGTGTATCTAAGTTTAGGACCCATCGTCAGAGCTATCATCGAGGCTATGCTTATCGCACAGAAAATGTATGCCGGTAGTGCGTATGAACCTGTAAGATCGTACAATTGACCGATGCACAGGGGTCCAAAGGCAATCCCAAGACTGAACGCACTGCTAAAAGTTCCTGATATTGATCCTATGTGTTTAATCCCAAAACAAATCGCACTGATTATAGGGATCAGCGTGCTAAAAGCGGTGCCTCCTATGGCTAAAGGTAAAATCAATAATACTGCGAAATTGCTGGGTGCATTAAATTCAACAATCAAGAGCATTATAAAGGGCGCGAAGAATGCCATTGATCCCGCAAATAACAGCAAGGGTTTAGTAGGAAGTTTGGCGCCAAAATAGCCATAACCGAATTTAACGAAGATTGCGATGAATCCATTAATACTAATCAATGTACTAGCTAAACTTGCAGGATACCCGTTATCCACTATAAACGCTTGCATCTGAGTCCAAATTCCTGAAGCAGAAAATAAAGAAGTAGTGAAAAATAACAGGAGAATCCAGAATTTTGCGGTCACAGCAGCCTTACTGAGAGATAAACCGGTCAAAATGGTGGTGTTTTCACTTGAGTTCTGGGTTTGATTTTTTGAATAACCGTCTGGAACTTCTCCTATATCGGACGGGTTGGATCGTATAATAAAGATAATTAAGGGTAATTGTGTAAAAAAGACTACTAAGCCGAGAGTAGTGGAAGCATCTCGCCACCCTAACTGTGTGATTAGAAAATTAGTTACAAGAGCAAATATGACTCCTCCAAATCCGACTCCAGTGTATGCTATTCCTATGGCTAAGCCTCTACGATTAACAAACCATCTGCCGAGTAAACTACTCATTGTTGCCATTGATGTCGCGGAGAAGCCTGTGTAAAAGAACATGCAAAGACAGTATAAATGCCAAGGTTCTTGCATGAATCGCAATAAACTAAACCCCAGCCCTAGAACGGAGGTACCAATAATCAGAACTATTCTGGAGCCGAATCTATCAGTTCCTTTTCCTATCAAGGGAGATAAGAAAGTAATAGTCAGCATCCCTATTGTCACTGATGCGGCTAGAGTTCCTCGGGACCATTCAAAGGTGGATAACCAAGAATCAAAGTATAGAACGTATGCATATGCAATCAGTCCAAACCCGGTAAGCAAACAATACCAGCATACCCCTACAATGTACCAGCCATAGAAAGGTTTAATTGAGGTGATGGGAGATATGGCCATGATATGGGCACAGTTAGTGCTTTTAAAGCCTCCCTTCAAAGTGTACTCGAGTTGGTTTCCACAGGTCCGGACAAGTAAGCAGTATTATCCAGATCGCAACAAATCCAATTGCAGACATTACAAGAACAGCCACTTGTGGACCATATATTTCTGCTAGTAATCCTCCTATAAGCCATCCTATGGCAATATTACCAATTGCCATAGTGAGTATGCCCATAGCTCTGCCTCTGGCGTTTTCTTCTGTGTGCAATAGGATTAAGGTGAATTCCATTGTTGTATAGATTCCGAGGCAGATGCCCATAAAAATCAATGCGACGAATGACAATGTGTAGTCATTAGAAATAGCAAAAAGTGCAACGCACAGAGGAGCTATAGCGACGCTGTAGGCGAACCATTTGCCGTGGCTCTTAATTAATGTACTGCGATAAGCTACGATCGAAGTACCAATCACTGCTCCTATACCGTCAGCAGCAGCTAGAATGCCAAGTCGACCTTCGTCAATAAAAAGAACATCTCGTGCAAAAGTGGGAAGAAGAGTCATAAAAGGGAAAATGAATAAATTCATGAGAACTACTAGTAGAATGGTGCTGCGGAGGATGTTGTGTTTTGCTACCAACTGGATCCCTTGCCACAGAGCACTAGCTGAAATTCCGGTTTGAGATTTATTGCTAGTGGAGTTAACTGGAACGAAAA
>CEUS01030509.1_pt1 | contig 25181 bp, 23 predicted proteins | sample 427031 | NCBI WGS metagenome assembly CEUS01 (sample SAMEA2622837, study PRJEB7988) | marine metagenome | biome: marine biome (ENVO:00000447); feature: marine epipelagic mixed layer (ENVO:xxxxxxxxx); material: "saline water (ENVO:00002010), including plankton (ENVO:xxxxxxxx)" | depth 140 m | reverse complement strand
TGGAATTCATCCCATGACTTTATAGTTGTGTATTGAAAAGAAGCGACAGGTCGTATTTTAGTAGGTATTTTATTCAGTAGGAATAATTTTTTAATACCGGCTGCATTTGCAGCAGTTAAGTCAGTTAATTTATCTCCGATACAAATTGAGTTTTTTGTATTTATATTCAATTCTCTAATTGCTTTATTGAATAGAAGCTTACCTGGTTTTCTACATAGGCAGTTTATTCTATATTTTGAAATAATTGCCTCAGGGTGATGGGGACAATAATAAAATTTTGATATTACAATTCCGTAGAGGTCAAGCATTTGTTCATTCATCTTAGAGTGGATAGAGGTTACATCTTTTTCTTCTAAAAGACCTCTTCCAATTCCAGATTGATTAGTTATTACGACCAATAAGTATTTATTTTTGACAAATACTTTCAATGTGTCTTGTACTTTTGGTAACCATTTAATTAAGTTACTAGATTTCATATACCCTACATCTTCGATTAAAGTTCCATCTCTATCTAGGAAAAGAGCAGGTTTTTTGTCAGTTGATATATTCGTATTTAACATGAGGTAGCTAGTGTTTTCTAATTATTTTTGTTGATTTTTATAGTAATTTAATTCGGATAAATTTAATCCTGTAATATTTTCTATTTTCTTATAACTATGTCCATAGGTTTTCAATAAATCATGAAGAATACTTTGAGGGATACTATATTTAGTTATAGACGTATGTTTAAGTAATAGAGAGTCAATGTATGAAATATATTTTGTTAGTAATCCAGATAGTCTACCTGTTGCAAAGAATTCAAGTTGGTAATCAGAATAATGTTCCACTAATTTTAATTTAGGTATCATTTTTTTCAATAATTTGGATTGAATAGCTGTTTTTAAAATTATTCGTAATAAAGTTGAAGGAAAACTTATGATGGAATTATTATTAAACGGAGGCATAAAAAAGAAGCAATTTTTAAATCTACATAACGAGATGCCAAAATTTGATAAACTGATGTTAACTGGTTTAGTATTACGTAGTTTATTGTAATGCCCTATATTAAGAAAATTTTCAATTGATTGGGCCTGGAGTACTGGGTTTTCAATGAATTCTTCAAATGTGATTACTTTTACATTAGATTTCCCAAATAGTTCTTGGTATTTTTTTATTAGGGGGTAATATTGTAATGAATCGACTAAGTATCTTCCTGTAGATCGTGGATGATTAATTAAACGGTGTAATGAATTAGTCCCTCCATTTTTAATATATTCTGAATAAAAAGAGGCAAGCATTTTACTTTGTTCTCTGATACCAATAAGAATTTTAACATCATATTCTTCAAAAACATTTTTTAGCCTTGTGGGTATTTGTGTGGAATAAGATCCAAACCAGTCATTTCCACCTGTAAAACCCTCGTAACTGATTCCTAGAATTAAATTTCTATCTATTTTAAAATCAATTAAAAATTGTTGAAATTTCTCTCTTGTTTTTTCAGGGTTAAAAATATGGTCGCTTAATTGGATAATATCTTCAAATATTTGAGCAAAGTTATATATAGGGTGCCTAAAAGTTTTTCCTAAGTAACTAATGTCAGGATGTTTACCAAAAAATTCATTTTGTAACCAAGTAGTTCCCGTTTTATGGTACCCAACGTGTATGAAAAGCTGTTTTTTCATGGTGTAAGCAAAATATTTTTGTTATTGATGTATTATTTAATGATATCATTTATTACCATATATAAGATTAAAAAATAGTGCTATATTGTTTGGAAATTATGCTTATTGTTTTAAATATATTGGGTGTTGCTGAGGTTTGAATTTGTATAAAAATAGTAGAAAATTACTAATATATAAACGGTTTTTTGACATTAGTATTATAGTCTTTTTTCATATAATGTTTTTTCCTATAGTCATATTGTTTTGGATATGTATTCCTTTATTAATTTGGATTGGTGATTATGGTCCTGTATTTTATTATCAAATGAGAGTAGGAAAGCATGGAGAATTATTTAAAGTTTTTAAATTCAGGACTATGAGTGTTCAAAACGAGGAAGATAGTGTTAACGCTTCAGTTTTTACTTTACCCGATGATGTAAGGGTTACTTCAATTGGAAAAATATTAAGAACTTTCAGATTGGATGAAGTCCCACAACTCTTTAATATTTTACGTGGAGAAATGAGCTTTGTTGGTCCAAGGCCTCAACCAAAGGAAACCTTAGATTATTATAGATCTAAAGGTTGGGGTGGTTTAATAGACATAAGATTAAGAGTATTACCTGGAATAGCAGGTTTAGCTCAATCTAAAGGAGTTTTTAAAAAAGGAGAGTCGTTAACTGAAGGGCCAAATAAGTTTAGATATGATGCTTTATATGTAACGAATCAGAATTTATTTTTTGATATTGTTCTTTTGTTTAAATGTACAATTCTTGTGATTGCAAGACGTTTATAATTTGGAAGTTATTATTAATTTACTTTGACCATCTAAATAATTTCTTAATTGTTGATTTAGTGGAGCGTTTTTCTTGTTTTTCAGTTTTTTCACCAGCTTCGTTATATTGGTAATAGCTTTGGTAATAATAATAATTATAATAGTAAGGATAGCGATATCCATAAGAGAACCGAGAGTTTTTAAGTTTATTCACGATTATTCCTAGGGTTTCAATGGCTGTACCATTTAGTGTATTTACTGCTGATTGTAAAGAACCTATCTTTGTACTGAATCCATCTACGATGAGGATTCCAGCAGTAGCTATTGATGCTAGTACTGAGCCATCAGCAACTACTAATATAGGAGGGCTATCTAAAAGAACGTAGTCATAATTCAGTTTACTATGTAAGTCATTACACAAATTTTTCATACGTTCAGTACCTAGTAATTCAGAAGGATTTGGGGGGACTGGACCAGATGGAATAATGTCTAAGTTAGGGATTCCTGGATTCATAATTATTTCAGAGGGAGTGAGATCTTTATCTGATAAAAATGTACTTAGTCCTGGTTCACGTTTTTTTAAATTAAATCTTCGATGTATAGTTGGTTTACGCAAATCTGCATCAAGAATAATCACCTTTTTCCCATTTTGAGCAAGGCTGGCTCCTAAATTGCTAATAATAGTGCTCTTTCCTTCTCCTGGACCAGGAGACGTGATTAAAAATAGGGGAGGTTGTTTGTTGGCAGTAGCAAATTGGAAATTTGCCCGAATATGCCTAAATGCTTCTGAATATGGAGAAGATGGATCAGTATGAGTAAGAACTTCATTCTGGTCATTCTGGGAACCCCATCTAAAAATATTTCCTAGTGTAGGCACACCAAATTGATTGTAGATATTTTCTACATCTTTGATGGTGCTGGTGATACTGGATAAAAGTACGGAGAGGAAAGTAGCTAAAAGAAATCCAAGCATTACTCCTATAGCTGTATTTCGTTTTGTTCGTGGAAATGCAGGAGATTTGGGAGGTGCTGCTGGCTCTAGTAAAGAAAGACTATCGAGCGTAGTGAAATTTGATGCAACAAGTTCTTGTACATTTGGAAGTCCCTGAGAAAGAGCTGCAGTTTGTATTTTTGCTATTTCTGCTAAACGTAGTTCAACTGTATAGTTTATAAATGTAGCAGCAATTTTGTTTGCTACATCTGCTGCTTCGGTTTTGTCACTATTCCTAATGATGACATCTAAGGTTGGAGGATTAATATGAGCATCTGCAGTTAACATTAATTTTAATTCATCTACGTTGTATTTTACGTCCGGTTCTTCTACTACTCTACTAATAAATGGGGTTGAAAGTATTTGCTTCATATACATGCGAGCAAGGTCTTCACTAAGTGTAAAATCACTTACTCCAGCAACACCGCCAGTTCGGCGTTGTTCAACCAATAGGGTGCTTGTAGCTTCATACATAGTATCTTGACTAGAACTATAGAAATAAGTCCCTATACCCAAAATAGCTGGCAGGATAAGAAAGACCCACCAGTAATTTAAGAAAATCCCAACATATCGCCGAAATGTGGTATTAATATCATTTAATTGTGGCATAGTTATGTTTGAATTTTGCATTTTGTTCCTAGTTATAAAATAAGTTTGTTAAAAATAGAATAACATTAGAAGAATTACTCAACAATCCCTAAATACAGTTGCTTTAGTTTAAACATTAGATTCTTTAAATATTGTTGATAGTAGTTGGATAGGATCGTTAGTGGGAGTATCGCATACATAGTTTTGGCATACGAATGCAGTCGGAAGATCATTTATTTGTGTTTTGTTAGTAAATAAAGGTGACTTAAATGGCAACTCTTGATCACTCCTTAGTCCTATGATTAAGCGATTTGGAAGGTATGAATGATATATTGATTGGAGTAGCTCTTTTGATTTTTCTTTATCTCCAATGATAAGGATTTCAGTTGGCATTGAAAGGAATGAATCTATTGTCGACAACCATGAGACATTAGATAAAGGAGATTCAATTAATTGCAGATATTTGGAATTAACAGATTCTTGTGCCATTTGACGTAAATCATCATTATTTAAAAGTATGGCCATTTTAATTAATATTTCTGTTGCAACTGAATCACTTGAAGGCAGTACATTTCCATCTGTCGTTTGAGGATTTGCAAAAAGGGTTTCATGATTGTAATTTGTGTCTTTAAAGCATTTTTTTTCACTATCCCAAAATAATGCAATCATTTGATTACCTAAATTGATTGCCTGCTTTAGCCATTTAGTTTCCAGTGTTACTTCGTGTAATGTAAATAATGATGAAACTATAAAAGCATAATCTTCTAAGTATCCTTTAATAGATGGAAACTGAGTAGGTTCATTGTAAATACGGTAAATATCGTTATCAGCGACCATATTCGATAGAAGAAAGTTAGCATTTTTCTTAGCAATTTGAATATATTCTGGGCATTTAAACACGATGCCAGCTTCAGCAAAAGCACTTAGCATAAGGCCATTCCAAGATGCAATGATTTTTGTATCACAAAGAGGATGGACTCTCATTTTACGTTTTTGAAAAAGGATTTTTTCAATTTCTATTATTTTGAGCTTGCATTCATCATGAGTAATTCCAAATTTAGCAGCTACTTGATCAATTGGTACTCGTTTAGTAAGTATATTGAATCCTTCAAAATTTCCTTGTTCAGTAATATTAAAGTATGTTTTAGCAATTTCTGAAAGTTCAGGTTCTAGGATTGAATTGATCTCATGAAGACTCCATACAAAAAATTTACCTTCTGTTCCATCACTATCTGCATCCTGCGATGAATAAAATCCTCCAGATTTGCTCATCATTTCTCGAATTACATAATCTAATGTTTGAGTTACTGTTTCTCTGAAAAATTCATTGGGATTTATCTGATAGGCATGTGTGTATAGTTTTATTAAAAGTGCATTATCATAAAGCATCTTTTCAAAATGAGGTACTGTCCATGACATATCTGTAGAGTAACGATGGAATCCACCACCTATTTGATCATATATACCTCCTTCTTGCATTTTCTTTAATGTAATGTCTGTCATGTTATATGCTTGCTGATTTTTTTCACGGAGATGATATTTTAGAAGGAATTCATATAGTGGAGGTTGTGGAAATTTTGGTTGATATCCTGTGCCGCCATGGTTATGATCAAATGAATTTGTAAAGGATTGCATTCCTTTAGTTAAAATATCATCTTGTATAGTTTCCTGATATCGGGTTTCCTCTTGCATTTTTTGTATGGTTTTTATAAGTTTTTCAGTGTATTCAGTAATTTCATTTATGTTTTGGTGATATGCGCTGGAAACAGATTGTAGGATTTTTTTAATACCAACATGGCCTGGTCGGTCATCAGGGGGAAAATATGTTCCTCCAAAAAATGGTTTACCTGTTGGAGTGAGGAATGCTGTTAAAGGCCATCCTCCATGTCCAGTCATTACTTGTATAGCAAGCATATAAACACTATCAATATCTGGTCGTTCTTCTCTATCTACTTTAATTGGAATAAATAGTTTGTTTATAATATCTGCAATTTCATCGTTTTCGAACGATTCATGAGCCATTACATGGCACCAATGACATGAAGAGTATCCAATACTTAAGAATATGGGTTTATTTTGACTTTTTGCTTCACTAAAAGCATCTTTGCCCCACGGGAACCAGTTAACAGGATTATCCGCATGTTGAAGTAGATATAAGCTTTTCTCGTATTTTAATTTATTTTCCATATTAATGTTTTTGTTAGCTTTGTTAAATAAGTCTTTACAGGTTAAATAAGCTTATTTATTAAAGAATTGATTTCTTCCCAATATATAATCGTTATATTTAAGATTGTCCAGATCCCTACTGTAGAAAATAGTGGATAGTCTGTTAATAAAACAAGTGTGGGATCTTCTCCTCCAGTTGTTTTAAAAATTATATATAAGTATCTCAGCAATCCTAATAATACGAATGGAACGGTGAGGAGAAGTAATGTGGTTTCAAATCGTGTAACAACACTGTCAGAAATAGTATACATTGTATAGACAACTGAGATAGCTACCGCCCCAAGTATGATGAGTTTGTTTAAGAGACTTATGCTGTATTTGTGAATCACTTTTCTTGTTGTAATAGAGTTAATGTTTGTTTTAACAAGTTCTTGTCGTCTTTTAGTAGTGACTAATAAAAATGCAAGAAGAAACATTAAAAGTAGTAACCATCCAGATACAGGGGCGTTAGAAATTACAGATCCTCCAAAAACACGTATTACAAAACCTAAGGCAATAGTTAATAAATCAACTATAAAAATATGTTTTAGTATTGTTGAGTAAGTGAAATTCATAGTCCAATAAAAAATTAGAATAGATGGCAAGAAAAATGATTGTAGTACGCTAAATGATAGTAATATTGCAATAGAAAGTAATATCAGGGCATAAATTATTCCTGAATTAGTACTAATTTTATTTGAAGCAATCGGACGGAATTTTTTAATTGGATGATTTTGGTCTGCACTACGGTCTAAAATATCGTTGATGATATAAACAGAGCTTGATGCAAGACAGAATGAGAAAAATGTAAGAAGTGCTTTAAATAATTCTGTTAGATCAAATAAATGGAGAGAAAATATTAATGGTGCAAAAACAGTGACGTTTTTGATCCACTGATGAGGTCGTAAAGTATTGGTGTAATTTAAAAAGACATTCATGGCATGCTAATTATTTTGTAGAGTTTTCCCAAAGTAATTGGATCTCTGGTCCGTTCCTTTTATCTGAAAAATATTCATTAAGTGTACTTGGAGTAACTATATTTAGTTCTTTTTGATTCTTATTAACAAACGAGGTGTTAAAGAAATAAGTTGTACCGTATTCATTAAGTAACTTAAAAATATCAAGGTAGTTGATTCCTAAATCTTGTAGTTCTAGTAGATGAATTTCTATATAGATGTTTTGAATAATTTTATTCTTTAGTGTGTTTAATGAGCCGTTTAATACTTGTAATTCACCTCCTTGTACATCAATTTTTATTAGTTTAATCTGATGGATTTGATGTTGCGTAACAATTTCGTCAATTGTGGTCGTATTAGCAAGAAGCTTTGGTGATAGTTTTTGATCAATGATTTTAATTGAAGAAATCGATGATTCTCCAGTATTGGTACTTTCGATGGGCATAATTGGATGTATAAATATTTCAATTAGTTTATTTGGTTTATCTAAAACAGCTTTATTTATTGCAACTACATTATTAAAAGAATTTAGGGCTATATTTGAATGTAATTTTGCAAATGAAGTATGGATAGGTTCAAAAGCAAAAACACGACCGGTAGGTCCAACATATTTGGCTGCAGGCAAAGTATGACGACCAGTATGTGCTCCTAAGTCAAAAAATACATCATTTTTTGTTAAAGTACTTGCTAGATATTTTGAAAAAATTGATTCAGGTCCTATGCTAAACCCTCTAAAAGTATTGAATTCTACTTGATCTAAAGGGTCTATGTTATAGAAGATTCCATTAACTTGAGTAATAACAGATCTGGGGAAAAGGCGTAGAAGTTTGATGGGATGAAATTTTGAATTACGTGAAAATAGCCAATGATTTATTAACCAAGAAATCATTGCGTATAATAAGTATTTAAATTTCAACATGTTTAATACCGGTATAGAAAATATTTAAACTAATTGTACACGACTAAGTACTGTACATATAGTTAAAGGGTAGGGGATAAAGAAAGCGTCCCTGGCAGGATTCGAACCTGCGACCCGCTGCTTAGAAGGCAGCTGCTCTGTCCCCTGAGCTACAGGGACGTGAATAATTAATTAAATTGTAAAACTTATTATATTTTGAGAAGAAGTGTTAGTTAAATAGTATCTATATAAAAATTCTAACATATTGCGAATACTTATGATTATAGAAGGGCTTAAAAAAATAATATAAGGGTTTTTAGTAATATCTTCCAATTCAATGGCGCCTTTGTCCATATTTCATAAAACAGCTTCAAATTTTGCCTAAATTATTTTAAATGCAGCAGGGAAGACCCATAAAACATGAATTCTACCTATATATTTAATAACTAAACATTAAATTAGCGTTTCAGTTAATAACATTAAAGTTGAAAAGGCTTTTCAGCAACTGAAAAGATTTGAAAAGATTTGAAAAAATATAAGAAAAGGTAGAAAAAGTGATTGACCAGGTAGGCTGTCAGTATTAGGATATATATAAGTGAGGGTTTATTATGGCTAGAAAAACAAAAATGATGCTTAGGGTTGAAAGTGACTTAGGGCAACCACTTGAGAAGGTTTTGCCAACAATGGTTACTGAATTAGGTCTGACTGGTGCTGCTAATGACTTAGGTGTTAGTAAGGCCACATTAGGTTATTGGTTACTTAAGCTTCGTATAGATGTTCGTCGAGTAGCTTTAGCTCCTGGTGATAGCTTTAAAGTAAAACGAGTAGGATAACTATTTATTATTCTTCAATGCTCTCATTGATTCTCTAGCACGTTCTCGTTCTATTATCACTTTTCTTTTTTCATATTTCTTTTTGCCTCGTGCAAGACCAATCTCTATTTTCAGGATATGTTTTTTACTATATATTTTAATAGGGACAAGTGTTAAGTTTTTAGATTGAGTTTCTTTCTTTAAAAAAGTAATTTCTTTTTTATTAAGTAACAATTTTTTTGATCTTTTTGATTCGATATCATTAAATTGATGTTTTCCTGTGATTGCTATGTGGCAGTTGAATAGAAATACTTCGTTATTTACTATTCTTGCATAGGATTCACGTATACTTATATTCCCTTGTCTTATTGATTTTACTTCTGGTCCCAATAATGACAATCCTGCTTCAAAATATTTTAATATTTCAAAATCACGTTTTGCTGATTTGTTTGATGCTAATATCTTGGATTCCATAATGGTTTATTTTATCTGATACTACTATTATTAGTTACTTTGATTCGATAATTCTATGATTTTTCGTAATTCTGATTGAGCTCTTTCAAGCTGTTTTCGTTCAGCTTCTTTTGTATCTTGATCTGTTACAGCAATGTTAGGTTTTAATCCAGTATTGTTGATCATACGACCAGACGGAGTATACCAGAGAGCCCATGTTATATATAAACCACCATCATTACTTAATCTACGAAGGATATTAACGGCGCCTTTACCATAAGTAGTTTCCCCAATTAATGGTGCTCTGTTGTAATCTTGTATTGCTCCAGCAAGGACTTCTGAAGCACTCGCACTTCCTTTGTTCACCAAAACGACCATAGGAATATTTATTGCTAATCCATCGTTTGTTGTTTTGCTCTGGGATCTTCTGCCATCTCCACTCATACTGTATAGTAAAATATTTTCTGGTAAAAATTGATCTGCAACATCAACAGTTGCACTGATTGTTCCTCCGGGATTGTTTCGAAGATCTAGTATGATACCTTTTGTAACTCCTTTTTTTTCTGATTCTATCAGTACTTTTTTTAGTTGGTCGACTGTATTTGGATAGAAATCAGAAATTCTTATATGTAGTAGTGGGTCATCCTCTTTTGATCGGACATATACACTTGTTAGAGGTATAGTTCCTCGTATTATAGAAACTTCCATTCTTTTAGGAGAACCTAGTCGTTTGATGAGAATTTTCACTTCTGTGTCTTTAGGACCACGAACAAGTGATATTACTTCAAGTACCGACATTCCTTCAACAGATTTACCATCTACTTCTAATATTGTGTCTCCTGGTTTTATTCCTGCTGCTTGTGCAGGGCTTCCTTCAATTGGACTAACTATTTGAATTTTCCCAGTTGCATTCATCGTTACATAAGCACCGATCCCTTCAAAGTCACCTCGATAGATATCATCAAATCGACCTGATAAAGTATCTGGAGGAATATAATTAGTCTCTTTATCCCCAACAGCTTCAACCATTGCTTTTACTGCAGCTTCAGAGAGGGTTATTGGATCTAGTTTTGATTTATCGACATAGTCCTCTTGCAAAAATTGCCATGATTCCCATATGATCCTTAGTTCTGGTGGAATATCTTTAGGTAATTCAAAAGTATTTATACTTGAAGGTGAAAATGTTGGAACTGTATTTGTTTTACTTGAAGTAGGAAGAGTATTTTCTGTAGCGACTTTTGTGTTATCTTCAGGAGAACTAAGGCAGGCAGAAAATAACAAGCAAACTAAAGCTAGGGTAGATATTATTGTATATTTGGATTTAATAAACATAGATATTATAACTCCTAATTTAGATAGAGTAATTAATAACATTTTAGCACTTCAAATCAGAAAATGGGTTTATGTGGTAAGCAATGACAAAATTTTTGAATATATTGACAATTTTATTAGACTATTTTATATTCCGCTCAGATAGTTTATTTTTAATAAAGTATATGTGAAATTTTATGACCAGTAAGGTTAAACGAACCCGTCGCCTGCGTAATTATCCAAAATATTCAATTGAAGTATGCTTAGATATAGTACGGGTTATATGTACCGGAAATGATTCAACATCAATTAGTAGGGTGTCTTTAGCTCAAAAATTAGGAACTACTCCAAAATCAAGTAATTTTACAGATAAGGTTAAGTCATGTGAGATGTATGGTTTTACAGTAGGTAAATACAATAGCGATACTATATCAGTTACTAATAGAGGAGAATTTGCGGTTCAAAATAATGATTTAGCAAAACGAAAAACAGCTATTTATGATGCTGCTATGCACCCTGAAATCTTTAAAAGTTTTTACAATCTCTACAAGGGAGTAAGTATACCAGAAAATAACAGTGTAATTGATGTGTTACAACAGAAATTTGATATTTCCATGGATGATGAGCGAGCTAAAGAGTGTTGGGGACTAATAATGGAAAATGGGTTATTTAGTGAAATTATTGTAGAAATTGGGAAAGATCGATATGTTGATTTAAACCAAAACATTGAAAAAACATCTGATGTGATTAATATTTCATCTGATAGGCCTGATAGCCAGGAACAAATACATGAAATAATGAATAATACTTCTAATATTGTTTCTATAGCACAGGCAGCAGTTAGAAAGACTGTCTTCTTAGGGCATGTGGGGTCATCAGAAATTGCTGATGTTGTGATCAATATCTTGGATTCACTGGATATAGAATATAAAAGTGGAGGTGCTAGCGGAGAGGTAACTTCAGTGTTAACTCCATTCATTGATCAAGATATGAGAGATTCAGGAGTAAGTATATTAATTTTTGCAAATTCCGATATTGACATTGTGGCTGGAGGTAAAAAAGTTTCTCCAATAACTCCAATGCTGGTTCAATTAGGAGCAGCATTGGTATTACATGGGAAAGATCATGTATTGGTGTTAAAAGAAAAAGATATTGATATAGGCGTGCCTGACTTAAATGAAATTGAACTAAGTAAAGATGAAGTTAAACAACAAATTGCAAACTTAACTTTATTAATTACTGAAGAGTTGATAGCTTTAGAGATTCTTAAGAATAATACTTAGATTTTGTATAATTAGTTTGGTTTAAGATAAACACATATTGAAACTTTACATAACTAATATAGTGCGAACTTGAAAATTAATCCCTTTATTCCCTACTAACTTGGTGTATTATAAGATTTTTTTAGGGAGTGCTAGTAAGTATAGAGTCGATTGTTTCTATAAGTGATGAAATATTTGCACCAGATTTAGCAGAGACAAATACAGTTGGCAGATCTTCAGTAGATAATGTATTTATTGTATTACTTACTTCTTCTAAGGCTGTTTTTGTACTAGATTTCATTTTATCAATTTTATTTTCAACGTAAATTTTACGTATTTTATCTAAATTTAGTGATTTTATTATTTTTTCAACTTCTGTTTTATGTTTATCTGATTCATTGTGCGAAATATCGTTCACATATAGCAGTATCGATGATTGGTTGATTTCTTCTATGGTTGATTTAAAAGCCGCTATTATGCTTGGGGGTAATTTATGAATAAAACCTACAGTATCTGTTACTAGTACAAATTTCCCTGATGGTAAACGGATTTTTCTTGTCAACGGATCTAATGTCACAAAATACTGGTTTTTTGCTATTGCTTTTTCGCCTGTTAATCTGTTAAATAAAGTGCTTTTACCTGCATTTGTATAGCCAATTAGCGTTATTACTCGTAAATTTGCATCTTTTCTTTGTCTTCTTGATAAATCTCTTCTAGATTCAATTGTGTTGATTTCAGCTTTTAATGAATGTATTTTTCTTCTTATTAAACGTCTATCAGTTTCAATTTGAGTTTCACCAGGACCTCGTGTACCAATACCTCCACCGAGTCTTTCTAGGTGTGTCCATTGTCTTATTAAGCGAGGTAGTAAATATTCGTGCTGTGCTAGAGATACTTGTAATTTTCCTTCTCGACTTTTTGCCCTTGATGCAAAAACGTCTAAAATAAGTGCCGTTCTGTCAATGATTTTTATATTTTTCCCTATTTTTTTTTCTAGATTCCTTTGTTGAGAAGGATGTAATTCATCATCACATATTATTGTTTCTATATCTGAGTCTTTAACTATTTTTTTGAGAGTATCGATTTTTCCTATACCTAAGTAAAATGGTGTCGGTTTTTTCAGGTTTTGTGTCAGTTTTCCTATAACATTTGCACCTACTCCCTTAGCTAGATCTTCAAGTTCTTCAAGAGACTTTAATAGTGAAAGGTTATTGGAGTTATTGCTGTTTTGCTTTGAAAAAATGTTTACACCCACCAGAAATACTCGTTCTGGCTTATGTTTTGTATAAAGGAAATTATCTTTAATTTGCCTATCCTTTAACTGATAATATGATCATGTATATAGAATATTTATAAGCTATTGCTTCCATTTTGCAATTCGAGTAAGTGCTTCATCAATTTTATCATCAGAAAGAGTTAAAGATAGCCTGACAAATCCTTCTCCATATTTCCCATAACTTGTACCTGGGGAAACTAGAACATTACATTCTTCTAAGAGTTGTTCGGAAAAGTCTTTTGAGCTGTATCCTTCAGGCACTTCTGCCCAAATATAAAGACTTGCTTTAGGTGGATCTACGTATAAACCTATATTATTTAATGTTTCAACGATTTTATTGCGTCTATTTTCATAAATAGCATTGCGTGTTTCAATGTATTCTTGGTCTAATGATAGAGCTGCTAATGCCATTTCCTGAATGGCTTGTGGTGCTCCTGAGTCAAGATTTGATTTAACTATTTCTAGTGCTTTGATAATTTCAGAGTTACCTACAGCCATTCCAATTCTCCAACCTGTCATGTTATAAGACTTTGATAGAGAATGAAATTCTATTCCAACATCCTTTGCTCCGGGAATATTTAAAAAACTTTTGGGCAGATAATTGTCGTAATAAATTTCTGTATAACAAGCATCATGTAGGATAGTGATATCATATTTTTTGGCAAATTCAACCACATCATTTAAGTAAGAATCCTGAACAATGGCTCCTGTAGGATTATTCGGGTAATTTAACCACATCACTTTGGCTTTTCTAGCTATTTCTTCAGGAATTTCTGTTAGATCGGGTAACCAGTTATTCTTTTTTAATAAAGGCATTATATAATCTTGACCAGCTGCAAATAATGTTCCAATACTGTAAACAGGGTATCCAGGATCAGGGATCAAAGCAATATCATCAGGGTTAAGTAGTGCTAATGATACATGCCCTATACCTTCTTTAGCTCCAATAAGAGAAATGATTTCATTATCAGGATTTAGCTCAATTCCAAATCTCTTTGAATACCAATTTGCAACCCCTAAACGAAATTCAGGTAATCCTTCACTTTCTGGATAACGATGATTGATATCTTTAAGAGACCCTTTTGTTAGTGATTCTATAACGGTGTCAGGTGTTGGAATATCAGGATCTCCAATACCAAAACTTATAACATCAATACCCTCACTTTTTTTTTGAGCAATAGTCCTACTGATTTGGACAAATGGATAGGGAGGGATTTTATTAATACGGTTTGCAATTTTCATTCAGTTCTCCATCTTTATTGTTTTTGTTAGGATTCATAAGTGTGTCAAACAAGTTCTAAACAAAATTATATATTCCGCTAAAAATTGTTTCAACAGGTCCTTCAAGAATGATTTCATCTTCATCCCTACCCGTCCAAGATACATTAAGTTCTCCGCCCGGTAAACGAACTGTTACTTTTGTATCGAGTAATTGTTGTTTGATACCAATTGCAGTAACTGCACATGCACCAGTGCCGCACGCCATAGTAATGCCTGATCCTCGTTCCCACACATCAACTGCTACATAATCTCTACTTTTTATCGATGCTATTTCGAAATTAACTTTTTCAGGGAATAAATTGTGGGTTTCAACTAATGGACCATAGGTAGAAATGTCGAATTCCTTAGAATCTTCATTAGTAAAAACTACACAATGTGGGTTACCTATTGAAACGCAAGATATATTTAAAATATTTCCATTAATTTCTAGTGGATAATTTGAAATATCTGTCATATTTTCAAGTAGTATGGGAATAGATTTTGGAGAGAATTGAGGGGAACCCATTGCAACTTTAGCAGCAACCATTACATTATTTTCCCATATTGGTTCAACTTTCTTAATGCCAGATAATGTTTCAACCGATATTTGGTTTTGATGTTTATTGATTAATTTATTTTTTATTGCAAAAGCAACTAGGCAACGTATACCATTTCCACACATACGGCCTTCTGATCCATCAGAATTAAACATTTGCATTTTTATATCAGCAATTTTTGATGGCATTGCAATAATTAATCCATCTGACCCTATACCAAAATGACGATCACTTATTGATTCTGACAATTTTGACCAATCAAAATTATATTTATATCCATTTACATAGACATAGTCGTTACCAGCTCCATGCATTTTTTCAAATGAAATTTCGTTCATTAAATATCTCCAAATAGCAATGGAATAATTTTATCATGTTTGTTAATAGTTACGAAAATAGTTTTAATAGTAGTAATTCTTTATTATAATGTTAGACATTTTCTTCTAAGATATTATTGGGGTAAAAATTGGAAAAATTCTATTTTCAAAAGGGTACTGGAAATTTTGAAAAAGTGGATGCAAAAGCTTTTCATGGAGGCAGTGGTTATATTAACCGAGAAAGAATATTTCCAAACCATAATTTTCCATTTCATATGAATATATGGGAGCTAGAACCTGGTGCCAGTGAAGGAATGCACAAACATAATGAGCCCTTACATAAATTTCGTGAACTTTATTATTTTCTTGAAGGTGAAGGAGAAGTGGGTCTGGATAATGAAACTATTAAGGTGTCTAAAGGAGATTCTGTACTGATTAATCCTGAAACAGACAGACAGATTCGAAATGTTGGGTCAGATATATTAAAAGTAATGATAATTTGGGGAATGTAATCTTATATATTAATCTAAAATAAGGAAAAATTATGATACAGGAAAAATGCCCTGTTAAGATGGGTATTAGTTAGTGAAAATCCTTCATGTTGCATCTTCAATAACCCCTCATGGAGGTGGGGTAGCTACAGCAGTTGTTGGAATTACTACTACCCTTGCTCAGAAGGATGTTGAGTGTTCAGTGTTTTCTACTGTTGGAACAAGAGTGGGAAATGATCCATATAAATTAGATGGAGTAGAATCTCATGTATTTCATACTAGTAAATTAGCTGGGTTTTGGTATGGACATTCTTTAAAATTAAGATCTAGTCTACAAAAAGTAATACCTTCATATGATCTGATCCATATCCATGATTTATGGAATTATCCCGGATTTGCTGCGTATCAAGTCGCTAAATCAACAAATAAACCTTATGTTATGAGTATTCATGCGGCATTAGATCCCGATAGATTATCATTCAAAGCTTATAAAAAACGTCCATATTTGAAATTTATACAACGTAAAATACTTAATCAGGCATCCACTTTGTTTGCTTTAACAATTACTGAAAAGGAACATATTCAAAATTTAGGGATTTCTTCACCTATTTCTGTAATTCCAAATGGAATTTTCCCAGAAATTTTTAATAGACCAAATTTTCAAGCTGGAGTATTAAAGCAATTGTCTCAGGTTAAAGATAAATATATTATTCTTTATTTGGGGAGGATACATCCACTAAAAGGTATTGATTTACTAGTCGAAGCTTTTGGAGATATAGCTAAAATAAGAGAAGATGTATGTTTAGTTATAGCTGGAGATGATGAAGTAGGTTATCGTTCACAGCTTGAATTGCAGTTAAGTAATTTAGGTATATTAGATAAAACTATTTTTACTGGACTTTTGAATGAGACCGATAAGGTAGCAATGTTAGGGATTGCGGATATATTTGTATTACCTTCTTATTCTGAAGGTTTTAGTATGTCAATTTTGGAGGCAATGGCTTCAGGTTTACCAGTTGTTATTACAGATAAGTGTTATTTTTCAGAGGTGGGAACTTCAGGGGCAGGGCTTATAGTTGAAACTTCATCTGATCAATTAAGGGATGCTTTAATGAGTTTTTTTGAAAACCCAGGAAAAATTAAACAAATGGGGGAAAAAGGAAGACAATTAGTGTTACAAAAATATACCTGGGATAAAGTTGTAGATGAGATAAAGTTAATTTATCAAAATTTAATTTAGGAATCATTAGTAAACGTAGTTCAGATACAATCTCCTAGTTCTCAATTATACTTTACTTTTAATTAAGTCAAAAGCTACAGAAGGTAAATTTTCATTAGTAATCGGAATCCAATTTACTGATTCTAGTGCATTGAACCAAGTTTTTTGTCTTTTAACAAGATCTCGTGTTCGTTTAATCATAATTTCTATCATAGTTTCATAAGAATGATGTTGATTTATATAATTAATTACTTCTTTATATCCAATTCCTGACATAGAGGGTAAATTTTCCTCAAATCCCATATTTAAAAGTTGTTTCACTTCATTTATTAGTCCATCTTTTAACATTTGATCAATTCTGTATGAAATACGGGGGAGTAGGAATTCTTTCGTAGAATCAATACCTATAACTATTGATGGAAAAGAAGGTGGATTTTTTTGAGGGCCATTTTTTATTAGTTCTGGGTTATGATGAAATATTTCCAAAGCTCGTATAATACGTCGAGAATTCGCGGGATTTATTCGTTTTGCTGCCATAGGAGCAACATCGACTAGCTTTTTATAGAGTGTACTAACGTCATTGCTTTCTAATTCTTTTTCAAGTGACAGTCTAAAATTAATATCAGGAGGAACTTTAGGAACAATCCATCCTTCAAGTAATGCAGAGATATACTGCCCTGTTCCACCGACAACAATAGGGGTTTTGGATTTTTTTTGAATTTTTGTAATAGCCTGTTTACAGTTTTTTAGAAAAATAGCTAGATTATAATCTTCATTAGGTTCAATGATATCGATTTCATGATGAGGTATAGTTTTTTGCATAGTGATACTTGGTTTTGCAGTACCAATGTCCATATGACGATACACTTGTCTACTATCAGCATTTATTATTTCTGCGTTTAGACGTTGCGCTAGATGAAATCCAAGGTCAGTTTTCCCTGATGCTGTTGGTCCAATAATTATAATGACGTGATTATTTGAGTTCACTGAATTGGTATTAAGTGATTATTGTTTCAATATTTTTAACAATATTACTATATTGCAACGGATCTAAACTAGCATTTCCAACAAGAACACCATCCATATTTGGTAGAGTAATAATTTTGGTTATATTATTCTCAGATACACTACCTCCATAGATTATTCGTACTGAATTTTGTGATTCTATTCCAAATCTTTCTGTAATAACTTGACGGATAACTTTTACCATAAGTTCTATATCGTTTGGTGTCGCTGCATTTCCAGAACCAATAGCCCAAAGTGGTTCATATGCAACTATAAGCTTGTTAAAATTGTTGATTTTTGATAGTCCAGTAATTAATTGAGACGTTACTATTTTATTAGAGAGATTATTTTTTCTTTCAGTTATATTTTCACCGACACATAGTATGGGAGTTAAATTACATTGTGTAGCTGTCTGAATTTTTCTTGAAATTTCTTCATCAGTTTCATGAAAAAGACGACGTCTTTCAGAATGACCAATAATGACTAAACTACAATAAGTTTTTAACAATTGAGCAGAAATCTCACCGGTAAATGCTCCGTTATCTTCATAATGGAGATTTTGAGCACCGAGTAAAACAGAAGAATTATCAAGTAGCTCGAATAATTTTGGTATAAATAAGTAAGGTGGACATATCCCAGGTTGAACATATTGTAAATCAGTTATTTCTGGAATCACAGATTTTAAAAAATGATCTATCCCTTCATTGGGAATATTCATTTTCCAATTTGCTATAACTAGTTTTTTATCCATAATTAACTACATTATAAGATCTATATCATTTACAAAAAGTAATAGCTGAATCCATAATCAAGTTATTTAGGACTAGTTTAAAGCTAGCTGCTATTTTCTTCGGTATCGGTTTTCTTAATTACCGGAACATACTCTTCTTCATTTTTTATTTCAGGAGCAAATTTTGCCCATAAGAAAAGAAGCAGTATCACTCCAGACACCACAAATGTGATTATTGGGAGTGTCCATGTTTCATTAGAATAGTAGATCTCACGATAAGTTTTGGGGTCATCAGGACGATACTTAATAGTTACAGGACAACCATTTAAAAAACATTCCCCTGTAGATTTTCTTTTTTGAGATTCAATTCTTTCAGATACAAATTCGATTTTTTCACCACCTAATGTGGTAAATTCTACAATTGGATTATAGTTGTCTCCACCACTACCACCATATTCATAACGAAAATCAGTAATAGTACCTGGTACGGTTTCAAAGCCAGAGTGTTCTAGTGTACTCATTACTAAGAGAATTATACCAACCACTGATATAGCTACAGCTAGTCCCCAGACTACATAATTGTTTTCAAGTAGCATTTGACGCATTATATACTCCTAAAAAGGTTAATAAGAATGTTAGGAATTCATTAAAATATTAGTGTATAACATATTTGAAAGAATTGGTAGATTAGAGAGGAGTATTAGGTTCAAATTTAATTAATTTGTTTGCGTGTGCTAAAGTAATAGGCATAATGTCGGTTGAATAAATTTGTCCAATATCTCCATTCTTACATTCTAGTTCTGTAAAATGTCTGCTTTTATCAGATGTAGGTATATTAGAATTAATTAATATGGGAACAGGATGCCAACTATGAGAACTAAGTACAGAAGGCGTAGAATGGTCACCTGCTATAGTAATCACATCAAACCCTATTGATTGTAATTCAGGTATAAATGTATCTAATTTTTCTAGGGAAAAAACTTTTTTATCGAAATCTCCATCTTCTCCTGCAGAGTCAGTATCTTTGTAGTGAAGATAGAAGAAGTTAAAATCATTAAAGTTATTTCTGACAACTTTAATTAAGTCACTAAAATCTTCTCCTTGGTCTGTAACTTTCATACCTAATATATCTGCAATTCCTCGATAAGCAGGATAAAGTGAGATACCTATTGGGTTTAAATGAAATGTATGGCCAATATTAGGTATACTAGGTTTTTGAGAAAATCCCCTTAGAACTATTGCATTTGCTCGAGGTTCATTTTTTAGAATATCTAGAGATAGTTGAGTGAATTTGTTAATCAATGTCGCAGTTTTTTTTGATTTAGGAGAATTTGCATTAGCATGGTTTATAGGAAGGTTATTTAATAGAGGATCTGTAGGAGTAATATCAGTGTTTAAGTCAGGCCCTCTGAGAACTAAAACAAATCTATGGCTTTTTAAATGTTTAATAGTTATATCTATTCCGTCAATTTTAATTTGGGAGAGTCGTTTAATTAATTTTGTGGCATTATTATCAGATATTCTGCCTGCACGACGATCTGTAATCATACCTTGATTATTAATTGTACAAAAGTTTCCTCTGATAGCAATATCTTTATTGGCTAACTTAATTCCTGATCCTACTGCTTCTAGTACTCCACGGCCAATAACATATTTAATTGGGTTATATCCAAACAAAGACATATGGCCCGGACCACTTCCAGGAGTAATTCCATGTTGTATTGGGATAGCAACACCAGTAGTACTCTCGTGGGTTAATTTATCTAAATTTGGAATATTTGCAGACTCTAATTCAGTTTTAGCAGATTGAAGATGTGGCAAGCCACCCAATCCATCGATCACAAGCATAAGGATTTTAGAGTCTGTATAACGTGTAAGTGTTTGGAAATCTTTGATGTCTAACATAGTTTTATCATTTGTATTTATTCAGTTATAGGAATAATAGCAGGTAGAGTTTGACCTTCAAGAAATTTAAGGAAAGCCCCTCCCCCAGTAGATATATGACTAAATTTATCATCTAATCCTTCATTTCTCACTGCTTGTACAGTAGATCCTCCTCCTAACACAGTTAATTTGTTGTTAGCTTTTGCAAGGGTTTTAGCAATTTGGCTCGTACCCTTCGAGTATTTTTTTATTTCAAATATGCCCATCGGTCCATTCCAGAATATTGTAGATGATTTATCTATTATACCTTGTATTTGAGATATACTTTTTGGACCAATATCAACTATTTGCCAGTCTTTAGGTAAATCATTCATATTAATTAAACGTGTTTTCGAAAATTCTGAGATTTGTTCTGTTATTAAAAAATCTTTTGGCAGTATCAATTTTGTATTGTGTGAATGAATTAATTTCAATAAGACGTCAATTTGTTTATCCAACGTGTTATCGATATTAGAGACTCCTTCAAGGAAATTGATAATTGGTTGAGCCATAGCTCCACCAACTATCAAATTCTCGACTGATTTTGCAATGTTTTTTAGTAATAATAATTTATCTGCTATTTTTGCTCCACCGATAATAGCAGTTCTTGGACTAGGTGCAGATTTTGTTAAATGGTTAAGCACTTCAATTTCTTGTTTCATTAACAAACCACCGTAGGATGGTAAGAATTGAGTAACTCCCACCGTTGATGAATTTTCTCTATGAGCAACACCAAAAGCATCATTAATAAAAATGTCATAAGGTTTTGCTAATTTTTTGCTAAATGGAATACTATTTTTATCTTCATCAATATAAAATCGTATGTTTTGTAAAATTAAAATTGAACTTTCTTGCAGTTGATCAACTAATATTTCAACATCTGTTCCAATTGAATCATTTGCTTGATGAACTTTTGTTTTTAAAAGCTGAGACAGATGATCAGCAATAGGTCCAATAGTTAAATCTTTAGAGTATTTACCTTTAGGTCTACCAATGTGAGTACAAATTATAATCCTAGCCTTTTTTTCTAAAAGAAGGTTTATCGTTGGTAAAGAAGATTGAATGCGCCAATCATCTGTAATTGTATTGGTATTTTTATTTGACTCCAGAGGGACATTAAAATCAACTCGAAGTAATACTTTTTTATTATGAAGGTCAAGGTTTTCAAAAGTTTTAATTTTTGTCATATCACTTCACATAGCTTTATTAGATTTAATTAATATATCTATCAAGTTAAACAGTACTGAATCTGGAGATTTTAAAAAGCTAATATCTTTTGCTTTAATGTAGTATTTGTCAGTTAAGTCATAACAGAGATTATAGATATTCAATTTTTCTACAATAGAATTTAAAGTTTTTAAGTCTGAGAAGTCCAGCATCCTCTTCTGATATATTTTTTTAATTAAATCAAGGTCATTTTTGTTGGCCATTTCAATTGCAAAAAGAATGGGTAGGTTTTTCTTTTTATTAAGGATATCTGAGTTGTTCTGGTTTACATTTTCTTCCGTTTGTGAAAGTTCAGATATATGCTTATTTATGCTAATTGCTTTACCAAGACTTTCACCAGATTTTTCTAGTTGTTTTTTTATTAATTGTTTACAAGGTAATAATAATCCAGCTAACTCCATAGAACATTTATATAATGAACATGTTTCCAAAATTTCATTATTTATGAAGTCATCAACTGATGTTGAGAATAAGTCAGGTTGATTAGCTTTTTGGAAAGAAAATGAACACAGATCAAAAATATTTTGGTCGATGTATTGCATACTAATAATTAAGTTTTCGTGATTTGAATTTGAGTTTTGTTGTTTAAGGAGTGCTATTCTTGCCAAAGAATGTAAAGCATCACCTGCATTAATTGCTTGACCAGGACCCCATTTCCACCATGTTGAATTCCTATTATCTCTTAGGGGTTTTCCTTGCCCAACATCTTCATGGATTTGTATAAAACTATTTATTAATTCTAGTGAACAAGCAGCAAATATGTAAGATTCAATTTTTTTGTTTAAAGCTTCGATGGTTGCAAGAAATAATGAGCCAAAAGGATAAATAATTTTATTGCTGTTTTCAGTGAATGAAAATATATTATTATTACTTTGATTACCATCCCACCCTAAGTGATGATGTAATATTTTTGTTAATTTGGGGTGAGTGGAATTAATTAATCCTATTAATTCTTGATGTATAAGTTTTTGAAAATAGTTTATTTGGTTCATTTTTGATTTTACCGTATATTAATTTCTTTTGATAATTCTTCTAACTTAATAATACCTTCACGAACTATTTTGGGGGTTTGAGAGGAGATGTCAATTATAGTAGATGGAACATTTGGTGGAGGAGGGACATTACGCAAATATATGTAATTAATTTTATCTTTGAATTCTGAAATAATTTCATTGTGGGTGTTTAAACTGATTGAGCCAGAAATATTTATACTAGTTCCTGTAATTGGTGCTTTAAGCTGAGTGATTAATTTTCTAATAGGGCTATAATTCGGAATTCGTACAGCTATTGTTGAAGAAACACCTTCTGCAACAGGTTGGATTTTCCCTTTATTTTTTACAATTATGGTAATAGGACCAGGCATATATTTTTTTACAATTTTATAAAAAACATCATTTGTTATTTCAGCATATGACAATATTTGTTTGATATCACTGAATAAAATTGGTATCGGATTACTATAGGATCTATTTTTTAATTGAAAAACTTTTTTGATTGCGGTTACATCGGTAGCTTTTGCTGTTAGAGAATACAAAGTATCTGTTGGAAATGCAATTAACCCAGAAGAATTGAGGATTTCAATGCACGATGGTATTGAATTTCCTATTTGAATATTTTTAAAATTCTCGTGCATTTTTATATATTTTATTGACCTGATTTATTACCAATGATAGCCTACACAATTACATATTTCTATTTTACTGTGTATTCTATATGTTATCTAGATAGAAAATAAGGAGGATGAATAATTAGTTTAATAATTAATGATGCGATAAAAGAATCTATTCTTATTATTGATTTTGGGTCACAGTATAGTCAATTAATTGCTCGATATGTTAGAGAATTAAAAGTTTATTGTGAAATAATTACTCATAAGTCTAGTTGGCAGTCAGTTGAAAAATTAAATCCTCGTGGAATCATTTTATCTGGAGGGCCAGCTAGTGTATATGAGGAAGATGCTCCAAAGATTCCTCAATGGGTTTTTGAGAAAGATATTCCTGTACTTGGAATATGTTATGGATTACAGATACTTGTACATCAGTTAGGTGGAGTTGTAGGACCTAGTGATAAACGTGAATATGGACATGCTATCTTAAATCAAATAACTGATCATTCTATTTTTAAAGATGTTCCTGAAACGTTAAATGTTTGGATGAGCCACGGAGATAATGTTATGAAACTACCTCCAGAATTCAATGCTATTGCTTCAACAGAAAACTCCCCTACTTCAGTTATTGCTAAAGAAGATAAATTTATAGGGGTTCAATTTCATCCTGAGGTAGCTCACACAGAATATGGAAAAACTATAATTGATAATTTCATACATGGAATTTGTGGTTGTGGGTCATTATGGACTCCAGCCAATTTTATAGAGGACACAATTAAACGATTAAAGAATCAAATTGGTAGTGGTAAAGTAATCTGTGGTTTGTCCGGAGGTGTAGATTCTACTGTTGCAGCCGCACTAGTTCATCGTGCTGTAGGAGATCAACTGACATGTATCTTTGTTGATAATGGATTAATGCGTTTAGAAGAACCAGAGAGGATAAAGGATACATGTACTAAGTATTTAAAGATCAATTTAAAATATGTCGATGCAGCTGACCAATTTTTAAGTGCTTTAGAAAATATCGTTGACCCTGAAGAGAAGAGAAAAATAATTGGCAAAGAATTCATAGATGTATTTGAAAAAACTTCACTTGATTTGGGACAGGTTGATTTTTTGGCACAAGGTACAGTATACCCGGATGTTATAGAAAGCCAGACTGAAGAAAGTGGGGCATCTGCAAAAATCAAAACCCATCATAATGTTGGTGGATTGCCAGAAAAAATGAAGATGCAATTAGTTGAACCTCTTAGATATCTTTTTAAAGATGAAGTACGAGAAGTTGGTTTAGCATTGGGTTTACCTGATGTAATGGTGTTTCGACAACCTTTTCCAGGGCCAGGGCTTGCTATTCGGATTATAGGAGAAGTAACTAGAGAAAAGTTAGACATTTTGCGACAAGTTGAATGGATAATAATGGACGAAGTAAAAGATAATAATTTATATCGAGAATTATGGCAAAGTTTTGCAGTGCTTACAGGCACTAAGTCTGTAGGTGTTGTTGGTGATCATAGAACTTATGGATATGTGGTTGCAGTAAGAGCAGTGACAAGTAATGAAGCAATGACAGCTGATTGGGCTCGAATCCCTTATGATATTTTAGCTAATATATCTAATAGAATTGCGAATGAAGTAGATGGTGTAAGTAGAATTGTTTACGATATTACGAGTAAACCTCCAGG
>CEUS01008214.1_pt1 | contig 25227 bp, 17 predicted proteins | sample 427031 | NCBI WGS metagenome assembly CEUS01 (sample SAMEA2622837, study PRJEB7988) | marine metagenome | biome: marine biome (ENVO:00000447); feature: marine epipelagic mixed layer (ENVO:xxxxxxxxx); material: "saline water (ENVO:00002010), including plankton (ENVO:xxxxxxxx)" | depth 140 m | reverse complement strand
GCTCGTAGCTTGATTTTGTTGTTCATCTTCGCCTTTTGCGTGTTCGGTTTTCTGGCTACCTTCGAGCCGACTGGGAGCCCGGGCACGTTTTTGGCCTTCCGCATCGGATATGCCGCAGTTGGATTCGGATGCCTGGGCGGTCTGGTGGCCTTAACCATTCGCCGAATGCGAAAGGAGTAAGCCGCTTCTCTGTACGGGTCTGATCTGCCTGCCCGTGCTGACCCGCGTAACGTGAAGTCTCTTACGAATACCTGCCAGTTGGTCAATCTGTTCGGCGTAGCCCCCAGGCCAGGTCAGCATCCTTTATAGTGATGGAAGTTTGGCGACAGGCCACATGTAAGCACGCACTTGGCCCGCACCAACCATGTGATTGGCTAACTAGCCGGAGCGAGTTAGTGTGCTCCGCTGTGAATAGTGGACAGGCCCAGATGGAACGTAAGCGATTGGTTGATACATGGGTTGAACGGCCCTTGGCCGCACACTGGTTGGGGCGATTCAGGGATGGCTTCTTTGCGCCCTGGGACGGTGTGCGGATCATGCGTGTCCATCCGTCGTTGTGGAAGCAAGCTTTGTGGCCGGTGGCGTTAAACCTGGTCATTTCGCTAGTGATTCTGGCAGGACTTTATTTTGTGGCCAGCCAGTTACTTGGTTCGTTGCAGCCATGGGTGGTCGAGCAGTTGCCGGACTGGAGTTGGCTCTCCGCCGCAAGTCGTTTTATCGTGCTCTTGGCGGTGATCTTGTTATGCGGTCTGCTCGCGGTGTTGACCTGGTTCTTGCTGACGGCGATTTTGTGTAGTTATTTTTATGGTCTGTTGGCTGAACACGTTGAACGTCTGCTGGGTGATACGGATGGACACCAGCCGCTGTCGATTTTGCAGGAGCTGAAAGACACCGGTTTCAATTTGCTTTTCCTGGTAGCAGGACAGGCTGTGATTTTCTGTTTGAACTTCCTGCCGGTGATTGGATCTGTGCTGGCTTTTACATTTGGCTGGGGATTTACATGGTACCTCCTGGGAGCCGATTTGTTTGCCTATCCACTCGCGCTGCGAGGAGTCAAACGCTGGGATCAGTTGAAGTTTTCCAGCGGTCACAGAGCACACACCATCGGTCTTGGGGCCGTAGTGTTCGTTTGTAGTGTTGTCCCAATAGTGGGTGCCGTATTGATGACAACTGCTGTAATTGGGACTGTAGTGTTGTACCGAAGAATTGAGCTGCAGCACGCAGGGTGAGAGTTAGCTCATGTGAAATAGATGGTGTTGGTGCTCGTTGCAGCACTGATTTCTGGAAGGCCTCCTAGGGCATCGGGCGCACTCGTCGAGGCTTGTTCATCACGGCACCCATACGGTCAGAGTGCACCTTCTTCGGTAGTTGTCGGAATGAAGTCGAACTTGTAAGAGTCGCCTAACTGAAAACGAGTCATGTGGACGATCTCCTGGGTATGGCCTCGAAAATGAGACACCGAGTGAAAAATAGCCTGCATTCCAGTGACATCACTTCCCTGAACGCGCCGCACCCGAAGTAGTCCTTCCACCGAAACGTCCGAGAGAACCACTTTCGCATCTGCCACAGTACTTTCAAGTTGCTGCATCAGTTCCGCCTTCAGTGCTGAGTTTCGCTGATCGAACTCTTTTTGTCTTTCGCGGACATCGACTGCTTCACCAACCCCTGAGATGACCCACTGTCGCACGTTGCCACAAAGATGAAGTATCAGGTTTGCAACACTGTTCATGGATTCCGCAGGGCGCCACCAGAGTTGAACGTCGGAAAGTTGGTCGACGCAGTGCCTGATGATTTGCAGCGCACTGTCAAGTTCAACGCAGGCTTCCGTGCCTACTGTGCGGTGCAGCCTATCGGGCGTTGCCATCATGCCACGTTCTCCAGCGATTCTGTCAAGTGACGCCGTAACTACTCGTTAGCCGCTGCCAGGCGGATTGTCCAGTACGCACCTTGCCGATATGGATTTTGGATCATACCTCAGGGGCTTCGTAGTGGCCGTATCGATACTAGTGTGTCGGCATTCAGCACGCCGCCTCTTAGCTGGGAACCAGCGGTAAACACCGCTGGCAAGAAAGGTCGAGAGGTCGCAGAGGCGGGTGCTGCTGTTTCTTGATCACCAGGGGGCGTGCAGTCATGGATACATTATCGCCGCGCCGGATGCCACGACCTGCTCGAGATTGTTGTTGTACACCGGGCCGCTGCAACCAGGAGTGTCATGAATTGACCAGTTCATTTTACCCGGCCATACTGGTTCCCACTGTGATTCCGCTCTCTCCTGATCGAGGACTGCTATGCGTTTTCTGACTCAAACTGTGCTGATGGCTTGGTTTGTCTGTCTGGCGACGACAGTTCCGTTGGCCGCCGCGTCGCCCCCAAACGTGGTGCTGGTGATCACTGATGACCAGGGGTATGGAGATGTTGGCGCGCATGGCAACACGATGATTCAGACGCCGCATATGGATGCGATGTTTGCCGAAAGTGTCCGGCTGACGAACTTTCATGTCGACCCCACCTGCTCTCCCACGCGTTCTGCCTTGATGAGCGGTCGCTATTCGACACGTACCGGCGTCTGGCACACGATCATGGGGCGTTCATTAATGAGTGAGCGTGAGGTAACGCTGGCAGAAACATTGAGAGCCAATGGTTACCGCACAGGCATGTTTGGCAAATGGCACTTGGGAGACAACTACCCCTGCCGCCCTCAGGATCAAGGCTTTGACGAGGCCTTCTACCATGGTGGTGGTGGGGTCGGACAGGGGCCTGATTACTGGGGTAACGACTATTTCGACGATACCTACTTTCGACTTGGAAATGCGGAGAAAGCGAGTGGGTACTGCACGGACGTATGGTTTACCAATGCACTAGAGTTTATCGAGCGGCACAAGGATGGAGACCAACCATTTTTTTGTTACCTTTCGACGAATGCACCCCATGGACCGTACCTGGTCGATGAAAAGTATTCCCAGCCGTATCGCAATATGGGCGTTGCTGCCACGATGGCTCGATTCTATGGAATGATTACGAACATCGACGAAAACTTAGGGCGACTGCGCAAAGCCCTGCGAGACTGGGCTTTGGAGCACAACACGATCTTGATGTTTATGACCGATAACGGTTCTGCAGCGGGCTGGCGGGTAGGCAGGAAGGATAACGCCCGTTGGCGAGGTTTCAATGCGGGTATGCGCGGCGGTAAAGGGTCAGAGTACGACGGCGGACACCGCGTACCCTGTTATGTGCACTGGCCCGCGGGCACGTTACAGGGAGGGCGCGATGTCGACCAGTTAACGGCACATGTCGACGTATTGCCTACGATTGTCGACCTCTGTCAGTTACAGCGGACTGCCGGCCTTGCAGGCGATGGTGTCAGCCTGAAAGCGATCTTGCGCGGAAATCGTGAGTCATTACGAGACCGGACACTTTTTGTTCACTCACAACGTCTGCCGACGCCGCGGAAATGGCGCAAAAGCGCGGTGATGACCGAGCGGTGGAGGCTCGTCAATGGCAAGGAACTGTTTGATATTCAGGCAGATCCCGGCCAAAGAAGCAATGTGGCACAAGGGCATCCAGCGGTAGTTGAAAAACTGGTCGCTGCGTATGACGGCTGGTGGGATAGTTTGAAACCGGCTTTTGCTGATCCAGTGCGTATTCATTTGGGAAGCCCGGCAGAACCAAGGGCACAGCTCCATCCGCACGATTGGCATGTGACCGATCAGTCGCAGTCGGCCTGGCACCAGAACCACGTGCGGTCCGGACATTTGGGTAACGGTTACTGGGAGGTCAATGTCGGGCAGCAGGCACGCTACCGAATTGAATTGCGGCGATGGCCAGATCATCTCAACCGGTCGATTGAAGCAACCATGGCGAGAATCCGATTTGGAGACCAAGAGCGACGGCAATCTGTTGCGGAAGACGCGACGCATGTCGCGTTCGAGCTGGAAGTCCCACAGGGACCCGCCAGGTTACAGACCTGGTTGACATTAGCAAATGGAAAGCAACGCGGTGCGTTTTTTGTCTACGTAACCAAGTTAAAGTGATCCCGGATCAGACTACCGCAGCTAAGTAAGGCCCTGCCAGGTATCCGACGATTCGGCTGCGGCGCGTCGAAATGCGGCCCGGATTTCTGCAACCGCTGCGGACGGCAAGGGACCCTTTAACGCCGCCGTAATGTTGGCAATTGCGTGTGTTGTTCGTGTGGTTCCAATGATGGCGGTGTGCACGCCCGGTTGCGCCAGTGTAAAACGCAGCGCAATTTCTGGCCAGCTTGAGTCGTGCGACTCTGCGAATCCGAGATCGTCGACCGCCAGATCCATCTCAGACCAGCGTTCTGTGTATTTGCGAGCGTATTCACTGTAAAAGCCCGGTTGATCGTTGAGCGGCTTCCAGGCAGCGTTCGCAATGGGACGTTTCGCGAGGACCCCCAGACCGGTGTCAATTGCCTGGGGCAACACCATGTCAATATTTACCTGGTCGCAGATGTTGACGGAGGTTTCGATCACTGACAGTTCCGCCAGGCTGGCAGCATAAGCAACGGCTTCATTGTCACCAGAATAACCGGCGAAGCGAATCTTGCCAGCATCTCGTGCGGCGAGTAATGCGTCAATTACTTCACCCTGTTGTAGGATTCCCAGTCCGCACGAATGAAGGAGCATGACGTCCAGGTAGTCGGTCTGCAGACGTTGTAAAGACCGGTCGATCGTGTTCCGGATGATCTCTGCCGACCAGGCATCGCCTTTCAGGTCAGGAAAGGCTTGGCCGCACTTGCTGACGAGGATGTACTCCTTCCGACGTGCGGCGATAGCTTTGCCGATCGCCTCTTCAGACGAGGCGTAGTTGGCTGCGGTGTCGATCAGATTGACGCCTTTGTCCAGGAGTAGGTTTAATACCCCATCGATGTCTGTCTGCGGCGCGTTCAAGACGCCAATGGGTGCAGCCCCAAATCCAAGCACCGATGCTTTCAGGCCAGTTTTTCCAAGGGCTCTTGTTTCCACTGCCATCTCCTTGGTGCCAGGCGGGACACGCCAACGCGGTAAGGTGGGCACCACGCGGCAGGTACGCAGGAAAGTGTAATTCCGGACGTCACCAACTATTGGAGCGATCTGGCGGATCCGCTGCAAGCCTCGGCAATCCGGTTGAGGTGCGCGGGTGCAGTAGCCAAGTGGCCTGGTCGTAGCAATTGTGCGAAACTGTTCAGCAGGCGCCAGCCATCGCAGACAAAGATGGTTTGATCTTTATGGCACCCAGGTCTACAAGTGACAGAATGATTGGACTTGTGGGTTCAATGCTCGGATTGGAGTGAACAAAGCGATGTTACGTCAGTATGGAATCTTGCTTTCGATATTTCTGTTGTCGGCCGCCTCGGCGACCGCCGAGGATCAACTAGCAAAGGCCCTTGGGGACACGCTGGTCACGCCGGATGCTGTTGCGGCGCAACATCGTGACTTTGTTTTGGCGCGCATCAAGAAACTGACGCTAGCCCCGGATGCGACAACCTGGCAGCAAGAGGCCGAGGTGATGCGCCGTCGCGTTCTGGACGAAGTTGTGTTCCGCGGCGTTTCTGCGGATTGGAGAAACGGTGACCCTGCTCCCCAGTGGACTGAGGTGATTGACACGGACCATGGTTATCGGATCCGCAAATTTCGCTATCAGGCCGTGCCTGGGATGTGGATTCCAGGCTTGCTCTATGAGCCAACCAGGCTTGTCGGAAAAGTACCGGCGGTACTGAATGTGAACGGGCACGAGTCAACAGGAAAGGCCACGGACTACAAGCAATTGCGCTGCATCAATTTGGCGAAACGAGGGATGTTGGCGCTCAACTTGGAATGGGTGGGCATGGGGCAGCTTAACGGGCCCGGGTATTCCCACAATCACCTTGCCAAATTGGATGTATGTGGCGTCAGTGGCGTGAGCGTGTTTTATCTCGCGATGGCACGTGGCTTGGACGTCTTGTTGTCGCACTCACACGCTGATTCAGAACGTGTGGCTGTGACGGGACTTTCCGGTGGTGGTTGGCAGACCATTGTGTTGAGCGCGTTGGACAAGCGAGTGCGTCTTGCTGTGCCAGTGGCGGGCCATAGTGCCCTGGCACAACGCGTGGCGAATACGAACAGTATTGGCGACCTGGAACAGAACCCGTCCGACCTGGTTTCGATTGCGGATTATGTGCATCTTAATGCGTTGATGACTCCGCGACCGTTGTTGTTGATCTACAACACCAAGGACAACTGTTGTTTTGTCGCCAGCACAGTGAAGTCCAACACGTACCAGCCAGTGATTCGCTTCTATGAGCAAGCGGGGGTTCCGCAACGACTCGCCTACTATGAGAATTCGGATCCCGGAACGCACAATTACGAAGTTGATAACCGTCGGCAACTGTATCGATTTCTCAATCGACATTTTCTCGCCGATACTGTTACCAACGAAAACGAAATCCCCTCGCGTGGAGAATTGCAAACGTCAGCAGCCCTGGAGGTGATGATTCCCGCGGAGAATGCCGATTTTGATTCGCTGGCTGCCAAGGCCGCTGTGTCACTCCCACGTGCCAGTACCGAATCGAAGACCCTGCAACGCCGGCAGTTACGAGAGATCCTTCGCGCTAAGCGTTATGAAACAGGTGCCGACCGATTTACTGGACCAAACGCCGTCGATGGGATGGAAGTGCGACGTTTTGTCCTGCGTTTTGGAGAAGATTGGAGTTTGCCGGGGGTGGTCGTGCAGGGCGCTAAAGCAGACCGCACAGTGTTGTTGTTATCCGACGCCGGCTTTGCCAGTAAGGTTGCCAGGATTCGCGAGTTGGTGGCGAGTGGAACGCGAGTCGTCGCAATGGATCCATTACTGGTAGGAGTTGCGCAACCACCAGGGTCCCTTTATCAAAAGGCGATGTTGATCGCTACGGTCGGCGAGCGCGCACTGGGGATTCAGGCTTCGCAAATTGCGGCGGCTTCACAGTTCTTGACCCGGGTTCTGGTGGCGGGCCGTTTGGCCATTGAATCGCATGGGCCAAGATGCAGTCTGGCAGCGCGTTGTGCCGCAGCACTCGATGGGGCAACTTCGATTGATGTGGTTCAGACGCATGATGAACTCGCATCAATCAAATCGCTGTTGCGCCCCGACGCTCGTTACCAGGACCATCCCGAAGCATACTGTTTTGGATTGTTGGAATCGTTTGATGTGGCTCAATTGATTGAGTTGGCGGGTGCCGCCGACTAGCTTCAACCGGGGTATCCCTTTGGTTTTCTGGTTGTTGTTGTGACGTCACTCTCGATCGTTCTTTCGCAATGCGGCGCACCCGCTATTTTACTCTGGCCGGGCGCTGTGCGTCCCGGGGATCTTCATAGCAATGCGATAGAACCCTTTGCCAGCAGTGATGTACAGCGTTGCGGCATCGTCTCCTTTGCCAAAGCAACAGTTCGTAGGTAGATCTGGTGTCTTGATGTAGGCCCGTTCCTTTCCTGTGTTGGAAAACACCACGATCCCAAATCGGTCAGCGCTGCGCACGGCTGCGTAGATGTTTCCCTTTTTGTCGACGGTCATTCCGTCGATACCGGTTTGTTTCCCGAAATTGACCAGCACCCGCTTTGTGCCTAGTGAGCCATCCGGCTTGACCGGAAATGCATTCAGTGTCATGCGACCTGGTGTTGCGTCCATGTCCGTTTCCGCTTGCGCAGTTCCGTTGTCGGTTTCTGCTACGTACAAGGTTTTTCCGTCTGGTGAAAGGTTGACGCCGTTAGGCTTGGTGATGTCTTTGGTGACGCGGACCAGGGTGCCGTCCGGGTCGTAGCGGTAGACATCCATGGAGGGAAGTTCCATTTTTTCCGGCCCGACGTACTTCGGATCACTGAAATAGATACGTCCCTGCCGATCGATGACCAGGTCGTTCGGGGAGTTGAAGCGTTTTCCCTCGAATTGGCCGACCAGTGTCTTGATCGAGCCATCGCTTCCTACCTGCACCAGGGCTCTGGCACCGCCGATGGGTGATGCACAGCAGGCAATCAGCCTGCCGCGACGGTCAAACATCAAGCCGTTGGCCATCTTGCTGTCAGCGGAATGGACCGATGTTTTTTTTGTGGCGGGATCGAATTTCATGATCCGGGCCGGCCGTGCGTCAAAGGGCTGGCCGAAGTCGCTGAAATAGATTTGCCCGGTCGGTGAGACCGCTGCTCCTTCTGTGAATCCGCCTTCTTCCCAGAGTGTTTCCAATTTCGCATCACCGGCAATAATTGCCGGGTCATTTGCCGTTGTTTCTTGATCTGATTTGGTGTCAGCTCGCAAGCCACTCCATGAGTTGCAGAGTGCAAACAGCGTCGCGGCAGAGAGAAGTCGTGTCATCAGCGTTCTTTCCTGATCGGGGGATTCTATTAGAGAACAGAAGTAACTGTCTGCGGAAATGGACCGGCGCGTTGTACGAACACTATGTTCCTGCGCAGGGTTCCTGTGTGGGAGACAAACAAACGGTGCCTGCCCAGCGTTGCTGGTCTTTCTTGTCTTCGGTATCAGGCACACTTTTCTAGTGCCTAGAATAACGTATTGAACGCTGCATTTCAGGATGACACGAGAGTATCACTTTTGGTAAGACACGTAGAATGAGTCGAGGCGTCAGCCCCGCGGACTATCGGAAAGACGCAGTGCGGGAGCAGTACGGCTCACACGGTTTTCGTTTGATTGCAGCGCAGTGGTGACCTGCTGGTTGCCTGCGGTCAATGTTGCATCCGCGAAGGCGGAGTCGAAACGATAAGGTGTAATTGAACATGAAAGTTGCTGCCATCATTACTTGTATGCGGCACCGCTCGCATGCCCATGTGATTCTCGAAAACTTTTTGGAGCCTTACTTGTTCAACGGTCGTGTCGTTGAGTCTGGTTGTGAGATTGTCTCCATGTATGTGGACCAATTTCCGAGATCGGATATGGCGCGCGACGTGGCAGACCAATACGGTATTCGGATCTACCCAACGATTCGTGAGGCGGTGTGCAACGGCGGACGCCGGTTGGGTGTCGATGCGGTATTGTCGATTGCCGAGCACGGCCGCTATGGGCACACGCGACGCGGTCAGAAGCGGTACCCCCGCAAGCGGTTTCTGGACGAAATTTTTGAGGTATTTCAAGCAAGTGGCCACAGTGTACCGGTTTTCAATGACAAGCATCTGAGCTATCGCTGGGATTGGGCGGAGCAGATTTATCAGCGCAGTCAACGGGAGGGTATTCCGCTAATGGCTGGGAGTTCGGTGCCTTTGGCCCAACGAGATCCGCCTCTGGAATTGCCTCACGCTGCGGATATTACCGAAGCCGTTTCGATTCACGGCGGCCCCGTGGAGGCGTATGATTTTCACGCGCTGGAGGTGTTGCAGTCGCTCGTCGAGTCCCGTCGCGGCGGTGAGACTGGTGTCCGTGGTATTGAGTTTCTTGATGGCAACCGATTGTGGAACGCGGCACGCCGAGGCCGTTGGTCCGCTGACTTGGCGGAAGCGGCCATGGCGGCCGAGTTGGGTACACCACCGAAGAGTTTGCGTCGTATTCCAGGGGAACGGGTGGTGCCGCAGCACGGTGTGATCATTCACTTTGTTGACGGCCTGAAAGCGACTATGTTGACGGTTGGCAAGAGTGACACGCGATGGAATTTTGCCTGCCGGCTGAAAGGGGAGAGCAAGATTCAAGCCACAGCACTACGTGTAGGCCCATGGCAGAACCGCAATTTGTTTAAAGCGTTATCGCATGCGATACAGAATCATTTTCGCAACGCTCGTCCACCCTACCCGTTGGAGCGGACGCTTCTGACGACCGGGCTGGTCGAGTCGATCATGCATGCGCGTGAAAATCCAGGCGTTGAACTGGCTACGCCACATCTGGAGTTTACCTACCGCGCGCGAAAGTTCTCAGCATTCTGCGAACGCGGGGCCACCTGGCAGAAGATTACTGACGAGATGCCCGAGCCACGCGGCATAACCGGCTATCCATATGACGGACGGTCGTGAGTGTTGCGCCGTGAAGGCGGTTATACCTGGTCCCGCTGCAATTCCTCGTGCTTGGACCAGAACGCCTCGATGTCTTCCAGTGTGTGTATCTCGTACTTCCCATCCTGTAGTCGTATTGGTTGTTGTGTATAGTCTGAAACAACCTTTTCGATGGCTTTGAAAGAGAGCTGGTCCGGGGGAATGGACAGGCTGACTAGCGCCGGATGTTCGTCAGCTGGGTTGGTGGCAACTCCTCCTTCCGGAAGGAAGATGGTCCCAGTTGCGAAATCTACCGCGAAGGCGATCAAGCCTGGAACAAAAAAGAAACAGAGGCCAATCGTATCGAGTGCGACTACGGTCCAGTCAAGACGGCCCAGAGTTTGTCCGCGACGTTCGGGATAGAGGAGCAGCCCGCATCCAGACAAATGGACACCCAGCGAAGAAGCGAAAACCAGAACGCTGCGACGGCTGATCACATGAGAGCTCCGGCGAGATGCATAACGTTTGATTTTGTTTGACAAGGATTGCAGGAGTCTTGTACTGCAGCGTTCGGATCGACTCAAGGTGAATAGGCTCGTTTGGCTCGGGTTTCCGAGGGAATTCGTGATCCAGGTTGCGGTGCCCGGATAAGGCGAGCAGAACCCCGTCCCGTTCAGCTGGAGGTTGATCCGATATCCGTTTTGGCAGGGAGTAATTATCTCGATCAGCTAGACCGTAGCTGTCGCGAGGCGAGGCTGCTCGACGTGGTGGCAGGTTTTTGATTACAACAACCGCATGCGGTTGCGTCTTAATTTAGTTTTGGTCAGGGAGGTGAGGACGTTTGAGATTCTTGACACGTATTTGGGAGGTCCTGGGGGCCGACCGTAAGCTGATGGTATGGTCCGTGTTGCTTGGGTTGTTGTTTACCGGGCTGGGGATCGTTCCACCACTACTTGTGCGCGAGATGCTTCATTGGCTGCGCGAACCGGACGCCGCAGGTAATTTCTGGCTGCTCGGGTGTGGGGTGGCAGTGGTCTATCTGCTGAGAGGTGCGGCGCGTTACCTGTATGGATTGTGTTCGCACATTGCGGCGTATCGGACATTGCATCGGTTGTCGCTGCGGGTTTACGGCCATTTGCAACGGATGTCCCCTGGTTACCTCAATCGCCATCACTCAGGAAACCTGGTGGCTCGTACCATTGGGGATGTGGAATCCGTGGAAGATTACATCGCACACGGAATTCCGGAATCGATGCTGGCGATTGTGATTCCGGCGACGCTAAGTGCTGTCCTCTTGGTGATCAATTGGCAATTGGCATTAATTGCGTTGGCGCCGATCCCGGTGATTGCGGTGTTGGTTTATCTGATCACATCAAGTACGCGAAATGCCTGGCGCGGAGCGCGGCGTCGATTTGCCGAAGTGTCTGCGACCATTCAGGACCACCTTTCCGGGTTGACGGTGGTTCAGTCTTTCGTGCGCGAAACAGACATGGCAAGGCGAGTTCGTCTGAAGAGCGAGTCATACCGGGATCGTATGATCTATGCCAATAAATGGTCCCTGGTACCTGCAGGGGTTATTGAAGCTGCCAGTGGTGCAGGTTTCGTATTGCTTATTTGGGCAGGAGGTTGGATGCAGCCGAATGGAACGAGCCAGCCCGCATTAGCTGTGGATGTAGCAGATTTAGTGGTGTTGCTCATGTACCTGGGGCAAATCGTGTTGCCATTCCTCAGGTTGGCGAATCTGACGGAGAATCTCCAGAAAGCATCGGCGAGCGCCGAACGCGTGTTCGAATTATTGGATACCCCGCCTGATATTGTTGATCCCCCCTCGCCCGTTACACCGACGGATCGCAGTCGGGCGATTCAATTCGACAATGTGACGTTTGGTTATGATGGTGAAACAACCGTGTTGGATGGAGTGTCCTTTGAAGTGCGCGATGGCGAAACCGTTGCCATTGTCGGGATCACTGGCGTCGGGAAATCTACAGCCTGCCATTTGCTGTTGCGGCTGTTCGATGTTACGTCAGGTGTTGTCACCATTGGTGGTGTCGACGTTCGGCAACTGTCGTTGAAGTGGTTGCGAGAGCAGATTGGAATGGTTTCCCAGGACGTGTTCCTGTTCGCTGGTACGATTCGAGAAAATCTGCTGTTGGGCAGACTCGATGCGAAGGAACATGAAATTGTAGAAGCGTGCCAACTGGCGCACGCGGATGATTTCATTCGGAAGTTTCCTGCTGGTTACGACACTCTGGTCGGTGAGCGTGGCGTTCGTTTGTCCGGTGGTCAGAAACAGCGTATTGCGATTGCCCGTGCGTTGCTCAAAAACGCGCCAATTCTGGTGCTTGATGAGGCGACGAGCGCAGTCGATCAGGAAACAGAGTCTCGGATTAAAGACGCGCTGAGCCAGGCCATGGATGGTCGTACTGTGTTACTGGTAGCGCATCGACACTCCACCATCCGCATGGCTGATCGGATCCTGGTATTGGCTGATGGTCGGCTTGTTGAAACCGGAACGTATGAGGAGCTGCTGGCGGCGGACGGGCCTTTCTGCCGTGTCTGTCGCTTGAGTGAGGATGCTTTGATTTAGTTGTCCAGTATTGGGGAGGCCATGAAAGATGCGAATTGCCTGTGGTGGAATTCAGCACGAGACCAATACGTTTGCCAGTCAGCCGACTACGCTGGCAGATTTTCAACGAGACAGTCAATGTGGGGACGACTTTGCGCCGGGAGAGGTAATTGAACGCCTTTATACGAATACAGGTACGATTCAGGGCGGGTTTTTGCAGGCTGCAGCTGACGAAGGCATCGAGTTAATTTCACTTTTATCTGCGCACGCGCAGCCCGCTGGGCGTGTTGAGCGTGCGGCGTACCAGCGGATGATGAGTTTGTTCTTGGAACGCCTGCAGAAGATCGACTCGGTCGATGGCGTTGCCCTCGATCTTCATGGTGCTATGGCGACGGAAGATTACGAGGATGCTGAGGGAGAAATTATCGCTGCAGTAAGGCAGCAAATCGGTCCGCAAATTCCCCTGGTGGTGACGCTCGATCTGCATGCGAACATCACACATCGCATGGCTGAGCAAGCAGATTGTCTGATTGGGTTTGATACGTATCCGCATGTTGACATGCGTGAGCGGGGAGATGAGGCAGTTCACACGGTCGCCAGAATGGTGCGTCAAGAGATCAGGCCGACGCAGAGCTATCGCCAGTTGCCTCTGCTCACCATGCCTCCGATGCAGTGCACGTTGAGGGAGCCGATGCAGAGCCTGATCTCAGACCTGCATGCATTGGAACAGCGAGAAGATGTGATTACAGCGACACTGGCGATGGGATTTCCCTTTGCCGATATTCGGGACGCGGGCGCGTCGGTTCTGGTGACCACGCATGATAGTCCGGGTCTAGCGGATCAATTGGCAGACGAGTTTGCCGGCAAGCTTTGGGAGTTGCGCGATCAACTGCAACCAGAACTTACTTCAATAGAAGATGCAATGCGTTTTTCCCGGAAACAGGACGAAGGACTGATCATTTTTGCTGATGGTTCTGACAATCCGGGTGGAGGTGCACCCTGTGATGGAACGGTAGCATTGCGAGCGTTGATCGAGAGTGATTTTCAGAATGCCGCTGTCGGTGTGCTTTACGATCCTGAAACGGTCGAGCTAGCGCATCAAACAGGTGTCGGAGCGGAAGCTGAATTTGTCGTTGGGGGAAAAACGGACGACCGTCATGGTGAACCTGTTCGCCTCCGTGGTTATGTCAAAACACTCGGTGATGGTAAATACACGTTTCAAGGGCCCATGCGACACGGGTGTCCCGGCGACTTTGGTCGCATGGCAGTATTGCAAGTAGGTGGAGTGCAAGTTGTGTTGGCTTCGCGGAGGATGCAGTTATTGGACGCAGAGATGCTTCGCGTGGTTGGGGTCACCCCTGAACGTTGTCGATTACTTGTTGTCAAAAGTGCGGTGCATTTTCGCGCGGATTTGGGCCCAATGGCATCCGTTATATTTGACGCGGATACACCAGGAATTCACCGGCCCGACTTTGCGGACTTTCAGTACCATGCCGTGAGGCGTCCCATTTATCCATTGGACCCCCAGGTTGTTTTTCCACCTGGCACTTGAGTGGCAAGAGCTTATGATGCACTTCCGGCACCGCCTCCGCGAAGCCACTCACTGGTGTTTGAACGAGTGAATTGACAGCTGCGCAACTTGTGGCATTTATCGCAGTGTGATGAATTGAACCCAGGCGGGACCTTTTCCAGTTGGAAGTTGTGATCCCCGCGTGAGTTTTCCAGAATTCGAGTCCCTGCGATACGAGTGAAGGTCGTGGGATGCCTGGCCTGCGGCGACAAGCAGCGTGCCGTCCGGTGAAAGATTAAAGGACCTGGGCGTATCGCCAGTGGGGGCCTGGCCGATTGCTGTCAGCTTTCCAGATTCAAGGTCAACGGCAAAGCCGGCAACCGAATTATGCCCTCGGTTGGATGCGTAGACAAATCGTCCGTCCGAGGTAATTTCGATATCGGCGCAGGAGTTGTTGCCGGAGAAATCGGGTGGCAGTGTGGTGACAGTCTGGAAGGGATCGAGAGTCCCAGTTTCTCGGTTGAAATGATAAGCGGTCACACTTGCGCCAGCTTCGTCGTCACAATACACAACGGGTAGCGTAGGATGAAAAGCAAGATGTCGCGGCTCGAGGCCATCGGCAGGGCGTACAAAAGCCGGTTGGTTCGGTGTCAGTTTTCCATCCGCCGGAGAGAAATGGAACTGGTAGACCGCATTTGGACCCGTGTGGGGTGCAAAGACGTACTGGTTGGATGGGTCGGTGAGAATGGCGTGTGCACAACGCGCAGTGGGGATACGACTGATTGCAGATCCGAGTTGTCCGTTTGACTGAATGCGATAGCTGCCGACGACTCCACTACTGTACGACGCCCACAGCAGAGTTTTTCCCGTCCTGTCGAGAGAGATGTAAGCCGCGTTGGCCGTAATATTTGTGGTGCCGAGATGCTCAAGATTCCGTTGTTTGTGGTGGATTTTGAAAACTGCAACACTGTCGAGACTGCGAATTGAAACGTAGAGTCGGTTGCCATCGGGACTGATGCACTGGCTCCCAGGTGAACCTTTCAAGGCGATTTTGTTGCGCAATTTGAGTGCGCCGGACGGCAGGTCGACATCGTATAGAACGAGTTGTTTATCAGTGGAAGCGGAAACGCAAAGCAGTTGTTCGGCCAACGCGGGAGTTGTCGCCAGCATTGCGCACAGGAGTACGGCGAATAGAGGTTGTGTTGTCATCAGAGTCTCGTAGCTTTTGAGTAAGTGGGGCATGATTAAATTGGTATCAGGCGAACAGTATGGGAGTGGCGTGGGCCGTTGAATAGTTTGTGAACGTGCCGCCGGGAGAATGGGCACCAGGTGGGCATCGTGGTGATGTATGAGTGTGCTTCTGCGCACTGGCCCTTTCCAGTCGGGGCGATGACGCGGGGAATAGAACAATGGAAGATTATCTTACCGTAAAATCTTGCGATTGATGGCCTGTCGAATCGAATTTCATCGATCTGCATAGAGCGGATCAGCGTGCTATGTTGTTGCGCATTGACAAACGTAATGCGCCACCGAATTCGAGTTGTCAGGAACGCAGATGTTGGTGTTGTGCCCAGCACTCTGCGGCGGTGCCTCTTGCTGCATTAGCAGGTATTTGTTTTGACGCCTGTGGAAAGAAACGCCTCGTTCGACGGGCCCTCGCGATTGGGTTATGATGGCCGCTCAAACCCGTTCGGTGTCGCGTCATGGATCAGCGGATCGGTTGACGCATGATAAAGGCCGTTGCAGTACATCTGATGCGGCGGTTTGTCGCTGTAAATGTTGGATGATGACTGGCACCGTGGATTTCCTGCAGGCCACTGGAGAATTGTGGTGGTAATTTCTTTTGTCAATCGCGTGGTCCCGTGTCGAAGTTGCCGCGGACAGATGGAGCGTCTTTGGGTGTGCGAGATCCTGGCTCTCTTGTTACTGGCACTGTATTGCCCACCCTTGTACGTCCGGAACGCAGCGGCAAAAGAACTTGTCAATGCAGCTGCACTGACAGCGGATCACTCGAATGGTTGCCTGGCTGGCGTGGCGCCCACAGTAAAACTCGCTTCCAAACCGGCTCTGAGTTTCCAGGACGGCGAGCGAATTGTCTGGCTGGGAGCGTCATTTGTGGAGCGGATGCAACTGAACGGCCATCTCGAGACCTGGCTCACGACGGCGTTTCCTGACCGGGATCTTTTATTCCGCAACTTGGGGTGGAGTGGAGATACCGTCTATGGCGATGCCCGCGCATTGTTTGGCAAGCCGAAAGATGGGTTTGCCCGGCTAATCCGCGACGTAAAGCGAGCCCGGCCAACAACGCTTATCGTGGTATACGGTGGGAATGAAGCCTACGCAGGGAAAGCCGGGTTGGGTTCATTTTCCAAGGGGTTGGGTGTCTTGTTGGACGCTCTCCAGGCAATCGAAACGAGGATAGTACTGGTCGCTCCCCACTGTCGTGCTACATTGCCTGCCCCTCTGCCTGATCCCACCACGTACAATCGCGACTTGCTTCTCTATCGGAATGTGATGGTTGCAGTTGCCGAGCAGCGCAAGCTGTCGTTTGTTGACTTGTACGAGTTGATGCAGCAACTGCCTGGCAAACCAGTGTCTACTTATGATGGCGTACAGCTTACGGTTGCCGGTTATCGTGCTGCAGCGCCGTGGGTCGCCGCCAGGCTTGGCGCGCCAATTTCCGGCTATGTGGCACTTCGAGAGGGAGATAAACGTCATGTGCAATCTGATTGGTGGGTTAAGTTTGAACAGGGTCGCCTGACGGCATCGGCTGTGACGCAAGTTAGCGACTTGAAAGTGACTGCGCAGGGATTGAGCTTTTTAGCGCGGGACAAACGGTTGCATTTTGCCGGGAGTCGTCTGACGGGCGAAGGGTCCGCTAGTGGGGGCGGTGCTCAGCGTACACCACGGTTAGTTGCGGAGTTGCCACCGGGTGTTTACGAACTGCGCCTTGATGCAAAGGTTGTCGTAACAGGCCGCTCCCATCAAGAATGGGCTCGGGGCGTCTCTTTTGTACACCAGGCGGCCAGGCAGCAGTGGGAATTACTCCGGCAGGCCATACGTATCAAGAACGAGTTGTATTTTCATCGCTACCGGCCACAAAATGAGACGTATTTGTACCTGTTCCGTAAGAATGAACAAGGAAATAACGCGGTCGAGATCCCTCAATTCGACGGTTTAGTCACGGAACGCGATCAGCGGATTGCCGAACTTAAGATTCCACGGTCCCATCGGTTTGAATTGGTACGCGTTCCAGCCCCTGCGCCTTGATGTGGCTGTTTCATCCGCGGGTTTTCAGGCCGTTGAGAGATGTGTTTGCCAGTAGCAACAGCTGGTTCTGCGATGTTTGGGACTCGCGGCCAACGCTGGGAACTTTGCTACTCAGCAGGATGTTGTCTAGCAGCATTTGGTTTTGATCTGCAGACACGGCGCTGTTGGCACAATGGTTGTCGTAATGATCTGTTTGCTGCGCAGTGAGCCCTGCTTTACCGATCGGTGAAGTGAACTTGAACATAACTACCTGTTTGATCTCGAAAAAGGAGTTCAGCGTGATGATGAATCGACGCAGTTGGCTTAAGGAATCGCTTGGCACTTTAGGTGCGAGCGCGTGGGCCGCACATGGCACTCTTCCGACCTCTTTGGCCCAGGAGGCTCGTCAACGAAAACTGCCACCTTTGAGAATCGAACAAGTCAAGACGATCTTGACCGCGCCGGCTGGAATTCGCCTGGTTGTGGTCAAGATTGAAACGAATGAGCCGGGATTATACGGACTTGGCTGTGCTACTTTCACACAGCGAGCACGTGTCGTTGAGACGGCCGTCGACAAATACTTGCGGCCTTTCCTATTGGGCAAAGATGTGACTCAAATTGAGGACATCTGGCAGTCTTCTTTTGTCAGTTCGTACTGGCGAAATGGCCCGGTTCTCTACAACGCCATGAGTGGCGTCGACATGGCACTGTGGGACATACTTGGAAAACGTGCAGGGATGCCCGTCTACGATTTGTTTGGGGGGAAGTCCCGTAGAGCAGTAGATACCTATCGACATGCCTCTGGTAACACATTTCAGGAAGTTGAAGATCGTGTTCGCGGCTATGTGGAACAGGGATATCGTCACGTACGGGCTCAGGTTGGCGTGTCGGGATTGGCGACCTACGGCGCTCGGAGTCGACCAGCCAGTAAGGATATACCGGAAAACCAGCGGGCTCGTGTTTGGGAACCACGGCCATACGTTCGTGCTTTGCCCAAGCTTTTCGAGCATCTCCGCACGACAGTCGGCGAAGAGGTCGAATTGCTGCATGATGTCCACGAGCGAGTGCCGCCGATTCTGGCCATACAGCTGGCGAAGGATCTGGAACCTTACCGGTTGTTTTTCCTTGAAGATCCTTTTAGCCCCGAAGATATAGGCTATTTCCAGCATCTCCGGCGGCAGACCAGTACACCGATTGCCATGGGAGAGCTCTTCAACAGCCCACATGAGTGGACTGGTTTGGTCAAGGATCGGCTGATTGATTTCATTCGCGTACATATTTCACAAATTGGCGGACTTTCCCAAGCACGGAAAATGGCTGCGATGTGCGAGTTTTTTGGTGTGCGCACGGCATGGCATGGCCCGGGAGACGTCTCACCGGTAGGACACGCTGCGAATGTACATTTGGATTTGACGATCAATAATTTTGGCATCCAGGAAGCAAGGGACTTCAGCCAGGCGGAACGTGATGTATTTCCAGGTTGTCCAGAGTTGCGCGACGGCTACTACTGGGCTAGCGACCGTCCGGGATTGGGAATCGAACTGGATGAAAAACTGGCTGCCCGTTTCCCGATTCGTGACGATCCATCATTTGATTTGTTTTGGGGCAATTTGCGACGGCGTGATGGCACTGCGACCAAGCCGTGACATGGATAGCCGGTAAGCCAGTTGTCGCGGTATTTTTCAGGGCGTTGATTGCCACTGCTCCCGCAAAATGCTGCGTCTGCAGCAACGCTAGCGTCGATGGCATGGTCCTGCCGCTACCCCGCTCTTGGTAGCAAGATTTCTGTACGCGCCAGTAGATTTCAATTTTCAATGGCAAAGCGGGTAAGAGAGGCAGAAAAAGCATAGCCACGGCACGAGACTTGACCTGTTTTGCAGGAATGCCGAAGAATCAGTTACGTCGCGTCATGAAGTGGTTTTCGATTCCGTAGAGTTGATGGAACTCTGCGGACCCTGAGCTTGCGAAGGACTAAGAAGTTGCATCTGTCCGATTTCTTGACTTACAGCCACCACGCCTGGTTTATGAAGCCGGCGGCTGATCGAGCCCTTTTTCGACTGTTGTATAAACGCCGTGTGACCACGATTGTGGAAATTGGCCTTGGTACAGGACAGCGTGCTGAACGGATGATCCGGTTGGCAATGAAACTTGGGGACGGTCTCGTTCGTTATACCGGTATCGACTTGTTCGAGGCCCGGCCCCCCTTCTCGCCGGGCTTAACATACAAGTGTGCGCACCGGCTGCTTATGGCCACGGGTGCGCAGGTCAAACTCGTTCCCGGAGATCCATTATCGGCACTGGGTCGCGTCGCGAATGGATTACGAGGGACTGACCTTCTGATTGTTTCCGCGGACCAGGACGAGGCGGCGTTGTCACGAGCCTGGTTTTTTGTCCCCCGAATGCTTCACGCTGACTCCAGGATCTGCCTCGAAGAGCCGCAAGCGGCCAACAAAGGCACACGGTTTCGTGTAATACAGCCTGAGGATGTTGAGTTGCTGGCTGCTGCAGGTTCGTTGAAGTCCGCAGCGTAAAACGCGACCCTACGGACGCTGGTATCAGCAAGGACAGCGCAAACTGCCGTACCAGACTGTCCACAGGTGTAGAAGCCCAGTGGCCAGGAATCAGTTGGTGATCCTGGCCCATCGGTAGACCACAAATGCACCAATGATGCTCCAGGCAATGAGACTGATGATGCTACCGACGTAAAAGCTGAGTGGTTGGTATCGCAGTGTGACGTGGTGCGTTCCAGCCGACAACCAGATTCCTCGCATAATGCGATTTGTACGCATGATCGGTGGGGCGCTTTGCTGCTTCACCCCTGATGTTTCGATGGTGGCTTTCCAGTCGGTATCAAAGTAGTCACGAATCACAACCAGCGCTGGTGTTTTCAGAGAGACTTCGATCTCCAGCCATTGCGGTTCGTCTCGCAATATTACGTGGCGGTCTTCTGTGGGCAGGGTGGTATTACCAGTCAGGTGCTGGAATGTTGGGCTGCAGGTTGACTCAATGACGGCTGCTTGTCGAAGATTGCGTGGTTTTCCGCCTGGGAAAAATACTGATTCGGTGCGTTGTTGCACTGCCTTCCATGTGGGATTCTTGAGAGGTTTCAGGCGGTGCCAGCGTCGCACAACCCAGATGCGCGGCAGACTGTTGTGGTTTTTCCAGAGAGCCCAGTTTTCATCGTGGTTGCTGTAGACATGGCGCAACGGGTTCGCGCTGGGTTGTGCGTCCGCCGATTGTGGTGCCGCTCCTGGCGGACGTGTACCCGTGGGGAGTAGCCAGTATTCCGCACCTAATGCACTCAAGATGTGGGGGTGGGGTTCTCGTACTCCATCAGCACGCGTCCAGCCGAGCCGACGTCCCAGACGTAGTACTGAGATGTAGTCGAAAGGTCGCATCGAAGTTTCAGATTCGACGAGTGTCAGGGATGTTTGCAGGTGATAGCGAGGCCGTAAAGTGTCGCGGTCCCAACTTGCGATTTCCTGTAGACGGTTTTTGGCAGAGTTGGTTTTCCATCGTTGGGGGGCCCAACGCGTGCGGCGACCGCGAAACAGCCGGACGGCCTCCTGGCGAGTCTGAGTTTGTGCGTTTTCCAGGTTGTGAATCTGTGATGCTACTGCGGGGAGTCGTTGCGGTTCCTTGACGGGTATGAATGAAACAAGTTGTCGGTGTACGAAGACGAGTTCCAGGGCGGTTAAAAGGAACGCTAAAGCTGGTGAAAAACTGGTCTTCCAACGGCCGTAGGTCCTTGGCCCGGAAATACTGGAGCGATGCCAATGCAGTAAGCCCCAGAAGACACTTGCGAGAACGCATGTGTGCAGCAATGCCCAGGACAGACTTTCAATCGCCTCAATTGTCAGGAGCGGGCCAAACAGGAGGTCTGGAGGAATCTTGTCGAACCAGCTGACCTCGCGATATGAAAGGACACGGATGAATACTGCGGCCAACAGGCTGAATACTGAAAGTAGCAGTAATCGGTTCTTCAAGCGATGTTGCGCATTGGTACAACCGGAAGTTGAAAAAACGCGGTCCCAACCACGTGCCGCGAGCAGACTCAATGCAAGTGTGGTTAGAGCAAATACTTTGGCTGGAAAGCGAAACTGTGCGTAACCTGGGAGCAGGAGGACCATCCACCAGTAGAGACCACCCGCGGGAGGACTGATAGGAGGCGTCTTGTGTTCTGTTTGTAGCGTGAATTGCTGAAGTTCGTATAGTATCCAGCCCAATCCAAACCAGCCAAAGCTGGCTAGAACGGAAAGGATTACTGTCCACGAGATCCAACGCCAGTGTACGCGGCCGCTGGACCAGGTAAGACTGCTCCAGGCGATCAGGAGTGGTAATAACCCCATGTAGAGTGTCGGTGTCCAGGGTGGCGATTCTGCCGGTAGTACTTCGATCCAACGTTGATGCTGTGGGAAACGTTGCCCTGAAAAATTTGGCCAGAACCATTCTAAAAGGCGCCAGGGCCCGATACTGAAATAGTAGATGTTACGGCCGTGGGTTCCTGCCTGTGGCGTTTCCAGTAAAGGTCGTCCGATTTGACGACGGAGATCTGTGTTCGAAGTGTTTGCCCTGTCAGACACATCTTGCTGGCGGATTGTCTTGATCATTTGGTACAGGTTCTGAGGGCTCTGTATGTGTGCGCGATCGCTCTTTTGTGTCCAGCTCACACTGGGCAGCACTTGCACTGCTGCCAGGAGACCAGCTCCGAGTACTGCGGTAACCAGATGTCCAGCATATCTGGCGATCCATTGATGGCGTTTTGCGTCCATCGTTCTTGTCCGGCATGCCTGTTGGCGCCATTGCAATACGAAGAGCAGCAGGGCTGCCAGAATGGTGTGGTAGGCGGCTTGTGGATCGCCTCCCAGGACCATCATTGCCAATGTGATTGCCAGCAACGCAGTCCATTGTGTCTGTAGCCTTTTGTATTGGGCACTGAGTGCTAGCCAGGCCAGCGGCATCCAGGCAGCGCTGACCAGGTAGACCACATTACAGTATTGAAAGAGAATCGGCCCACTGAGTGCATAGCTTAGCGAGGCGATACCACTGGCAGGGATACTTGCACGCCACTTGCGCGCCAGGTGATATACATTCACCGCGGCCAGTAAGAGATGCGCAATGACATAAAGTACGTTACATTGAGCTGCAGACAGTGGCAAGAAATAGAAGACCTTGCCAGGGTAGAACAGACTGGATGAGGCATCTGCAAGTACTGGGATTCCGGTGTTTTCTCGGGTGTTCCAGAGCGGGAATCTACCCTCCCTCCACTCCGCCTTGCTCCATTGAAACAGCGGATCATAAAAGCTCGCCATGTCGCGATAGGCGAACGCGTGATCAGACCACAGCGCCCGACTGAAGAGCGACAATACTGATCCTCCAATGACAAGGCTGATCAGGATTATGGTTCGAGTTTGCGGGTTGGGGAGCCGCACTGGTGCACACCTTATCGAGAAATACGATTCGAGTAATTTTCGCGACGGTTCTTACTTGATAGGTTTACTGCCCAGTTTCTTACGAACATCTATGAGCCTTTGAGAGACAAGTGATGCTTTCTCGAGATCGCAGGAATGTGTAATTGGCTTTCCAGATAAAGCAGGTGCTGTACTGTGGCTACGAAAACTTCGGCTACGAAAACTTCACGCTTGCCTTGCGAACGTGGTATGCGCACACTGAGAGTTGGATTTAAACACCAGGTTCATTGCGAAGGGCTTCTTCATGCATCGACAAATACTGCGGAGTGTCGTAATCACCTTGGTATTGGTGTGGGTGGGGGCAAATATGGTAGTTGCATTTCAAAGAACCGCACGTCGTCCTCAGGCAGTCGGTACGAGTAAGGGCAGCAAGGGTGCACCAGTACGACCATCCGATCCACGATTGGTCGACTTGCATCGTGAGTTCTTGTCAAAGACGGAAAAACTGGCCGCTGAATATGAACGCAAACGAGACTGGGACCGCGCTCGTGAAGTATACGAAGCGATTTTGCGGTTAGTGCCAAGGTACCCACAGGCGGAAGCTGGCCTGGGACGTGTTGTTGGCGCCCAGGCAACCCAGGACCGTAAGATCGTAGAAGTTTTTGCCAACCAGGGGTGGCAGAATACCGGTATTGTTTTGAGCCAGGGAAAGCCAGTAAAGATTATTGCCAGCGGTGCCTGGGATGTGGTAAATCGAACCGGTCCTGATGGCCTTGAGATTCCCAAGAAAATGAAACAATTCAAGATTGGGGCACTGGTAGGAATGATTGTGGCTGGTGACGTTAAGGACGCGAAACCATTCTTGATCGGTTCCAAGAAGGAGTTCATTGCGCCAGAAACGGGTCGTTTGTTACTCGTCATCTCCGATGTCGATCCCAGTGACAACAGAGGAAAGATGGCCGTACAAATAGAGAGTACTTTCGCCAAATAGGACGTGAAATCCTTCAACGGATGTCCGGTAATGCGCCTCCTGTGTTGATTGACGAGCCGCTGCATCGCGAACAAACGGGAAGCCGGTATTACTGGATACCCGTGACGGCAAGAGACCCAACAGGTCACGCGGTTTTTTTCCTGGTGGCAGTATCTTCGGTTCTCTCACTCTCCAGGACTTTCGGTTGCAAAGGCCCCGCGATTTCACTGTCGTAGAGATTGTTGAGTGAGGACGGGATTTCAGGTAGCGTCTGCTTGGTGTCTATAGACGGAGGGGGTTCGGAAGCGACCTCCACGGGGAGTTTGGCTGGTAATAGACCCGTGGCGTCGAGGATTTCGGGGAAAATCTCGGCAGGGTCAGGTTCTGTATTTGAGTGCACGTTGATTGGCGTGGGGAGGCTGAACGGTGTGTTGATTTCTGGTACCCGAACAGGTTCACTCCGCTCCGGTAGCGTTTGAATTTCCACTTCAGCGTCACGGAAGGCTTCTACCAGGTGTTCGTGACACGTAAAGACGAGGAGTTGGTGGCCGGCCCTGGCAAACTCACGCAACACTTCGATCGTAGCCTGAGCGCGTGGCAAGTCAAAGTTGACGAGCACATCGTCGAGGACCAGAGGAAGTTCGACACCACGTCTGGAAAATGACTCGACAAGAGCTAAACGCAAGCTGATAAAAACGGCTTCACGAGTGCCTCGACTGAGAGCTTCCAAGGGCAGCGACGGACCAGCGTTCTGGTCGACACGAAGTACATTCTGGTCGAGAGGTGTCCACAATCGAAGATAGCGTTGGTTGGTCATCTTGCTGAGGTATTCTGATGCCATGCGGAGTGTGTCAGGCTGATGGTCCGACTCGTACTTGCGACACAGATTGGACAAGATATCCACGGAGATCGACAGACTTCGCCATTGGCTAATACTTTGTTCGAGCTCGACTTGCAAACAATTCAGGTCGAGCCGTGCCTCCATTAATCGAGACTCTTGAGCGAGTGATTTCATCTCCTGTTGCATGGCACCACGGCGTTCGTGCAGCCTGGCTAGTCGAGTTTCGTTTTTCTGGACTTCTGTCTGTGCATCGTTGAGAATCATTTCCAGCGAGTCGGTGTGCGATTGGAAGAACCGTGTCAATGATTCCAGGTCTTGTTTGGAACCAGCGGCAGCTTCTATCTTTCCCGTTAGCTGATCATGCTGCTGCTGGAGTTCGCGCCAGGATTGTTGACGGGCAATTTGTTGGCGGTATTCACGTTCGTCACGCAAACCGACGGTTGCGAATAACGCGTCGCGGCGGTGTTGGAGATTTTCCAGAGTTCTGGTAGTTCTTCGGAAATCCGTTCTCGTCTGGCGAAATTGGTGACGCAAGTCGCGACGTAGTTGCACCGATTGTTCTTGCTGCCGTACCGACTTGATCAATTGATGAATTTGTTCTTTGGGCTGAGTGCTTTCCGGTGACAGTCTAGATTCGGCAAGCAGCTGTTCGATGCGACTACCGAGCGCGAGGAGTTCGTCTTGGCGCACTTGCAGTAATTCGCGACGTCCCTCGAGTGTCTTACGAAGATCAGAAAGCTGCTGGTGGCCGGTAGACAGC
>CEUS01016111.1_pt1 | contig 25250 bp, 25 predicted proteins | sample 427031 | NCBI WGS metagenome assembly CEUS01 (sample SAMEA2622837, study PRJEB7988) | marine metagenome | biome: marine biome (ENVO:00000447); feature: marine epipelagic mixed layer (ENVO:xxxxxxxxx); material: "saline water (ENVO:00002010), including plankton (ENVO:xxxxxxxx)" | depth 140 m | reverse complement strand
GACTGCTGTTGAGTAAGCTGATTATTCGTGCTTTGACGAAACATGGCCACTTCCTGCTGCATGGTCCGGATTTTTTCCATTTGAGCATTAGCATCTTGCTCGGCTTCCGACCGGGCAGAATCCGAGAGAGCCGGATTCTCGGCTTGCTCCATCATCGTCTTGTAAGCTTCGACCTCAACTTCACCAGCGACCATCATTTCCTCCAGCTGCGCCTTGGCCGTATCCATGCGGGCCTGGAGTTTATCAGCAGTCTCTTTGGTCTTGTAATAACTATCATACAAAGTTCCCACGTCGACGGTCATAATATTAAATTCCGCGAAAGAGACGTTAAAAAGCAGAGGTTGCAATCCAATAAGGATAGCCCCTGAAATCAATTTATTCATTATGTTGTGGTAGATTTAAAAGTATAAATTAGAACCTTGTTCCAAAATTGAAATTAAATTGTGCACCTTCGTCGTTGGTGTAAATAGTGTCACCTAACCCATCTTTGATCTCAATAGGGTTAATTGGGATGGCATAATCAAGTCGTAATGGAGTTCCCATAACCATCAACGTAATTCCGACACCAATATTGTCACTCCACCAATCGGTCCCAAAATCGGCGACTCCTCGATTTACAAAACCCCCATCATAGAAAGCGGACAATCTTACTTGTTCCGAAATGCTGTAAAAGTATTCCATGGACACCATGCCGTAAGTTTGTCCCCCTTTCGGTTCAAATGTCGCAGGAGCGCGCGGATCCATTCGCGGATTTCCGTTGATGTCGAGAAATACGTTTCCAAAAGGATCCTTGAGTGGTTCACCCAAATCTACCGGGCCTACCAGACGATAGTCGTAACCGCGAATGGTATTGGGTCCGCCCAGGAAAAACTGCTCTACGAAAGGTGTGCGTGGCGTGTCTCCAAATGCGGTGGCCACTCCGGCCCGATAGTCAAAAAGGAATCCTTGGCCGAGTTCAAAAATTGGGATCCAGGTAGCCCCCTTAAACTCAACTCTGACAAATTCCTGAGTTCCCCCCAACGGTCCCCCAGCAACTGTATTGATAAGCTGCAGCCGTGTCCCCCGATTGGTGAAGAGTATCTTATCCCGCGTATCCCGTATAAAGGCGATGCCCACGCGTGAAATCTCACTCTCTACTCGATTACCGAAATCGTTGATTTCATTGGGATTAAAGAATTGCCGGAAGCCGAAAGGAATCCGGCTAAAGAAATCCAAGGTCACATCTTCCAAACTATATGAGATCCGGCCCTCAATAAGTTCAATGAGACGTTTTCGAAAATAGATCTCAAATCCCGCTCGAGTCTCCTCGTAAAGGGTACTCAAGAAATCCGATTCCTGATTGAAGATCGAGAATCCGAAAGCGAGCTGATAGAAATAATTGTCGAGAAAATAAGGTTCTTCGAAAGAGAGGACTGCTTGGGAGGATCGCGACCCCGCCTCGAGCCGGATCCTTAGCTTCTGCCCGTCTCCCTGAAAGAAGGAACGCCAATTGAACATATCAAAATTACCCTGGGTAATTTCAATAAATCCGACAGCTCGCTGAATGGATGAATATCCCGCCCCAAAAGTGAAATTTCCAGTGCGACCTTCCTCAACTGATACTTTGAAATTACGCCGTTGAGGTATGTTGGTTTGCTCATCGGTAGCTTCAACTTTTTCAAACCATTGCGTATTTTCCAGACGCTGCTGACTCACCTTCATGCGTAACATGTCGAAGGACATGCCCGGGGCCAGGGATAGTTCGCGCAGAATTACAATACTCTTGGTCTTGGTGTTCCCCTCGATATTGATGGATTCCACCCGGAAGCGCTCTCCCTCGTTCACCGCAAAGTTGATATCGATAGCCCCCGTTTCCAAATTCGGAATACGCTGCACATCAATCCGGCAATCGAGGTAACCGACCGATCCATAAAATTCCTGCAGCGTGGTCGTGTCTTCATCCACGAGTTTCGGGCTAAATATATCGCCTTCTTCCAATTCGATAGCATCGAGCAATAGTTCACCTGGGAATAACTCGTTGCCGGAAACAGTCATATTTCCAATCTGGTACTGGCGACCCTCGGTAATGGGAATCTTGATATGAAGGCGGCCTCTCCGACTATAGTCATATTCAATTTGGTCCTCGTGAATTTCTATATCAAGATAACCTTCTTCCCGCGCGTAATCGCGAACACTTATCAAGTCTTCCTCGAGCTGGGTTTCATTCAATTTTCCGGTTCCGGTGATCCAGGACAACCAGTTCCAAGGCCGGGTTTTCATCTGCTTCACCAAGCGTTTATTTTTGATTTCCTGACTCCCGATAAAGGTGATGTCGCTGACTTTCACCTTGGGGCCCTCGTTAATCAGAAAGGTGATTTCACCGAATCCGGTTTCTGGATCGCGATCGATAGTGTAATCAATAGTAACCTGGGTGAACCCCCTCTTCTGGTAAAATTCAAAGAGGGTTCGCGAATCCTCCTTTACCTGGCGTTCACTAAGAGAAGCGTTGGCTCTTGTACTGATCTCTTTTTTGAGCCGTTTTTCGTTAATCCGGTAATTCCCGTCGTAATAAATTGCCAGGACGCGGTATTTGGATTTGAGCCGAAAGATGAGGTCCAATTTCCCATCCGCAACTTCCGTACGCTTTACATCAATATACTCGAATAAACGCGTACCGTACAAGGCTCGTAATGAATCATCCACCACCGCTTCAGAATAAGTCATACCGGGACGCACCTGCATATTAGACCGCACTACATCCACATTGACGTTTTGTACGCCTATAAACTCAATTTCGACCTTCCCTACCGTAATCCCTCCTTGCGTGGTCTGCGCAAACGAGAAGGAAGTCGCAAGTAGACAGAAGGCCGGCAGAAATATCAGGCTGAGTCTAATAGGCAGACTCATGATGAGGTTGCGGCGAATGATTCTCAAAGCGGGTGTATTCTTTGCGAAAGGTTAATTTGAGTTCTCCTACTGGTCCGTTCCGCTGCTTAGCAACGATTAAATCGGCAACATTCTGGATGGTTTGGTACTCGTCTTCCGAGTCCTTAGGTTTGGATAAAAGTAACACAACATCAGCATCTTGCTCAATGGAACCGGATTCCCGTAAATCGGATAACCGAGGCTTACGTTTTTCCTTTTCCATATCGCGATTCAGCTGACTCAAGACAACCACGGGAACGTCAAGTTCCTTGGCTAATCCTTTAATACCCCGGGAGATTTCAGATATTTGCTGTTCCCGGGCAATTGCAGAGTTCGTGCCGGCCAGTAGCTGCAAGTAGTCGATGACAATCAAACCCACCTTGCTCCCGAACTGATGCTGGATTCTGGAGGCTATTCGCCGGGCCTTGGCGCGCAATTCCATGATCGTCAAATTGCTGGAATCGTCGATGACGATCGGCGCTTTTTTTAACTCAATTGCGGCGGATGCGAGCATCTGTTTTTCTTCCGGGGAGCAGAATCCATCCTGCAACCTACTCATGGAAACGCGAGACCTGGCACATAGAAGACGCATCCCTAAATCCTGGTGCCCCATCTCAAGACTGAAAATAATCGTTGCCGATCCCTCTCCCTCCTTGGGCAAGGCGGCAGTCTCCGCAATATTCAGAGCCAAACTGGTTTTACCCATGGATGGCCGGGCCGCCAAAACGATCATATTATTTTTTTGCAATCCCAGGGTAAGGCCATCGAGGTCTTTAAACCCTGTTGCAATCCCCCGCATGGCACCTTTCCCTTCGAGGAAGGAGTGCACCATCGTTACAGCAGCATCAATTGTCTGGCTGATTTGCCGTGAGGCATCTTGAGATTTGTCCATCCCAATCTCGAAAATCTCGGACTCAACATTTTGCAGAAACTCCTCGAGATTTTCCTGTTCCTCAAAACAGCGTTCCACGGTTCGGGTGGAACAACGAATTAAACGACGAAGCAAGTATTTCGTCCGTACGATATCTAAAAAATAACTGGCATGAGCTGTGGTTTCAATCCGGTCGGTGATCTGGTTGATCCCCGGAATTCCGCCGACCACATCCAGTTGACTGCGATTGGACAATTCTTCTGCCAGGAGAATCTCGTCCGCCGCGGTCTTTTTTTCATAAAGGGCCACCAGCGCATCATAGATAATTTGGTGTGTGGAGACGTAGAAGGCCTCAGGAGGCAAAGCCCGCTCCATGCACAACGGCAATACTTCGCTGCTGTCCAGAATACAGGAGGCGAGCAAGCCCTGTTCTGCCTCAACGTTGTGGGGCATTGTGCGCCCAATAAGCCCTCCCGCAGGATCGGACTTGTTTTCAGATCTGCCCGGCCGGCCGGCATGTACGTTGCCGGAGGTTTTGGGAGAACGTGACGAAGTGGCCATCAGATGAGCGACATTGGGCTTGGGTCAGCCCCTATTCCTCATCTTCATGAAGGGGCACCACTTCGAATTCAAAATCAACCACGACTTCCGGGTGCAGTTTGATCTGGATGGTGTGCCTGCCTAAAGCCTTGATCGGAGCCGGTACCAGAATCTTTTTTCGTTCGACCTCGACCCCTTGCTTGGCGATATGGTCAAATATGTCCTGAGCAGTCACCGCCCCAAACATTTTGCCCTCCTCCCCTACGCGGACCTGGACGGCGATATGGATGTCTTCAAGTCGGGTCTTAAGCTCTTCAGCAATCTGCTGGTCCTTGATCTCGCGTTTGGCGCGGGCCTTTTTGAGTGCCTCGATCTGCTTGCGATTCGCTTCCGTCAATGGAACCGCCAATTTTTGAGGCACGAGATAATTGCGGGCAAATCCGGCTTTTACTTTGGCTTCGTCACCTTCGGCGCCGAGGCCATCGACCGGTTTTATCAATAGTACTTCTGCTGTAGCCATGAGTGATTAAAGTATGAATTAAAAAGGTACGTCGTCTTCTTCGATGTCATCGGCGGGCGCCTGGTTGCTGGTATCCTTAGCGGGAGGACTGTTTCGCTCCACGTGGGAACTTCCATCGCCGCCATCTCCACGGCTGCCGGTAAACTGAAAGTTTTCCAAAACCACACCCATTTTGCTGCGTTTCTCCCCTTGGGGGGTTTCCCAGCTGTCCAGCTTGAGCCGCCCTTCGATCAGAATTGAACGGCCCTTGGACATGTATTTGGAAATTGTTTCCGCCTGGCGGCCGAATGCATCGACATCCACGTAAGTGACCTCCTCTTTTCGTTCCCCATCCCTCGTTTGGTACACGCGGTTGGTGGCAAGAGATAATTTACAGATGCTCAATCCATTGGCCGTGACTCGCAATTCGGGATCACGGGTAAGATTGCCCATCAAGATAACTTTATTGAAAGAGGCCATAAGCAAATCGGGTTTAGAATTGATCAGCTTTGCACAATGATCCGGTAAACCACTTTATCCAAGCGGAATTTTTCCTGAACATCCTGTGCAAAATTGGTAGGAGCCTCGATTGTCAGCTCGAAGTATTGACCAGCGGTAAAATTGCGATCGGTTACCCGTACAAAATCCCGCTTCCCCAAGTCTTCCTCGCGGGTTACGTTCGCATCCAGCGTAGCGAGAACGGTCTTCACGTCCTCAAGCAATTCGGAAGGAGATTTTTCCTGGTCCCTGGTGTCGAGAACTAAGGTCGTTTTATAAGTGCGTTTTGTCAGCGTCATGCTTTGATTTACGTTGATTAAATTGATTCATGGCTATGGTCGGTCCCCGGCTTAACAGGAGCTCCATAGCCTGATGGTAAGTATCCATCTGATTCTTGATTACGTCTGCCTCAGTCTTGGTAAATTTGCCTAGCACAAAATCGGCAAGGTCAATCTCATGAGGATATTTAGAGCCAATTCCAATCCGAAAGCGGGTGAAGTTGGAGCCAAGCTTTCGGATCACATCCTCCACACCGTTGTGCCCACCAGGACCCCCTTCTTGATTTATTTTAAGACGTCCGAATTCCAGATTGGCGTCATCATAAATAACCGTCACTTCCTCAGCCGGTATTTTATAATAGCGACTCACCTTTTGCAGGGAATCGCCGCTCAAGTTCACAAAAGTGTCGGGTTTAACGAAATGAAAGGTTCTTGGGCCGCGTTTCAAAGCGGCCAGAGAACAGAGAAGCTTGCCATCTTCTTTCCAGGTCAATCCTTGGGCCGAAGCATAGGCATCCATCACTCGGAATCCCAAATTGTGCCGGGTTTCCTGATAAGATTTCCCGGGATTGCCAAGACCGGCAATTACCGAGACAGACATTTTCAAAGAACGGGTTACAAATTAATCTTTTTTAGGCTCAAACTCCTCACCTTCAGCTTCGGCAGCAACTTCGCCATCACCTTCAGATTCGCCTTCACCTTCTTCGCCTTCCAGAAGTTCCTCAACTTCAAGTTCAGGCCCTTCTTCAATCTTAACGATAGAGACACTGGCAATTAAAGTATCTTCGTGAAGCTGGTAAGTGACACCTTCCAGTTTCGGCAAATCACTGACATGGAGCGCATCTCCAAGATTGAGTTCGGAGACGTCGATTTCGATAAAATCGGGGATATTGCGAGGCCTTGAACGCACTTCGACCTCATGCAAATGCACTTCCAGTGTTCCACCTTCATTCCTCACTCCAACAGGTTCTCCCGTTACTTGAAGGGCCGCCTGAGCAGTAATCTCTTCGCCGGCGGTCACCTCGTGAAAATCCACATGAATAAAACTGTCATTGAGCGGATGCCGCTGGACCTCGGAAATCAGGGCCTGGGATTCATTTTTGCCCTCGTTGAGGGTGACCAGGGGAGTCCGGCCGATTAGATCGTGCCAGAGATTTTCAAAGTCCTTGTTATCCAGGAATATGGCGCGCGATTCACCTTTACTGTAAATCACCCCGGGCAATTTTCCAGAACCTCTCAGGCGGCGGCTGGCGCCGCGGCCAACCTCTTCACGAGCGTTGATGGAAATATTTAATTGTGACATGGGTTTTTAAAGTGTTTAAAACGGTTCTTTTAGGTGGACTCGGATACAGGAAAAAGCGAGTGAGAGTACCAGTTGGGATTCAGAAATCAACCAAAAGATAGAAAAAATAATTGGGGCCGCCGGTGGATTTTTCGGGCAGTAGCGACGCAAAGATTGACATTTAGAACCAAAAACTAAATCTCAGCCATTCTTTCTATTACTGCCCGGTAGCTCAGTGGTAGAGCAGGTGGCTGTTAACCACTTTGTCGCTGGTTCGAATCCAGCCCGGGCAGCCATTTTGTGTTATCCTTTATAGCTCCCGGATTAACCAAAAGGGAAAGTCGCGCTCGCTCTATTACCAGGATCCATCGCCGCCATGATTCTCTTCTGTGGAGGTTGCCTGTTCAGTTATACAATCCTAATCCCGGTAGCTCTCAACGTCTCCATTTATGTAAACGTATTCATGGGCATCGATCTGATGCGGGCGGTAGACGAGTTTGGCAGTTGGGATAAAGACATCAAAACCAACGGCAGACACTAAACCCTAAAAAAGCCTTTTGAACAGGCATAGGATGAGCCTTTCAAGTTAATAGGATAGCTACTTCTGAAAGGAAGCACTCATGTCCGTCTCGACTTTAGTTTCGACGACTTTCTTTTCGAAGGTAGATTCGCTGATAAGTTTGTTAAGTAAGATTTCGTATTCAGCGCTATCCAGTGGTAGGGAAACGGGTTGCTTTTTGATCCCTGAAAATAGAATCAAGTTTGCAAGCTCGACCGAACCGACTCCTTCTTGAGCCGGGTAAAGGAGATTCGCTTCGCCGCGAATAGCCGCAACAAAATTTTTAAACACGCCGATGTGCTGTTCTCCGTTACCTTCGATGGGAATTTCCACTTCCCAGGAATCGGGTTTTGCAAATCCTTGCGTGGACTCTTTGCAAAATGCGGAAGATTCAGTTTCGTTCCGTCTCCACCGAATAAGGTTGTTCTCGTAAAGAACTAATCCCCGTTCAGTCGCTATTTCAAGGCGGTTGACCCCGGGAGCCTCACCCGTTGTGGAAATAAAAACTCCAGTCATTCCGTCCTCATAGCGCATCAGGGCGGTCACTGCATCTTCCACCTCAATTTCATGGAAGCGACCTAGATCACATTGAGCGTATATTTCAGTAGGCATACCGAATAGCCATTGCCAAAGGTCCAGCTGGTGAGGGCATTGATTAATAAGAACTCCGCCACCTTCACCTTTCCAAGTGGCTCGCCATCCGCCAGAAACGTAGTAGATATCGGACCGAAACCAGTCCGTAACGGTCCATTGAACCCGGTTAATCCTTCCAAACTCTCCGCTTTCGATTAAGCTTTTCAATTTCAGGAAGTGAGGATCAGTCCTAAGGTTAAACATTCCGGCGAATACTAAGTCTTTGTTCGTATGAGCAGCAATTAAGCGCTCGCAATCTGCCTTGTGGACGGAGATCGGTTTGTCAACCAAGACATGCAACCCAGCTTCCAGGGCCGCAATCCCCAGAGTCGTGTGGAAGTAATGAGGAGTTGCAATTTGAACGGCATCAACGGCGCCGGATTTCAATAATTCATCTGTACCAGTGAAAGGAGTCACGCCTTCTTTTTCAAAGGATGCAACACGGCTTTCATCCATATCGCACACTGCCCTCAATTGGAGGCCCGGCACCTCACCCTCTAAAATTGACCGGGCGTAGTAGTTGCCCATATTTCCCAAGCCAATGATTCCTAGTCTGACCTCGTTATCCATAATGATTATATTGAGTCCAAATAAAACCGGATAACGCCTCCAAGCCAATCACCTTTTGGACATTCCAAACCCACCAAAAGAAAATGCGATCCACGCTTGAATTATGTGATCTGACTGATTCAACTGTGGCTGATATTCCTTTTAAGGAGATTAACTCGCTAAAATACATCACTGACTCAAAAATGAAATTTGGGATTTTTGGAGGAAGTATTATTGCCAGTTCTCATGCACAGGCGATCGAAGCCATGGAAACTTCCAGTGTCGCAGTAAAAGAGCTGGCGACACGATTTAGCTGCAAAGCCTACTCAGATGAGAAAGCGTTTTTTGCCGATCCTAAAATTGAGATGGTCACCATCGCAACTCCTTATGGAGCCCACCTGGAACCGAAAGTGAAAGCAGCCAAAGCTGGAAAGCATATTATTTTCGAAAAACCGATTGAAATTTCCAATGATCGTATCGACAAAATGATAACTGTGGCGCAGGAAGCGGGAGTCCCCCTTCCCGGAATTTTCAACAGGAGATTTAATTCAGCCTTGGAAGCATTGTAAAAATATCCGTGAAAACCTGATGATTGACACTAAAAAGGGCGGAGCTGGAGCCAATGACCCATCCGCAATCACCCCAGACAGGCATTCAAGGAATTTTCAGAATGTCGTAGACGCGATTGACCGGGGTGAAAGTCTTTCGATCGACGGTCACGAGGCTCGAAAAGGAATGGAACTCATTTGCGCAATATATGAAAGTGCACGATCAGATGGTAAACCTATAAACTTGTAAGTTATGATACAAGGAGACGGTATGAATTATGATCCACAAGGGGCCGCAAAACCCGTTGTGGATGAAGGACAATTTCCATTCGCGGTGGCCCATCTCGACCATGGCCACATCAATGGGATGACAAAAGCGCTTGAGAACGCCGGCGGGACTCTAAAATACGTCTACGACACTGATTTTGCACGCGTCGCCAATTTCCAAAAGGAGCATCCGCATGCGGAAGCTGTGGAAGACTTTCGCCAAATTCTGGATGACCGGGAGATCAAGTTGGTAGCTGCTGCTGCTATACCAAACGAACGATGCGGGATCGGTTTGCAGGTAATGGATGCAGGTAAAGATTACTTTACGGACAAGGCACCCTTTACGACCTTGGACCAATTGGCCTCAGCACGTCAGAAAGTAGCAGAAACCAATCAAAAATATATGGTCTACTTCAGCGAACGGTTGCACAATGCTGCAACCTACCAAGCCGGTGAACTGGCTTGCTCCGGAACCATAGGCCAAGTTCTGCAGGTCATAGTTTTGGCCCCGCACCGTCTCAGCAAAGACCAACGTCCGGACTGGTTCTTTAACAAGGAGCAATACGGCGGAATTCTCATAGACATTGGTAGCCATCAGTTTGAACAATTCCTACACATGGCCGGGGCAAAAGATGGGACAGTCAACTTTGCCCGGGTTGAAAACTTTAATAATCCTGACCAACCGGGACTCGAAGATTTTGGCGAGGCATCCTTTACGCTCGATACCGGAACTTCCTGCTACTGCCGTATAGATTGGCTTACCCCAAACGCAGCCCGGACTTGGGGGGACGGGCGCCTGTTTATCCTGGGAACGGAAGGCTACCTGGAAACCAGAAAATACCTCGATGTAGGTAATCCTGAAGGAAATCCAGCCATTTACATGGTCAATCACAAGGAGGAACGAGTCATCGATTTCAAAGGCGCTCAGAATTTTCCATTCTTTGGCAATCTGATTCTAGATAGCTTGAACCGGACTGAGAAAGCGATGACTCAGGAACACGCCTTCAAGTCTGCCGAACTATCACTGCAGGCTCAGAAAATAGCAGACGAAGCGTAAGCAAACTAGAACTGCCACTCCCGTTGGGTGTTCCGGTCGACTTCTTCAATTGAAATCAAGCTGAGAATAGCCTTTAAAAGAGCGTTATACCGCAAGGTGCGATAACCCACTTTTCGTGCCGACTTTGCTATATTTTGAGCCGTGGCCCTCTCAGATATAAGGCCTCGGATTTCATCGGACACAGTGCCATTTCTTGAATCGCGACCCAACCTTTGTAGGCGTTGGCAGTAGGTCTGAACAGAAGCACATCATCTGCCCGCCCAAATCCACTAAAATAGTTCGATAGCAAATCTTCAGAAGGCCTATAAGCTTCTTTATTATCCTCATCCAAACGAACACAGGGAAATTGGCCCAAACAGGCTATTCCTTCCGGTAATAGGGACTACGTTCTTTAACAGATATCACCTCAGGAAACGAAGGATCCCCGGGCTAAATTAAACCAAAGCTTTGGCAGCGTATGTTACGGCTTCCTCAATACGCTCCATATCCTCGTCGTTAAAACTGGCAGATATTGCTGTGCGAATGAGTTCTTTTCCAGGTGGGACACCGGGGGGGAGAATCAAGTTGGCGTAAACACCCTTTTCTTTTAACCGCTCGGAGAAGAAATAGGCTCTCTCCTTGTTGCCGGCCACAATTGGAACAGCGGGCGTTTTACTTTCCCAAAAATCCAATCCTAAACTTTCGAGCAATGCATGATACCGGCGAGTATTTTGCCACAATCGTTCCAGGTGCTCGGGTTCGTTTTGGTGGATTTCCAAGGCCTTGGAAGCAATTGCAGCCTGAGTAGGATTAATGGCAGCTGAAAATATCGTCTGCTTGGAATAGGTCCGCAAAAAGTCTATAAGCTCTTTGTCCCCGGCTACAAAGCCTCCTGTACTGGCAAGTGATTTTGAAAAACTGCCACAAATTACATCAACCGAGTCCTCAACTCCAAAAAAATCAGCAGTCCCCTGCCCTCGATCGCCCAGGACTCCAAATCCGTGGGCATCGTCCAAAACCAGGAAGCAGTCGTACTTTTGCGCCAGACCAACCACTTTGTCCAAGGGGCAAACATGCCCCTCCATGGAGTAGACACCCTCAACCACAATCAATTTCTTTCTATCGTGGAAAACAAATGACAATTCTTCCTCCAAACTGGCGAGGCTGTTGTGGGCGAACTTCTCAATGGTAGCCATCGAAAGCCTCAATCCCTCCCACAAACTGGAATGCACATTCTTGTCGACAAGGGCAACATCACCTTTCCCCAAGAAACATGAGACTGAAGCTACACAGGATAAATAACCCGCCGAATGAACATGACAAGCTTCCTGGTCGAGGAAATCGGCAATCTGCTCCTCCAATTCCTGATGGTAATAGCGGCTACCATTGGCAAAGCGAGAGCCAGTAGGACTCGTTCCCCAGATATGTAAAGCATCTCTTGCAGCTTCTCTGACGCGCGGATCAACCCCCAAGCCTAAATAGTCGTTGCTGGACAACATCAGGTATTGTTTGCCATCTAACCAAACCTTGTTGCCCTCTTGCTTTTCAAATGCCTTGTACCACAAATCGTGCTTAACCCGCAGTTTGGTCAGTTCGTCCTCGCGTATCCGTTTTTTAATGGCACTGACAAATTTAATATTCTTTTTGGTAAAAGGTAGCATAAAGCATGTTCACAATGATAAGACCAAATTGGATTTCAAAGAATAAAATGGCAGAAAGGATGCTCTGGATTAAAAGTGCAGTATTCGAAGCCCTGGCAAAGTGTGAATACTCTTACGACTAGTGACTTAAGCTCTGGCTCACTCCAAAAATGGCAGATACAATTCCAAACGCAATCAGGGCCACAAACAAAAAAGCAAAGAGCAATGCACCCAAAGATATGAATCCAGTCAATGTGGATAAGATCTGGCTAAGCCGCCCCTGGAAAATTCGAGTGACCTCATAAAAACTAGGAACCAAGTTGCCGGTATTTTCCCCAACCGAAATCAAATCAATCATGATATCCGGCATTAGGCCCATACTTTCTAAAGCTTTGGACACAGCTGTCCCCTCGGTCACCTTTTGGCGGACCTCTTGGAAAATGACCGCGATGTAACGGTTGGCGATTGTTCGCTCCGTCAGCTTGAACGCTTCCACCGTGGTCACGCCATTTTCCAACAACAGGCCCAACGTTTGAGTTATCTGCGTGGTTTCGGAATAAATGATGATATTTCTCAATAGGGGTATGCGAAGCAGAAACCGGTCGATGACTAGCGCCCCTCCTCCAGTCTTGTGCCAACGCCAAAGCACCGTCGTAACAAACAACAATCCGCCAAGAATAAAGGGGCCGAAATAGAGAAGAAAATCCGCAAGTCCGATGAGGAGCCGAGTGGCCCAGGGAAGTTCTCCGCCCAAGGAATCAAAAAGGCCCTGCATTTTTGGCATCAGGACAAAAAGGAAAACACCCACAACGGCAATTGCTGCAACCAGGATGATGCAGGGATACACCATGGACGTAAGTACCCTGTTCCGCATTTCCCGCTGGTTTTCCATGTAAACGATCAACCTGTCCAGAACCACATGGAGATTGCCGGTCATCTCACCGGCCCCGATTAAATTGATGGATGAGGCGTCAAAAACATTGCCCAGAGCCGCCAAGGATTCGGAAAAGGATTTACCCTCATGAACATAGCGCAGGAGGCCACGGTTAATCGAATGCTGTGCCGGATCTTTTACCCGACCGCTCAAAATTCGAAGCACTTCGGAGATAGGAAGGCCACTTTTATGCAACTCGTGGAAATTCTTTAAGAAAGGTAACACGTGCTTGCGGCCGACTTTGACTTTCTTAGTCGATTTAAATGAGCCCTGCTTGATGGATTTGACCTCCTTTTTCAGGGGCTTCGTCGCGCCAGCCGTTTGTATGGATCCTGACGCCGAAACTTTAACGGGAGTCAATCCGCGGCTGCGAATTTTTCTGAGGGCTTCCTTCCGATCGGAAGCTTGCAAACTGCTGCTGACCAATTGGCCGGCCCCATCACGCGCGGAGTAGGCAAAATCAGCCATCTAAAGGAAGGGCTTCGGCGTCTTCCGCGGAAGAATCCATTTCGATCACCCGGAAAACTTCTTCAAGGGAGGTAATACCTTCTTTTACCAATATCCAGCCGGACTCCTCGAGCGGACGCATACCGTGTTCCAATGCCTTCTTACGAACGCCTCTGGAAGATACGCGCTCCACAATCAAATCGTGTAAATGGTCATCTACGCGCAAAATTTCGTAAATGCCAATTCGACCTGAATATCCAGTATTGCGACACTGGCTGCAACCAGCAGGGCGCTTAAGCGTGGTAACGCCGGCTCCTTTAGCAGGATCCAGTCTTAAACTCTGGAGCGTTTCCACCATTTCTTCATGCGGGAATGGATAGGATTCAGCACAAGCCGTACATAATCGCCTTACTAGTCGTTGGGCGATGACCATTTCAATTGCGGAAGCAATCAGGAAGGGCTCGATTCCCATATCAATCAGTCGGGTCAGAGCGCCGGGTGCATCATTCGTGTGCAAGGTGCTAAAGACCAGGTGACCGGTCAGCGATGCCTGAATGCCAATCTCAGCAGTTTCGGCATCCCGCATCTCCCCTACCATGATGATGTCGGGGTCCTGCCGCAGCACATGACGTAAAGCTTGGGAAAAACCAAATTCGATTTCATTGTTCACCTGAATCTGGTTTACACCTTCGACCTCGTATTCCACGGGATCCTCGATAGTAATGACCCGCTTATCGGAGGAATTCACCTCGCGAATAAAGGCGTTGAGTGAAGTAGACTTTCCGGCGCCGGTTGGGCCGGTAACCAAAACAATACCATGGGGTAATCCGAGAACTTCATCGATTGTTCCACGGTCTTCCTCGGGCAATCCAAGCTGGACGAAACTGAGCGGTTTGGACTTCTTGTTGAGCAGCCGAAGACTGACACTTTCTCCGTACAAAGTAGGGACAGTTGATAGACGAATGTCGATTTCACTGTCGGCAGCCTTATAATTAATCCTCCCATCCTGTGGACGTCTACGCTCTGAAATGTTCAGCTTTGCCATGATCTTCATACGAGAAATCACGGCATCTTGATAACGTCTAAGGTTATCCGGAACGGGAATCGAAACCAACCCACCGTCAACACGATAGCGAATACGTAGTTCTTCTGCCTGGGGTTCGATATGGATGTCAGTTGCCTTGTCCTCGGTCGCCTGGTGGATGATTTCATTCACAAAGCGGATAATCGCGGCATCCTGGTCTTCTTCATCCAAATTAATCAAAGATTCTTCGAGCTCTTCCTCCTCATCCTGAAAGCTCTCGGATCCAACACCAAAAAATTCGGTGACGAACCGATTTACCGATTCAGGATGTACCAGTTTCCAGGATACAGATTTTCCAGTCGTGGCGAAAATCCAGTCATCCATCAGCCCATCGGGTGGCCAAACCGTCCCCAGCAATAATCCGTTATCGTCACCGGATAGTGGGAGGCAATGATAAGCATGTACAAAACGGGAAGGCATTTCGCGGACCAATTCCGGGTCGAATTCCGGATTTGCTTCAATCTCGATGGAGGCAACTTTGGCCACTTGGCCAAGGAGTTGCTCAACGGACCGACCCGAGTAATCGGACAACAATTTCAACCGTTCCTTTGGATGCGATTCCTGCACCTCAAATTGCTCTTCCTCAGAAAGAGATTCCAGCAAAGGAATCTTCTCAAAAATTGCGGATACCATTTTTCAAACTCCTTGACTAACAGGCACCTATTTTTTTGGAGCAGATTGGCTCTGATTACTTCCATCAGTCTGCTGGGACTTCTCTCGCAATCTTTCGGCCAGTTCAGCTCTACGTTGCTTGAGAGTCTCGAGATTTCTGCGTGTAGGCCTTTGTATAGCCTGCGGGGCTCTTGTTAAGGATCTGGTAGAACGAACAGCTGGTGTTCCCGGTGCCTGAGGGGTGGGCCGTGAGGTGGTCATGGCGGCGGCGGTCCGGATCGGCGATGACTTTGCATAGTCATTGACCTGCAACTGACGTGAAAGGTTTTCGGACTCGGAAAAAATAATCACGGAATTCGAATTGGCATCATAACTCCTGATAAGTATCCCGTCTTCCTCTATACCCTCGGATATCCATTTACTTTCCCGGGTATCCGGATTGTAAACGCTGAAAATGAACTCCCCGTCAATGGAGGTAATTCCGCGCAACTGGAGCCTTGCCAATTTAGTATTCTTGTTTTCCTCGGTAGAGGTTCCGCCCGATTGGGCGATGTTGGGCGGAAGAAAGGGAGATTGGTCAATTAAGGAAATACCGGTCTGTGCAATCATGAAATTACAAGCTAACAAGAATGAAATGATCACCGAGATGTACCTCATTTGTTAAACCCTTTCCTTTTGCTTCGATTCGATGGCTCCCGCTCGCGTTTGTCTTCCGTAAGTTGAATGTCTCCACTGAATGCTTTGTTCACTAACTGACTATCCTGGAATCTTGCCGCACTTTCAAGTGCATCCTGGTGGGCCTCAGCCGAAGTTTTAAGGATTTTTGGCCGAATAAAGAAGATAAGTTCCTGCTGGCGATAGGTTTCCGAACTTGGCCGGAAAAGGAGATTGATGATCGGAATTTCACCCAAGATCCCAACCGTTTTTTTGCTTTTGTCATTAAATGCTTCCTGGAAACCGGCGAGAGTAATCAATTCTCCGTCAGAGACCGTGACAAAGGAGGTTGCTTGCCGCCGAGTAATAATGGGTTGCTCGTTTCCATCGATTTCTACCGATCCTCCCAGATTATCCACCGTCTGATCAATTTGCATTTGAATGGATCCATCGGAACCGATGAGCGGAGTAACAGTCAGGTCAATCCCGATATCGCGGTATTGAACCGTACTACGAACAGAGCCCATTCCGGAGAAATCCGATTGAGATCCGGTAACAACAGGCCTGGATTCTCCGACGATGATGTTAGCTTCCTGGTTGTGAGTGGTCACAATGGTCGGCACATTGATGAGTCGGATATTGTTATTGGTCTTAGCAACCTGGAAAACGATATCCATGGATAGATTCTCAGGGAAAATACCTGGATTTTCGCCAAAGGGTTCCAGGTTGACCCGATTGCTTTGCAGTCCCCTAAATGAGCTGCCATCCCAATTGCCTGCGTAATCGAACCCAAATGCTTCGATGCCGGAACCGTCACTGGTGTTTAAACTCACCTCGGCAATTACGACGTCAATTCGTACTTGCGGAAGTAATACATCAATTTTTTCAATGAGTTGTTTGGCCTGCTCAATATCCCTTTGGGTTCCAGTTACGATGAGGGCATTGCTCCGTTCATCAGCCACAATTGTGAGCTGTTCACTAAATTGTAGGCCGATCCCGTCTTCCGCTCCAACCTGATTCGATCCGCGTACCGTAACCGTTGGCGTTGGTCCAGCCGGCTGTTGTGCCTGACTAGGCTGGCTTTCCCGTGGTCGTTGCCCCGTGCGAGGTGATGTCCCGGTTGCACTGGGATCTGCCTGACCGGAAACAATTTCATTCAAGATTCCGGCAATTTCAACCGCATCTCCATGGCGCAGAGGAATGGCTTCATTGAAAATGGAAAGTGCTTCATTCTTGTCGATTTCCTTAATAAACTGCTCGATGATGGACAGGTTGCTCGGATGGGTAACGACGATTACCTGGTTGGTCCGGTCATCAGCACGAATCGTTGAATTGGAATTCAGGTATTTCCCGTATCCAGCCTGAATGATGCTATCGACCTGCGCTACGATCTCCGAAGCCAGCGCATGCTGAATCGAATAAAATTTAACAAGCACATTGGGATTAGAGGGCTGGTCGATCTCTTCTAGGATCGTGGAGATCCGCTTGAGGTTCACCATACTATCCGTGATCAGAATCGCGTTCGCCTTTTCATATAAAAATATCTGCCCCGTTCCGGGCGTGAGAAAAGGCTGAAGCAAAGGTTGAATTTCCGCCGTAGTAAGGTGATTCAGGACAAAAAATCTGGTGAAAATCCCTTCGGTTTCACTGCGAGAGGAAAAATTCTCCTCTAAAAAATCCGGAGTTCTTCCAGTCACATTTGAGGAAGGCACAACCTTTAAAAATAAATCCCCCTGTGGGATAACGGCGATCCCGTTCAAAGCCAGTAAACTCTCCAAGGCAATGATACGTTCTTGAACGGTCAGGGGTTTCTGACTCGTAAAATTAAATAGCGGTGCCGGCAATCCTTGGGGCCGGATCACAGAACGCCCTGTCAATTTTTCCAGAAGGGCCAATACTGAATCAACGGAATCTCCCCGCATAATGAGTGGCGCTTGAGAATTATTGTCCTGAGCGTGAACGGGTATGGATATACAGAGTCCAAGAAATGCAACCAGTATCCAATAATTGCGACATCGGCGAAGCACTCTTTCAGATGGTTTAAATCTCGCTATAAAATACATCGTGGTAATATTTCAATAGGCAGCGCTGAACAGCGTCTGAAATCTAGTTGGTGTCTATTATTGGATCTTCTAAACGAATGATGAGTTCCGACAACAGCAATTTTATAACAATCCTTTAACGATAAAGAGTCATTTCAGGATGCATTCATTTCAATGGAGGATATATAAAATTGGATATCCAGTAAGGTTTGATTGGAGCGGTCGGCCGTGACCTGAACGCGTTCCACGGTTACATAAGGAACAAGGGTTTTCAAGCTATCCGATAATTTCAGGACAGATTCCATCTCAGCTTTATTAATGGTCAACCTAAGTGTATGAAACGTAAATAAAGTTCCTTCCTCGGACTGCGGACTGTTGATTGAGTACCTTAAGCCCAGCGGATCGATTAACTGCGAAACGCGACCAACCAACTCGGTACTGGAGAGGGTTTTGGAAGCATCCAGTTCGGAGGACCGTTCCAGCAATTGAACCGTCACATAATCTTCCTGAGCCAGAATATCTTGATGAGCCTTAATGGTGTCTCTGGTCAAACTGAGAACCTTGAATCCATCTGTGCAACGGGTACCCGAATACAATAACCAAACAAGCGCAATTCCACCGATAAACAGAAGAAGCAAGAACTTTTCTCTAGTTGAGGTTTTATTATACAGCCTGCGAATATCGGAGATCATAACTCGGCGAAAAATGTTTGTGGATCCAACGCCTCGTCTTTGAATTCGATGCGCAGGCGAAAGGTGGTGCGGTTATTCTGAACCCGGTTATTCGATATGGTCACAGAATTAAGCATGCCCGATTGTTTGAGTTCCTCCTGGAATTGGTTAACGACCGTCGGATTTACGCCAATTGCGTCGACTTGGAGGGCATTACCGCCTTCTGCAGTAAATCGGGTGAAATGAATCGCTTCGGGGTCACGGAATTGGTTAATCCAGTCCAGCATTTCAAAAGGTAGCAATTGATTGGTTATCACCTGATTGATCTTGGCGAGAATGTTTGCTTTTTCCTCCACCTTCTGTGACTTTGGAGCAAGATCGGTAACGAACATTGCCTCGGACTCGTTTAGCTTTTTCAAGCCGATCAATCCAATCTCCAAAAAGGCCAGGATAAAGAACAACAAGATTACAATTACAGAGACCCGCCAGTAAAAGAGCGTCCATCCATGCCTTTTGACCAGTTGGTCCTTGTCCTCAGACTTTCGAATATCCAACGCCCACAAGACGCTGGTAGCCGGAACAGAAATCACCCAAGGGGAGCCTGTTCTATCACCATAAGGTATCAGCTCAATCGCGGGTTTGGATTTGGATTCCTCGTAGTCCCAATTCCGCGCATAAATCTGGTCACTGACCGCCACTTCAGCAAAATTTTCAACAGGATTACAGAGGGTCGCTTCGGAAAGTCTATTCACGTGCTCACGAATCCGGCTGGTTATTTGCTGCTTGGCATCAGCGAGGTCTTCTTTGTTGAAATCTATCTCCAAAGTTTTACCTACAACAGTCTGGGGAATCGTATCATTAGCAGGAAGCAGGATTCCGGTAAGCGTTAGTTCATGCTGTAAAAATATCAGAGTTGGGCACTCAAATTTTAGGCCAAAGGTTTGTACAAAATCGGGAAACACGAAATCGGATACTTCCGAATCAACCATGGAAGCTCTCAGCTTTTGGTCGTAGGCGGCGTAAATGAAAAGACGGCGAGTTTCCTCATTAAAATAATAACCCCAAAAGAGTTGTTCGAGATTGAAGGGTGAAATTTCTTCCGCACTAAGTTCGGCAAATTCCTCGATCTCTCTTCCTTTCAGTTCCTCAGGGACCGAGAAGGCTCGCGATACAAACCAATTTCCAGGAACCAGGGCTGGTTCGATGGATTCCTCGGCACCCGAGAGTTGCTGGATCCACTGCGGGAGTTTTGGCATCAATTTTGGTTAAAGCGAGTAGGTTAAAGGGATTTGTAGAAGGTTAAAGTACAATTTAATTCTCAAAAATTTCAACAACAGCAAAAGGGAAATTCAGGTTTCCAATTTCTGTAGACCGCTCGGACTCATCGGCAACTGAAAACACCTGTTCCTCTCTCCTGAAACGGTCAAATCCGGTATAAAGGTTACCTGGCAATCCCCCTCCTAGGGAAACCAGGGCATTTAGCTCAAAAGCACTCAGACCCCGCCTCGCGGTTATGATGATGCGTAACCAACGAATATCATTACCTATTGTCACCCCTGGAATAGCTGAGCCAATGGACGGAGGCACCTGGCCTGAATCGGCAAAATAACGATCATCTTCGGTGCCTCGTTGCCCATCTTCACCAGAGAGGTACTCCCAGAAGGGAAGCTGCTCAAAGGTCATGCCCTCCTCACCCATGGTAAACAGGATCGGATCAGCCGTGTTTATATTCACATTGCCGTCATTGACTGCGCTGAATAGGGACTCGAAGGAGTAATATAGCTGATTGGGACGGCCATAAATATCGAAAAATTCTTCCTGAAACCCTCCTACAAGGCCGAGCTCTCGCATAGAGTTCAAAGGCTGGTTAGGGGGCGAGTAGGGAATAGGAGCATCGAGGTAATAATCATCCTCGGCGCCATCTGGCCGAACCAGGTCATCCTCATCGACCCAGTCCTGAAATTTGTCCACCAACGCAGTTGCCGTGTAGTCGTCAAATCCCAGGTAGGTTAATATCATGGAAAATGTAACGTCATTGTCGTAGAGGGTGGAAAAAGGCAATTTACCAGTCTCGTCCAAATATCGCACGGATACTTCGGCATCCGGAAAGCTGATGCCAGCGGTTCCCAGAGGATCAAACCAGCCCTGGGTTGGAGCATATAATGCACCATCGAAATCAGAATACTCCGCCAGGACTGCCAAGGTTACCTCAAGGCTGGAATAGGCCACACGGCGAAGATCGTTTTCCGAATTCTTCATCGTATTCATTTGAATATGAGGAAGGATTTGGTCGAGGAACAGCATGAGCAGCATGCTGAGCAAAAAAATCATTCCCATGACGAAGATAATGATGCTTCCGCGCCGGGAAAGTTTTCTGTCCCTGAAACAAGTCATACCAAAACTGCGATTGTACCTAAGATCTGCCTTGGATCTCATAGGCTCCTCCAGCTGATTGACTGAACCATTTTTTAAGAGCTTCATCAGAAAATCGGCAGGCCGGACCGCGATGTCGGCAAGTTTATCATGTAAGCCAAAGGCTTCTCCTTCTCCTCCTCGGCCTCAAAAGTAATCCGAATTCGATTGGGAATATCGTAGGTTCTCGCAGTATTCGTTCGTGGTTCGCTCTCAATTTCCCAATCTTCACGATCAGGATCGTAATAATGATACTCTATCTCAGAGACAAAAGCAGAGAGGAGTGTTTGCCTGGGAAGTGTTTCCTCAAATTCCACTTCGAGTCTGGACTGCCAATACAAAACCAGCCCCACATCATCGACTACTTCTAACTGGTAAATTACGTACGGCAAAGCTTGCGCCTGCCATGGGAGCAACCCGTCGCTTTCCCGAACTTCCCAGGTAAGCAGCGGAGCACCGATCTGGCCGAATGATCCCGAAGCGTAATCCAAAAATACATAAGCGGTGCCTTCTGCTTCAACCGGAAGGGCTCGGCGGAATCCTCGTTTTAGAAAATCAACAACCTGTCGGCTGTGAACCTCAAGATTGCGAACTGGGGTGGTTCCACGCCAAATATCTGTCAATCCGACTGCCATGAGCATCACCGCTGTCATGATCGAACCGGCCAGAATAATGGCAAGCAAGACTTCAAGGAGCGTGAATCCCGAATCTGATCTACGCCTCTTCATAGCGAGCTTTTGTAATCCCATCCAAATTGCTGATCCTCTCGAAATTCCGTCATGCGCTCCTGCAATTCCTGACGAGCACGGTCCACCTCGTCCGGTTCGCCCCAAGTAGGCCGAAGTAGGTAAAACTCTTGGTTCAACTGCCGGCGCTCCCCCTCATCGTCGATCAAATCAACGTTCATCAAAATGCTGAAAAGATTGGGAAACTCGGTCATTTCAATTTCCGAAAACCAGATTCCTGAGACACCGTTACCCATATCAAAGTCTCCACCCTCCTTCGCCTCCTCAACATCTTGGATGATTTGAAGCTCGGCCCGGACATAAGCTAGCTCTTCCTCAAAATTAGCTCTAACCCGGCTGCGCTCAAAATTACTCAAAATATTCACATACGATGCAACCAGTACGGTAGCCGCTCCCGCAAATATTACGGTAGCAACAAGCACTTCAAGCAGGGTGAATCCCTTGGAATTCTGTGTCATGAGCTTCGCTCCGAAACGAACCCGGTGAATGGTTCTATGATCAATTCTCGGTTCTGAGCCCCAACTTCCAGGCGGACTTTATAAGCAGCCGAAGAGGCATCCGAATAAAAGACGACACTCTCGACTTCATACCATTCAGGTTTCTCAAACAATTCTCCCTTGAATGTAGGAACCTGGAAATAAAAGGTAGCCTTTAACTTTAAATCCTGCTCTTCCAGCCCTTCGATAGGATAGCTGGAAATTACCGAGTCCCCAACCAGGACAAACCGACTGGCATTCTCGTCCCAAGCCAACTCCAGGCTTTGCTTGTTTTCAAAGGCAATCATCCGGCCGTCGACCTGGGCCACCGTGAACGACCTTTCCATCTCACGCATGGGATCTTTGTCCAGGATGCCTTCCATGTTGACAGCAAAAACCATCCAGACCGTGCCCGCGATGACGAGAACGAGGAGAATTTCCAAAAGAGTGAACCCTCGCCTGGTAGAGGCATTTGTCATGGATAAACTGGGCTACCAGTTCCCGATGTCATCACCACTTTCAACCTTATCGGGGCCCAAAGAAAAGATGTCAAATCCCTCCTTGTTTTTGGCACCTGGATACCGGTACTGGTACTCCATTTGCCATGGGTCTTTGGGAATGTCATTGGTTTCCAAATAAGGGCCACTCCAATTATTCGAGTTTCCGGGTGCGGTGATAAGAGCCTGTAGCCCTTCCTCAGTGGTTGGATATGTCCCATGATCGACCCGATACCTGAAAAGGGGAGCTTTGATGGATTCGTTTACAAAAATCCGAGCAGTGTCCGCTTGGCTGCCACCCAAAATTTTATCCACATTGGCTACACCGAAGGCAATGAGCCCTGCCAAAATTGCCATCACCAAGAGGATCTCCAACAAGGTGAATCCACTTTTACGGTTGGTCTTGTATATGCACTCATTTTGAGCACGAGTTCGTAACTGAACGTTTTTCATCATGTTATGCAAGGTGTTGTTCAAACGTTAGTTTCAGTCAATAGGTTAAGGGTTCCCGTATCCAGAAAATTTATTGGAAAAGCCAATCAACCGCGTATGTATTTTACAGATTGATTAATATTTCTTCTTTCCACAGCCGCTCAAGAAAGTCACTCTGCACTAAAAATTTGCCGAAAATACAACTCACTACTTAAAGAAACTGGCTAAAGCCACATTAGCTATGGAATGCTTTATAACCAAAGCCAAGGATACGCGAGAAACTCGTACGGCACTCACACCAGAATCAGCAGAAAAACTTATTCAACTGGGATTGACCCTTAAAGCGGAATCCGGATTGGGCCAAAAAAGTGGGTACGCAGATCAATCCTATCAAGAAAAGGGTGTCATTGTTGAACAGGATGATTCAGGCCTATCCCAGGCTGATCTGGTCATCGGTTTGGAGGTGCCAAGTAATGAAACCATATCCCAGTTAAAATCGGGTAGCCTATTCGTGGGCCAGTTGGATCCCTTTTATAATTTGGATCTGATCGAAGGCTTCGCGACATCAGGAATAAATGCAATCTCCATGGAAATGATTCCCCGCACCACTTTGGCTCAAAAGATGGATGTTCTTAGTTCGCAGATGAATCTGGCCGGTTATTTCGCAGTCATCAAGGGTGCTGAGCGGCTCAACAAGATCCTGCCCATGATGATGACTCCGGCAGGCACCATTTCACCAAGCCGGGTATTTGTAATCGGTGTAGGGGTCGCAGGCCTGCAAGCCATCGCAACAGCGAAAAGAATGGGGGCACGGGTCCAGGCGTTCGACACACGACCCGTGGTCGAGGAGCAGGTAAAATCTTTGGGCGCAAAGTTTGTGAAAATTGATCTCGGAGAAACAGGTCAAACCGACCAGGGATACGCCAAGGAACTCACAGCTGAACAAATTGAGCTGCAACGACAGAGCATGGCGAAGGTCTGTGCCCAAAGCGACATTGTAATAACTACGGCAAAACTGTTCGGACGAAAAGCTCCTACACTTTTGACAAAGGACATGATCTCCAGAATGAACTCCGGATCCGTTATCGTCGATCTGGCAGCGGCAGGGGGCGGTAATGTGGAAGGAACAGTTCTGAATGAGGAAGTTGTTACTGAAAACGGGGTAATCATTCTGGGCAACGGTTCATTCGAAGGCGAGGTTCCCCACCACGCGAGCCAGGTATACGCATCCAACATAGCCGGATTGCTCGAACACTTCTGGGACGAGGAATCCAAAACTATGAATATTGACCTTGAGGATGAAATTATGAGTGGCTGCCTGCTTACCCATGAAGGCTCTGTCATCCATCCAACTTTTAAAGAATTAGTAGCCGGGAACTGACCATGGATATCATCTTACTACTCTTTATTTTCACATTGGCAGCTTTCCTCGGACTCGAGCTAATTTCCAAAGTACCCTCCCAGTTGCACACTCCACTCATGTCAGGCTCCAATGCGATTTCGGGAATTACTATCGTCGGGGCTTTGATTGCGACCATGCAAAATCCTCAGGGCACAACGGCTATGACCCTCGGGTTTGCCGCTCTGGTGCTCGCAACCATTAATGTCGTGGGTGGATATCTGGTAACGGACCGCATGCTGGGCATGTTTAAAAAGAAAGGAGGCAAGTGACCATGGAGCTCAGCGGCCTCATCAATTTCTTCTACATTGCTTCAGCAACTCTTTTTATTTTTGGAATCAAAATGCTGGGCTCGGCGAATACGGCCCGGCGAGGAAACATGGTTTCCTCAATCGGGATGCTCATAGCCATAGTGGTAACCTTGGTCGACAAGCAAGTATTCGATAGCTGGATGTGGATTTTGGCGGGTATTGGCGCCGGCAGCCTGATCGGCTTTTTTGCCGCCAAGCTTGTAAAGATGACTTCCATGCCGGAACTGGTCGCCCTGTTTAACGGTTTCGGAGGACTGGCCAGCTTGTTAATTGGCTGGGCGGAATATCAAAAAGTAGTCGACGCCAACGCTGGTGCAATCGGAGAACTCCTGAACCCGGGAGTGACCCACTTCACAGCATCAGTGATCTTCCTCGCAGTATTTATTGGCGGCATAACTTTCACCGGCAGTATGTATGCATGGGGAAAGC
>CEUS01043282.1_pt1 | contig 25267 bp, 25 predicted proteins | sample 427031 | NCBI WGS metagenome assembly CEUS01 (sample SAMEA2622837, study PRJEB7988) | marine metagenome | biome: marine biome (ENVO:00000447); feature: marine epipelagic mixed layer (ENVO:xxxxxxxxx); material: "saline water (ENVO:00002010), including plankton (ENVO:xxxxxxxx)" | depth 140 m | reverse complement strand
GCCCTAAAAAATGGAGAGCCTGTTACTATTGAGAATGTCGATTCAATTGCGGATGGACTTCTCCCAGTTAGGGTCGGCAGCCATACTTTCAGACATGTCCAAGAATTTGTGGACGATGTCATTGTTGTAAGTGACCAAGATATTAAAGAAGCGGCAGCTTTCCTTTTTGCTTCGCAGAAACTAGTGGTTGAATATTCAGGTGCTGTAACTGTAGCAGCACTAAGGGGTGGTCACTTAGATACCAGGGGCAGAAAAACGGTAGCCGTGATAAGTGGTGGTAATATAGACCCCGCAATAATTGCTAGTCTAGAATAATGCGGAGGCTTATTCTATTTGATATAGACGGCACCTTAGCCGAAGGAGGCCCCGCCAAAGAAGCATTCTGTGAAGCCATGTTGTCGACTTTTGGTACGATCGGACCTATTGGGCCATACAGCTTCGCAGGCAAGACCGACCCCCAGATTGCCCGAGAGCTTCTAATTGGTAGTGGATTTAAAGATGCTGAGGTTAACCTTGGGCTTCCTTCACTATGGAATGCTTACGTGAAGGGACTGAAAAGCCTTATTGCAGAAAACCCTATGGTTGTACTACCAGGGATTCCAGAGCTTATAAAAGCCCTTAAGGCAGAGACTGGAGTGGCCTTAGGGTTGGTGACTGGCAATATAGTGCGAGGGGCTGATATAAAGATTAGATCTATAGGACTGGAAGGTGATTTTCAGGTAGGTGCTTATGGATCAGATCATGAAGATAGAAAATATCTCCCAGGCATAGCATTAGAAAAGGCCACGGAAATGTGGGGTGTGAGATTTTCTAAGGATTGTGTTTTCGTAGTGGGAGACACACCCCGTGATGTTAGTTGCGGCAAGTATCACGGAACCAGGACCATGGCTGTTGCTACAGGCCCTTTCAATAAAGACGAACTTTTAACTACTGGTGCTGACACAGTTTTTGAAGACTTTTCAGAAATTTCAGCAGTGTTAAAGGTCCTTTTAGCTTAAAGTTTTTTTGGGGTTTTTAATGTATAGCAGCAAGACATGTATTAAGATTGTCTGAGATCTGTGGAATGAACATTTTATTTTGAGCCTTGTAGTAGTTCTTAGTATGATATCAATACACTTAAGCTTTGGGGTTAAATAGTGTCTAAAAATGATAGTGGAGACCTCCGAATATTCTATGTGGTTCTTGGTTTAGTATGTGCAATTGCAGTTGGGGCTGTAGGATGGAATTATCTAAAAGGAAACTTAAATTCAGCTGCAACCGAGCCAGTTCTTGAAATCTTAACTGGTGAACTCAAAGATGAAGATTTGCGCAAACTTGCCAATGTTGGTGTTGGGAAAGGCGAGCCGTCTGCGCCCATAACAATAATAGAGTTTGGAGACTACCAGTGCCCGGCATGCCAGCAGTTTGCCAAAGTTGTAATGCCTCAAGTAACTGCGGCGTATATAAGCAATGGCATAGCCAAGATGGTCTTCCATGATTTTCCTTTGCCAGGGCATCCGTATGCTTTTCTGGCTGCTAGAGCTGCCCGATGTGCCAAAGAACAAGGAGATCAGTTCTACTGGCCTTTTCATGATCAATTGTTCGCACACCAGCCCATCTGGTCAGCAAGCCAGGCTCTTCCACTCAAAGCATATGAGACATATGCAGCTAACATTGGATTGAATGGCGATAGTTTCAGTGATTGTTTAAACAGTGATAGCCATGCTGATGTTGTGACTAAGAATATGCGACTTGGTAGGGAATTGGGTGTTGCGGGAACACCGACAATTTTTGTAACTGCTGGAGGTGGTACTGCTACAAGAGTTAATAATTGGAACGAGTTCGCCGGCATACAGGAAGCCGTAGAAAGTCTGATTAGTGAGAGCGAGAGCAATTGAGCTCAGAACTTGCTAGGGTACGTCTTCTTTTTGTAGACGAAGGATCTTTTTACCACGAAGAAATCGATATCCCCATTGATGCTATTGGGCGTTACGAACGTTTAGTGGACTGTCTCCAAGAAGATCCTGGGGTCATTAAGGGGGTATATGTAGACTTATCCCGACTATGTTCAGCACAATTAGTAGATGTGGAAGAGGCCTAGAGGATTTACGGTAAGGCTAAGGGATGCTTTTTCGGGCCCGAACTAAATCCCACTCGTGCACAACAGCTGGTGGCCATAACCCGGATTCTGCTTGTCTTTTAAGAGATAATGCCTCAGAGCGTGCTCTTGCGGCCATTTTTTCTGTGATCCATCCTTGTGCTTCTGCTGCTTTGAGTTCTTCTTCATCTAGAATCAATATTTTACCGTTTGTATCTATCCACACATCAAGAAAAAGGTCAGTTGTGTGCCAGGTGCTAATGTCTTCAAATACACAAGGTGTCAAAATATTAGCATAAGTTCCGGTTAAGATTCCATTAGATCCATGAAAAAGTCCGATGTCGTGCCAGGCACCCGGAAAAGTAAACCATATAATCTCAGATCCCTTTTCAAGGACAACTTCCCCATCTATTAGCATAGGAAGTTCAAAATCTAAATTACTGGCAAAGGTTATTTTTACGTTGATGTCTTCCCAGATTAGATATTGGCTGAAGATATGTTCTTGGTTTGGAAGTCTGAGATAATGGATGTCTATCAGTGGTAAGGACCCCATGTGTTCAGATGCTAATGGCTTCAACGAATATTTCCATGATTCCTCCGCATACTGCGGGGCTCAGGGATAAAAGATCTTCGGTGAGATCTATACGAACGATACGAGGTTTGCCGGTTTGCAAAACTTCCAAGGCAATCTTTATTACCTCCCCTTCACCACATCCTCCGCCTACGGTACCTACTAACCCTTGCTCGGGATCGACTAGCATTTTGGCGCCAATCTTACGAGGCACTGATCCTTTGGTAGATACAACAGTAGCGAGAGCACATAGCTGGCCGGCCCTTACCTTATCCATTATGGTACAGTAAAGATAGTTATCGTTTTTTCTGTTCATTGCCGTACAATTAAAGTCCTAAAAAAATCGATCAAGAACTCGTTCTTTTTCAACAAGCGATGATCCAGCTCCACCTCTCCAAAGGAGCACGATTTCAGCTGCCACGCTTATTGCTATTTCAGCAGGTGTTTCGGCTCCGATGTCTAACCCTAGAGGAGCTTGTACTTTTGCAATGCGATCCTTGGATACACCGTCTTGAACGAGTTGTTCAAAGGTAGCCCGGACTCGTCGCCGACTGCCTATCATACCTATATACGGTAGTTCTATGTTCATCCTCAAGAGGCGTCTAAGGCATTCGTAGTCATACTTATGTCCACGTGTCACCAAGACCACGTGACTTCTAGGGTGTATGAGAATGTTGTCGAAGGGATCTGAAAAATCAGCTCTTACGACCTGATGGGCTTCAGGAAAACGCTCTTGTGTAGCGAACTCGGGGCGGTCATCGATGACAATAACATGAAAACCAATAAGTGAACCGATAGAACAAAGTGGCTGGGCAATGTGACCGGCTCCAACGATAATTAAATCTGGGTGTGGGTGATGGCTTTCAACGTACACCCTAATGGACTTACCGTTACTATCACTAAGTTCGTGAATGCCGTCTACTCTAGGGTCGGCATAGTCTAGTGCACGCATTCCCAGTCCAAGTGCAGCATTATCCAAGCTTTCATCACCGAAAGATCCTATGCACTTGGGTGCACTATTGCTGTTTTTTCTGATCACTATTCGTTGACCTATTAATTCCGGAGGGCTTTCTACAGAAACGATTACGACTAAAGGATCGCGGGCTTTTTGGGCATCAAGGATCTCTTCAATGGCCCCAAGGGCTCGGAGTGGATTATGGCCGGGAACTGTCATCTAACCTGGAAATTTTATGCTAAGAGTCAGGAAAGTGTTTACGATAATCTTTCATATCGTTGATATCGATCACAACGCCCTCATCTTCCACTGGAACAAGGGATGCTACATCTAAATGTCTATGGACCACTGTTTTTGCTCCTTGAGGCAGGTGTCCATTTAACAGTTCATCGAAAATAGTTTTCTGAAAAATCACAGGATGTCCTCGTTTGCCCTGGAAGATTGGAATTGTAATGGGAGCATTTTGAGATTCCATCTCTTCGATAAGGGTAAGCACTGTATCAGCTCGGATTAGGGGGTAATCAACGGGGCAGAATGCAACCCCATCAACCCCAAGACTTAAGGTGCGAAGCGCTACTCTCAAAGATCCTATAGGTCCTTCTGCGGGGCAATGGTTTGTTATCACCATGGCGCCATTCTCTTTCGCTTTTGCAGAAATTGGACCCTTGGATGTAGGCAGGGATACCAAGACCTGTTCACAGCCTCCGTCATGGAGTGACTGGATAACACGTTCTATAAAGGTAATCCCGCCAGCGTCCAACATAGCTTTGGGTGTTCCCATCCGACTCGATGTACCAGAACAGGGAATCACCCCCCACACATTAGCTTGCAAAGGACTGATAGAAGTTGAGGTCTTCACTTGCCAGGCGGTATATCAGATCAGCGGGAGCAAATCGAGGTCCATTTCTATTTTCCAAATCTTCTAGCATATCAAGAATGTTGCGAGAGTGCAGGGTGTCTGCAAAACGAAGCAATCCACCTCGAAATGGAGGAAATCCAGTTCCCATGATCATAGCTAAGTCCACATCACAAGCCCGTGTCACGATACCAGCATCCAGTGCCCGGGCTGCTTCGTTTATCATAGATAAAAATAGGCGATTAATAATTTCTCTAGTATCTATGGTTGTCCGAGAGTTGGGCACAGAAGATCCCAATACTTTGTATATTTCAGGATCGACGCCAATTTCTTTGTTGCCATCATACTTATAAAATCCAAGTCCATTTTTTTTGCCTATTCTTCCGCTTTCATATATGGCTGTTAGCGATGAAGATGGAGTGAAGCGCCTACCAAATGCTTCGTAAAGGTGATTGCCAGCGTGACGGCTGATATCTATCCCAACTTCGTCCACTAGCCTTAGTGGCCCCATAGGCATGCCAAAGTCCTTTGCCGCCCGATCTATTTCTGTAACACTTGCTCCATCTTCTAAAAGAAAACCCGCCTCGTTCATATAAGGTAGCAGGATGCGGTTTACCAGAAATCCGGGACCGTCTCCTGTGACTACGGGAACTTTCCCTAATGATGTTGCCAGAGCACATATTGTAGCTATGGTAGTATTACTAGTCTTGTTTCCACGCACCACCTCTACAAGAGGCATGCGATGAACTGGATTGAAAAAGTGCATTCCTGCAAAGTTTTCTGGGCGGGAAAGAGCGGTACTCATTTCGTCTACGGATAATGATGATGTGTTCGTTGTCAATATGCATTTTCTAGGAACAGCATCTTCTGTTTCCCTAAGAACGATACGTTTGACGTCCATTTTTTCAACCACAGCCTCAACCACCACATCAAGTCTTCCGAAACCTTTATAATCAAGACTGCTTGAAATGAGGTCCATGCTCTCTTCAGCTTCCTGGGGTTCAATTCTGTTTTTCCTTACCAGTTGATCAAAAAGTTTTCTAGCGTGGTGTAAGCCACTTGAAATAGCTTCATGGCTAATGTCTTTCATTCTAACACGTATGCCGCGATGGGCGGCGAGTTGGGCTATGCCACCCCCCATTATACCTGCACCTATTACGCCCAGATAATTCACCTGATCTGTTTTGAAAGTATCTTGAGGTGATACTGTTTTCTTTCTTGCGTTCTCCCGAAGATAAAATACGTGTATCAAGTTTTTACTGACTGATGTGACGATCAACTCTCCTGCTGCATTAGCTTCAATCTCCAACGCCCTAGAGAGAGAAGACCCTATACAGCGTCTTACAACTTCAAGGATTTTAAGTTGTGCAGGATAGTGGCCTTTAGTTTTAGATAGTATGCGTTTTTTGGCCATACTAAGGATGAATCGCTTCCCAAGATTTGTATTGCCAATTAAACGTTGAAGGGGGGAGGTTTTATTTGTGTGATGGCTTTTTTCAGGGCCATCAATCTGGATTTCAGCGAATGTAGCCACTTCTTTGTTGAAATCATTCGCAGGTAAGACCTTGTCTACTAATCCAATGTGTTTAGCCTCGGATGCGAAAATCCGACGTCCAGTAAGCATCATATCTAGGGCTTTTTGTATACCCACCAGATCAGTGAGCCTGGTGGTCCCACCCCATGCAGGCAGGATGCCTAGAAGTACTTCTGGAAGGCCTATGGCTGTCGTAGGGTCATCCGATGCAACACGATAATCACAAGCCAATGATAGTTCAGTTCCGCCACCTAAACAGATGCCGTGAATTGCTGCAATAGTTGGGATGCTTAGATCTTCAATGGATTTGAAAATCCCTTGTCCCATTCTAGACAACTCGGCGCCCTGTTCCGGATTGTCTATAGATTTTATTACTGCTATGTCAGCACCAACAATGAAACTACTCTTACTACTCTGGAACACGAGGACACGAAGCTCGCCTTTACCGATAAGATCATGAGCCTCATCAACTAAGTTGGCGATACGAAACATAACCTGTTCTGTAAGTACATTAACCTTACTGTCAGGGTCGTCTAAAATAATTTTTCCAATCCCCCCTTCACCAATTTCTAAGCAAGGATTCAGGTCGGTTTTTTCAAGATTCATATACGCATTGCCTTGAAGGTCTTCGGGTGTGATCTCTTTTGTAAGTTATCCAATATAATCCTGTCCGGATATGTAAAGGCCTCGAGGACAATAAAAATCCTCGAGGCCTTGGTGGAGTTATGGGAAATGTAATTTCTTCTATAACTTAGGCCTTGTTATAGCGTTTTCCCGATTCAGGATAATTTGAATAGGATCTCTTCCTGAGACGGTAACAGGTATGTTCCAGTACAGTTCCGTATAAGGAAGCTCATAACGTGCTGATATCCACCATTCGCCCTTACTAATTTCGAATCCATCAGCTATACCGCTGGCATCTGTGGTATCATATAAAATCTTACGTCCAGTAGATTTCAGCGCAGCGTCCATGATTATACTTACTTCTCTAAATGCTTCGTCTGCCCACTGCTCACGCAGAAGTCTTATCTCCTCTGCTGCCGCTAAAGATGCACCTTGAAGTGAGGTGAAATTTCTAAAAGCTCGATCTCTGCTACGTTCCACTCTGTTGTATTGAGATTCAAGGTTTTGGAAATCCCTATAAAGAACTCTATACTGTCCGCTACCACGACTCATCCCGTCGAGTCTTTCGCTGAGTGTTTGCAGCGTATCTCGCAATACATTCCAGCGTGCTTCAGTGTCACGCCATTGTTTTTGCGCATCTGCTACTGCGTTCTGGGCGTTAAGAACTGAATCTGGTATCGGAGGCTCAGGAGTTTCTGCTGCTGAGGTAAGTGAATCAAATATCAAGTCTCTATCGAAGGGGAATATGCGAACCTCTAAATCACCCAGAGTTCTCGCCGAGGCTACCTGTTCAGTATCATCAGAACCGAGCTCTGCACTCACAACCAATTGGGTAGGGCCACAAGCGGAAAGTATCAAAGTTCCCATCAATAATACCATATGAAGCTTTGTTTGCATCATGTTGTCCAATTCTGTTGCATGCTTTTTGTGTAAGGAGAAAAACTCCAGTAAATATCAATATCTAGGGAATTACACCACTTAATACATAATCTAGTGGATCCTTGGCCTTACCATTCACCCAGACTTCATAATGAAGATGGGATGCAGTTGCTGTGCCAGTTTTACCAACATGTGCCAATGCATCACCTCTTGCGACCTTTTGATTTTTTTTAGCTAAAATTTCTGATACATGAGCATAGCGAGTTAAGTACCCAAATCCATGATCTACTTCGACAGTATATCCATATCCCGATTTCCAGCCAGCGAAAGATACGACACCCTTAGCTGCTGCCAGAATTGGTGTGCCGTTAGGAGCGTGTAGATCAATGCCAGCATGTGGAAGTTCTTTATGATAGATTGGATGTAGGCGAGCGTAACTAAATCCGCTGCTCAAGAGTCCATCTGTAGGAACAATAGAGGGTGTGGATTCTAATAAATTATAGTGGCTCTGAAGGCTATCAGTAGCTTCGGCGAAACTCTCTGAAAGTAATTTAGCACGTCGCTGAAGTGCTAGTATATCATAGGATGTGGCGAAAGTCTCTTTTGCTGTGGCAGGATCAGCTTCCCATAGAATGCTAGATTGAGGTGTAGGCATACCAGGGCCGCCTATGCCTACCTCAAAAACTTCTTTATCTATTGTACCAAGGCCTGCCAAAAGACGAAAACGTTGTTCCTGTTCTATGAGTTGGTCTATATCGCCTTCCATTTGAGCCACCTGACCCTTGATTGTCAGAAGTTCTTGGGTAAGCAGTGACTTGTCTTGTTCGAGTTTATGTGCCTGATAACGTGCTGAGCCATCGATCACCAGTATCATGGTCAATCCGGCTAGCATAATCGCAAAGAAACTCAATACAGATGCCAGGTAGTAAATTGTCCTGGGGGATATTCTGTACTGGCGAATTGGGTTTCCTTCTCCCAATACACATAAGAAAGTCCAGCGTTTGTCAGGCATATATGTTCTTGCTCATCTTTTTTGTCCCAAAACTTTCTATGTCCCTGGATTGGTGGGTGGTTTTGGGGGGATCATACTAATATCCTCTAAATTAGAAGAAAAAAAACATACCCAGCTCTAGAGGAGAGTGTCAAGCATCTAGGCCTATTTTTGGAAAAAGAGGGCCGACCTTACTGACTTTGTGTCCTCCAGGGATAATTGACATTGCTTCTTTAATAGTAGGGACTCCATCTAACCCTAAAGCCATGGCCAGGTCAGTCATTTTCTCAGGAATTATAGGAAAAAATATTGCATTTAATACTGTTAGTGTACGAAACAGGGTAGCCAATGTGTCGTCAAGTTCGTTTTGCAGTTCTGTTTTTTTTGCTTGCATCCAGGGCTCTTGGATATCTATATAACCGTTAGCGGTGCGAGCTAGATCCATCGCAGCGTCCAGGGCATTGTGAATGCGAAAATTGCCCATATCTCTTGTCACAGCCTCTAATGTTGATTGGATCTCTGTATCCAACCCTGAACCTCCAATTTTAGGAACGACACCGTTACGGTACCTGACGATCATTGAAGTGACTCGGCTTGCTAGATTACCAAACACATTGGCCAATTCTTCATATCTTGTTGAAAACCTTTTGAAATTGTAAGTCGCATCATCTCCTGTGGGCATATCTCTTAGGAGATACCAGCGGATCCCGTCGGTACCAAAATGATCGCGCAGTGCTAAAGGATCGACCACATTACCAATAGACTTAGACATTTTAGTGTCCCCCATAATCCACCATCCATGTGATAGTATCTGTTTTGGGAGCTCAAGGCCTGCAGCCATTAAGATGGTTGGCCAGTACACAGCGTGAGTCGTTATTATGTCTTTGCCTATGATGTGTAAGTCTGCGGGCCACCAGGATTTTTGGGCAGCTGTGAAACTCAATCGGTCCTTTTCTTTATCCAACTCGAATGAGCCAGATCCAGTAACATAGTTTATGAGGGCGTCTATCCATACGTAACAAACGTGATCATTGTCAAAGGGTAAGGTTATGCCCCATCTCAATCGTGATTTTGGTCGGGAAATCGACAAATCTTTAAGAGGATGTGCCAGGAATCCTAAGATCTCATTTTTCCGTGTCTCTGGGACTATCCATTGTGGGTTGTTTTCAATGTGCTGGATAAGTTGTTCCTGGTAGTTGCTCATGCGAAAGAAGTAATTTTCCTCTTCCACATACCCCACCGTTCTCTTGCAATCTGGACAGACTTTATCTGGTCCCACGTCGCTGTCTGTCCAATAACGCTCTTCATGCTTACAGTACCAACCACTATAAATGTCTTTGTAAATCTGATTTTTCTCCCACAGATCTTCCAGGATAGTCGTCACCACAGCTATATGGTCTGTTTCCGTTGTGCGAATGAAACGATCATATGAAATATTCAGATCATTCCAGGCGATCTTAAATTTTTCTACCATCTGATCGGCAAGTTCTATTGGCTTGATAGAATTTTCTGTAGCGGCATCTTGCATCTTCTGACCGTGCTCATCGGTGCCCGTAAGAAACAATACGTTAGATCCATTCTGGCGGTAGTAACGGGCCAAGAAATCAGTAAGTACAGTTGTATAGGCGTGCCCTAAATGGGGTTCACCAGATGCGTAATAAATTGGAGTAGTGAGATATCGTTGACTCAAGGGGGTTTCTCTTTTGGAGATTTAAAATACAGAATTAAAATCAGTTAGAATTAGGCCTTAATTCATTTTCGAGTTGCTCCAGAAGCAAGGTTCGATTGTTATAATCCCTTGATTGCAGTGTGACGGTTTCTTGCCAGATATCAACTGCAATGACTTTCTCTTTACCCAGTACAGTATTGAAAGTTTTACCTTCTTTGGGGAATCTGCGTCGTGCCTTAACATATGTGTCGTGTTCATACATGAGGCAACACATTAGCCTGCCACAGCAACCGGATATCTGTGTTGGATTAAGAGAGAGGTTTTGGTCTTTAGCGAGTTGTAGGCTTACTGGTTTCAGGTCAGGCAACCAGGTCGAACAACATAGTTCACGTCCGCACCTTCCTAGCCCTCCGAGCATAGCTGCTTCGTCACGAACTCCTATCTGCTTAAGTTCGATACGAGTCTTAAATTTACTAGCAAGCTCTCGTACTAATTTTCTAAAATCAACACGAGATTCTGCAGTGAAATAAACGATCAATTTTTTCTGATCAAATTGCCATTCGGCTTCGGATATCTTCATTTTAAGTTTGTGCCGGCGTGCTGCCCTACGAGTCTCGTTGCAAATGCGACTTTCGTCCTCACGAAGATCTATCATCTTTGCAGTTTCACTTTCTAGTGCAAGCCTGATGATCTGTTTTTGTGGAAGGGGGGTTGAGCAACTACTAGAAGAGTTGCATTTGCGTTCCGCAATACTTCCCAGGGCTGTGACCTCACCCAAATCTTCTCCCCTGGAAGACTCTACAATAACCTTAGATCCGGGTATGATCTCTAGGTCGCTATAATAGAAATAATCCCGACGGGTTCCCTTGAATTTGACTTCCGCAAAATTAGCCACGGTTTAATTAGTCCTCACCCATCGCCCTGGATCCGGACTCGGTCCACTCGCCAATGGCTTCGTATTTTTGCCAGCGTTTCCCCAATAAGTCATTGACGTCCAACTGTTTTAGTTCATTGAGGTTGCGTACAATAGATTCCTTGGTTGAAGTAGCTATTTTTTGCCAATCAGACTGGGCCCCACCTACAGGCTCAGGGATTACTTCGTCCGCAACTCCTAAGTCTACCAAATCCCCTGAGGTTAGCCTTAGGGCTTTGGCAGCTTCGGCTTTGAAGTCTCGTGAACGCCAGAGTATGGCCGCACAACCCTCTGGGGATATTAGCGAGTACACGGAATGTTCTAGCATGACAATACGGTCAGTAACTCCTAGGCCCAGTGCTCCACCAGATCCGCCTTCACCTATAACAACAGATAGGATGGGAACACGTAAACGTGCCATCTCGCGTAAATTCCGAGCGATAGCTTCAGCGATACCTCTTTCTTCGGACCCAAGTCCAGGATAGGCTCCTGGTGTATCTATGAATGTTACAACGGGTTTTTTGAATTTCTCTGCCTGATGCATAAGCCTAAGAGCTTTACGGTATCCTTCAGGATGGGCCATGCCAAAATTACGACGTAGATTTTCTTTAATATCCCTTCCTTTTTGGTGTCCGACGACCATCACTGAGTGCTCCCCTATACTTGCCCATCCGCCTATAATCGCTTCATCGTCTCGGAAACTTCGGTCCCCATGCAATTCTATCCAGTCAGTAAATATTAGATCTATGTAATCGAGAGTGTATGGACGGTCTTGATGTCGTGCCATCTCTACTTGTTCCATGGGGGTCAAGTCTTTGTGCTTCCACTCCTTGAGGTTTTCCAATTTAGCTCGGAGTTCACTTATTTCTGCAGAGACATCAAGACCACTTTCTTCGGCTGATGCTGCAAGATCATCTATTTGTTTTTGAGCCTCGCCAATGTCACGCTCAAAATTTGGATCCTGTAATGAAGACAAAAAGGTCATCTCCAATTTTCGGTAAAAGTTTTCGCCGAACGTGTAAGCGTTCGGCGGTGTTGTATTACACTAAGGTATTGTAATTGATATATATCCACTACGGCCACATTTGGCCCGGTTAAATCAAATTTATAATACTTGAGTTATATGTATGTCATTTTTTCAATCTATAGTATTTGTAGCTGTAGATTAATTGTTTTGCAGTTTGGGTTCAGGGATCAATAAACCAACTACAATTGCCATGGCTACGATAGAGATAGCGCCGAATATTGTAGCACTAGCATACCCTAAGCTTGTATAGGTAAGGCCGGCAAATGCGGCACCCATTGCGAATCCGACTTGACCAAGGGCGACCGTTAGGCTCATGAGGGATCCTCGCCATTCGTCCTTTACCAAGCCAGTCAGTAGAGCAGAGAAGGGGCTGATCCGCATTGCGGCCAGGGCCATGATGACAAAAAATGCACCGTAAGCGATCAAAACATTACTGACCACAAATGTTGTTAACACCATTGCTAATGCGAGCCCGAGATTACCAAGTATAACTATGCGCTTGCGACCGATTTTGTCGGATAGTTTGCCTGCCTGTGGCCCTATGAGGACATTAGCCATACCACCTACGACAAACATTATAGCAATATCTTTAGGGGTAGCACCGATTGTTTGTTCGAGCCAGTATGGCAAGTATATAACAAATAGTGATATACCCATGAACATGAGGAAGTAGGCGAACCCAGCCGAAGCTATCTCCCTACGTTTTAGTAGTGTTTTGTAGTGGGTCCCTGCCCGGCCTAGAGTCAGTCGGCCCTCGGTGCGCGTTACATTAGGTTGTGGGATTTGAAGCCAGATCAAAATGCAAGTTATTCCCATGGCCGCCGAGAAAAAATAGAAAGGAGATCGGAATCCGTAAGATCCAGCCAGCATGATCCCTATAGGGATACCCGCAATCTGGCCAGCAGCCATCCCACTCATGACCCATCCCGTAGCCCAGCCCCTCCTGTTGTAGGGGAAGAAATCACCAATGTAGGCTACTGCTGCACCACTCAGGATTCCGCCTGCCATTCCAGCACATATTCGTACTCCTAGAAACGAGTAGTAGCCGATTACAAAATGATGTAGTAATAGGGAAACAGTCATTATGCCGGTTCCCAGTAGTAGGATACGTCTCCGGCCTATCTTGTCGGATATAGGACCTGCGATTATAGCGAAGATCCCGACCATTAAGGTATAGGCTGAAACTAATGTGCCCAAAAATGATTCGGCGATCTCTAATTCTTCGCCTATCCGGGGCAGGATAGGCGATATAATCATTATCTGGCTACTGGAAGCAAATATAAGAAGCCAGAGAGTGAATACAATTATAACTGGAGATGGATTGCCTCTACTCAAGAATCACTATCCTCACTCTTTTTCTTAATGGTTACAGTTCTTTGATCAGTAGGCATGATCACCAGTTGCAGGATGTTTACGCTGGGTGGTGTATTGGCTACGTAACAAACAGAATCTGCCACGTCGTCGGATGTTAGAGGTGTATAGCCCGTGTAGGTTTTTTTTGCTCTCTCTTTGTCTCCCCGGAAACGCACAAGAGAGAATTCTGTCTCAACTGCCCCGGGGTCTACGCTGGACACCCTAACATTTGTGCCCAAAAGGTCAACACTCATTGCTTCGTTTAAAGCATAAACTGCAAACTTTGTTGCATTGTATACATTTCCTGAAGGATAAACCCATCTTCCAGCTATGCTGCCGATGTTAATAATGTGGCCGTGGTCTTGTTCTACCATCATTGGGAGTATCGCTCTAGTTATATATAGCAAGCCTTTGATATTGGTATCTATCATCTCCTCCCAGTCCTCGATATTACCCTCCTGGATAGTGCCAAGCCCTCGGCCCAGTCCAGCGTTGTTTATTAGGATATCAGGAACAACGCCCCGTTCTTGGAGGTCTTTGGCTAGTCCATCTGCCAGGCTCCAATCTCTTACGTCATGAACCCGAGAGGTCACCTCTACGCCCAAACCCGACAACTCTTCACAAAGATTATTGAGACGTTCCTTTCTCCGAGCCAGGAGGATTAGGTTTGCACCACGTTCAGCGAAGAGACGAGCACATGACTCTCCGATTCCGGCTGTTGCACCAGTAATAATGACAGTTTTTCCTTGAATTCGATTCATAAAATTTACCTCAACCTCAATTCTTTATGGAAGCATTCTATATTTTCTGCCGATAGTAAAATATACCTTAGGGGTTCAGCAGCAGGTTAAGCATTAGTACATTCTTATTTCTATTAAAGAGATATAAGTGGGGCGTAGCTCAATTGGCAGAGCGCCTGGCTGTTAACCAGGAAGTTGGGGGTTCAAGTCCCTCCGCCCCAGCTGTACTAATGGCAATAACCCATGATGTTAAGTCGAGTTGTCCCCTATTATGACCCTGGCCAAGGAGCACCTTGGTTATATTTCTTAATTGGCCCCATACCTCGATAAATGAACTTTTGTAGCCGTTTGCCTTCGTATGTCTCTGTTGTGAAAATATTACCCTTTGAGTCAGTCGCTATACTATGTACGGCAAAGAACAATCCAGGCTGGCGCCCCCCATCCCCAAAGCTCGTGAGAATTTCGAGTGATGCCCGATCCATGATATAGACCTTCATATTCTTACCATCAGCCAAATACATAAACTTCTGCTCGGGGTCGCGCGAGAATGCGATATCCCATGTCGATCCATCGCCAAGCGTGCGGGGAGCAATACGAACCTCATTCACAAATGTTCCGTCGGTCTTGAATACTTGAACTCGGTTGTTAGGGCGATCGCAAACGTATACCAATCCATCAAGCGTCGGTTCTGCACAGTGGACAGGAGTACGGAACTGTTGAATCAACGGAGCATCCGGATCGTACGGACCCATATTCGTGTCGTCTGGAGTATTACCGTAGGCTCCCCAGTACCGCTTGAATTCTCCAGTTGACGCGTCGATTACGGCCACTCGCTTATTCCCGTAGCCGTCAGCCAGATATGCTTCGTTCGCTTCTGCATCAAAAGAAATCTTGGCTACTCGCCCAAAGTGTGTCGTACTATTGCTATCGATTTCTTGCCCCACTTCACCATATTGTGCCAGGAACTTTCCATCTCGTGTGAACTTGAGGATGTGAGAGTCTGCGCCGTTTCCTCCAATCCAGACGTTATCCATGTGATCAATGGTGATTCCATGGTTGGAAGAAGGCCAATCATATCCTTCACCTGGCCCACCCCACGAATCAGTAAGATTCCCCTCGGGATCGAACACGAGAACTGGCGGAGCCGCAACACAACACTCTCCTGTCGGAGGATCTTGTTGCGCACCCAATTCTGTCCGCTCGTTGCCGTTACCACGATGGACGATATACACGTAGTCGCGCGAGTCGACGCCGACGCCGATCGTAGACCCCAGGATCCAGTGGTTTGGAAGCGGCTTGGGCCACAGTGGATCCACCTCAAACATTGGAGCTTCTGTGTCAGCAGAATTTAAATTCAATTCACCCTCACTGATTGTACAGTAGGTTATAGACAACAGGACACAGATTGACAAAAGAAAACTGAACATCGGTTTCATGAATGTGCTCCGCTCTAAATACGAGGTGCGTGCAAGGCTAAGAACTCAGTATATGTTCCTAATGCTGAAAAAGGAAAGTATATCTTGCTATAGGAGTTATTTTGGATGCGGTAGGTATTAGTTGGTTGTAAAATCCATCCTCCAGACGATTATCGCTTAATATTTATTGTGTTGGAATTAGATTAGGGTTTTGAGTAAAGCAGGTGAGGGCGTGCTTAACATAAAATTAATAACTATCAAGTTGTGTGTGTTGGTGGCCTTAACAGCGACAATGCTTGCCGCAAATCCCACTGATTCATTTTCAGCTCCCAGTTCCCTCCACGATATTCCGGGCGATGTTACCGTTCAGATGCTTATTAAGCCCGAGGGACAGCGATTAAGACTACTTGTCCGTGTTCCTCTGGTTGCTATGCAGGACATTGATTTTCCTCTGTTCGGGCCAGGTTACCTGGATATTGCGAAGGCAGATAGATATCTCCGAGATGCAGCAATGCTATGGGTGGGTCAAGAGCTACAGATTTACGAAGGAGGAAATGCCCTAGAAAACCAAAATCTAATTGCGGTTCAGACTTCTATACCCTCGAACAAGGCTTTTGCGACATACGAAGGAGCCTTGGCTCATGTAACGGGACCCGGCTTACCAGAGGACACTGAGCTTTACTGGCAACAAGCTTTGCTCGACATATTTTTTGAATACCCCATAGAGTCTGATCAATCAGATTTTTCCATTCGCCCAGGGCTTGAGCGGTTAGCTTTGCGTGTAGTGACAGTACTCCGATTCCTTCCACCTAGTGGAGCGGTTAGGGCTTTTCAGTACAAAGGTGATATGGGCGTAGTACAGCTTGATCCTCGCTGGCATCAAGCTGTGGTCAGGTTTTTGAAGTTGGGTTTTTTACACATCCTTGACGGAATAGATCATCTACTATTTCTACTGTGCCTGGTAATACCGTTCCGAAAGTTCATATCACTGGTTGTTATTGTTACAGCTTTTACAATTGCTCACTCTATCACTCTGATTGCATCAGCTTTTGGTTTTGCGCCAGACACTCTATGGTTTCCTCCGTTAGTTGAGACACTCATTGCAGGATCTATTGTATACATGGCCCTGGAGAACATTGTGGGAAAAACCGGCCTGTATCGCAGATGGGCGATTACATTAGGATTCGGTCTCATCCACGGGTTCGGATTCTCATTTGCTCTTAGGGAAACTCTCCAGTTTTCCGGATCTCACATGTTGATGTCGCTTTTATCTTTTAATTTGGGAGTCGAACTAGGACAGCTTGTGGTTCTTGCTGTTATGATTCCGGCCCTAAATGTCCTATTCCGTTATGGAGTCGCTGAGCGGATAGGAACCATTATACTTTCAGCACTAGTGGCACATACAGGGTGGCACTGGATGACTTCCCGGGGTGGTGAGTTGATTCAGTATCAGTTTCACTGGCCAACAATTGACATGACTTTGTTAATAAACACCCTAGGGCTATTCATATTAATTTTATTATTGTCTGGTTTAGGATGGTGGGGTTATCGATTTCTTTGGAAGACTGAGAATATTGGAATAGAGACAGATAGGAATATTTGAACAAATGAAACTCACCTTTCTAGGAACGGGAACTTCGTTTGGTGTACCTGTCGTTGGGTGCGATTGTAATGCATGCAGATCCAACGATTTACGGGACCAACGTACTAGACACGGAGCCCTATTAGAGCTGGAGGGTGGCACAGTCCTTATAGACACCCCCCCAGAACTTCGTTTGCAACTTCTGAGTGCTGGGATAGATAATGTAGATGCGGTATGGTTTACCCACGCTCATGCAGATCATGTCCATGGCATCGACGATCTACGTGTTTTTACGGTTCATCTTAAAAAAAATCTTTCGGCTTTCGTTCCTAGCGAATATGAAGAAGTTATCCGGAACCGTTTTAGTTACATATTTGACGATAAGTATAGGCCTCCGGAAGGTACTACTAAGCCTGAAGTGCGCCTGTTTTCGTTTGATCCTGATGAGACTCCTGTCGTGGTTGGTCATCGTTTTGAGCCTGTGGCGGTACCACATGGGCCAGCTACAGTGTACGGTTTTCGAGTTGGAGGCTTAGGGTATATAACTGATGGGAAATATTTACCTGAAGCTGCTATGAAAACCTTAAATGGTGTTCAGGTGTTGGTTCTTAATGCTTTGTGGTCGGGTCGCCCACACCCGACCCACTTTAATGTTGAAGAAGCCTTGGAAGTTGCACAGACAGTGGGCGCAAAACACACTTATCTCACACACCTAAGCCACCACGTGCGTCACCAGGATTTAGTGGATCAACTTCCGTCAGGTGTTCTGCCTGCTTACGATGGATTGAGCATCGAAATTATATGACACTCATTACTATAGACTATGGCAATATGGTTGCCTCCAATCTTTCTAATGGAGGGATTGAATCTGAAAGACTTGATACGGACCTGGCTGTCCGATTTCGTCAAGCATATGAATCTGTGGAGGAAGACAAAGTCTCGGGCAAGATGGGCTTTTTCGATCTTCCCCATGCTTCAGATGAACTAACTATCATCCAAGAGATCGCCAATAGCTATCAACAATGGCTAGATAATGTAGTAATCATAGGGATTGGCGGATCAGCTTTGGGGGCTCGAGCACTTAAGGATGCCCTACTGGATTCTTTTTGGAATGAAAAATCGAATAAGGATCGCAACCACTGTCCGCGCTTATATGTAATAGACAATGTTGATCCTACTACAGTACGTAACCTTATAGGAAACATCGATATTAGCCGTACATTATTTAATGTGGTGAGTAAGTCGGGGTCTACGGTAGAGACTATGGCTCTCTATCTTTTATTAGAAGGCCTGTTAATTGATGAATTAGGGCCGGAAAAGGCCCGAGACCATTTCCTTTTCACGACAGATCCAACCGATGGCCCACTTCGTGTTATTGCTGACAGAGAGGGCATATCCAGCCTTTCTATACCTAGTAATGTAGGTGGGCGTTTCTCGGTATTGTCTCCCGTAGGATTATTCCCTGCTTCAATGGTGGGAATCAATGGGTCAGAGCTCCTATCTGGAGCTGCCCGAGCTGAAGAACGTTGTAAAACTCCAATTCTCAAAGAAAATCCGGCAGGATTGATAGCCACCCTTCTACATACAGCTCATATAGATTATGGTGCTTTTATCCATGTTATTATGCCATATTCTGATCGCCTGCGTTCTTTTTCAGGTTGGTTCCAGCAACTTTGGGCTGAGTCTCTAGGAAAGGCTTACGATCTTAGGGGTAAAGTTGTAAATACAGGCCCTACTCCGTTACCTGCTATAGGCGTTGCGGATCAACATTCCCAGCTACAGCTATTCATAGAAGGGCCTCGTAATAAGGCTGTAATATTCTTAGCTGTAACAGGGGAGCCCGATGCCAGTAAGGTTGAGGACCTGGAAATTCCCTGTCATCGAAAAGACATGGATCTGTTAGGATACCTTGGAAGTCATGGGCTTGGGGAGCTTCTGGATGCTGAACGCCAGGCCACTGCTGAGGCCCTGCGTCTTAATGGTCGACCCAATATGACACTCGAGCTAAAAAAACTCGATGCGGAGTCACTAGGAGAACTTTTTATGCTTATGTCTATTGCTACTGTGTATGCAGGAGCACTCTACGGAATTAATCCCCTAAACCAGCCTGGTGTAGAACTTATTAAAGATCTTACCCATGGGGTTATGGGTCGGCCTGGTCACGATGCGCCCAACTTTCCAGTTACGGATATACGATGGAGGATATAAGGGTATTCGCATCACTATGGATGATGTTGATGGGGTCTGTAAGCCTGCATAATGCTTTCTGGTCCTGTAATCTGAGGCCATCTGACGGTATCTTTAAAATGTTGGCAAACTGCTGGTTGTTAGCCAACTATCGAAGCATACAGGAGTAATATGATGGAAAATCAAGACAAATCACCTGACGTTGTGACCAAAAGAGATAGTGGCATGAGTATCGGCTATTTCTTTTTGGGTGCTCTTGTGGGTGCAGGGTTGGCTCTCCTTTTAGCTCCTCAGTCCGGAGAAGAGACTCAGGAAGAAATACGGGGAAAGGCCAAGAAAATTCGTACCGCTACCGAAAAACGGATGCGTCATACACAAGGGGCCCTCGAATCGCAATTGGGTACAGTTCGAGAAGATGTAAGAACACGAATCAGTATTGTTAGGGATGCCGTAGAGTCGGGCCGGAAAGCGGCCGAAGAGGCACGCAGGGAACTTGAGGTGCAGTTTCAAAACAAAACAGCAGGTGTTAATGGGGGTGACTCTTCTTAAGCAGAACGTGTGCAAATGATGCCCTGCTTGGTAATCTGGCAACTCGAAGACGTATAAAGAATTTTTCCTACGGATAAAGCTTTGAGTGAAGGGAATAGCAGAAAAATTGTGGGCCGAAATAGGAAGGCCCGCCATAATTTCGAAATTCTAGACACTTACGAGGCTGGGGTCGTGTTGAAGGGCCCTGAAGTAAAATCTCTCAGGGCAGGCAAAGTAGCTTTTCGAGATTCTTTTGCCCGAGTGGAGAAAGGAGAAGTCTGGCTACATAGCCTCCATATCCCCCCTTACGAACAGGCCAACCGTGCTAACGTAGATCCAGAGCGAGTACGCAAGCTTCTTCTAAATAAGAACGAAATCAGACGTTTAGCGATTCAAGTTGGAGAGAAAGGGCTTACACTCATACCACTTGAAATCTATTTCCGAGGTGGGAATGCCAAGGTACAGCTAGCTGTGGCACGAGCTCGCCGACTATACGATAAACGCGAAAAGCTTAAAAAAGAAACTCAAGACAGAGAAGCTCGTCGAGCCATGGACAAACACTTGTGATCAAGCGGACAAAACCCATTTGGATTGCTTGTTCTATATTGATTGCGATATCGATGAGGTTATCTGGGGGCGATGTTATTGCCCAGATTCCAGATAGCCTGATGATACGTGGGCCAGGTGGTGAAGCGTCATCTTTACTCTTAAATCAATCTCGAGGTTATGCTGCCATAGCATCGGATGATCTTGAGAATTTGGGTTGGATGGTGGAGTCTAATGCATTGGGATTTCAGGCTACAACCGTAGACGGCAAATCAGTGACAAAATTCTTTTTTGACAGCCCCCTGTTTAGCTGGAATCAGGAAATGCTTCAATTTGTTGATGTGCCATTCATTGACAGGGGGGAAGGCTATGTGCCCCTTCAGTTTGTTTTGGATTTTATCCCGGCCCGATTAAAAGAAGACTATTTATTTGTCCCACAAGATGGGATGCTGGAAATTAGAGATCTTGCTGTTTGGGCAAGGATTCAACATAAAGAGATAAGAAATCTCTCTTCTGACAATAGCCCGTCGCAGTTGATTCCAGATAAAATGATACTGTCGGCAAGTGAAATGTCAGGGGATACTTTACCAGAAAAGCGTGTAGTAATAATTGATCCGGGTCATGGCGGGAAAGACCCTGGAACCTCGGGTACCGGGGGTAGGCGAGAAAAGGATATCGCTTTAGCGGTCAGCCGTGAACTAGCCCGGGAGCTTAGGAAAGACAAGAGCATAGAAGTTCACCTCACACGCAGCCGAGATATTTTTGTACCGCTTTGGGAAAGAGGAGAACTTGCGACAGACTGGAAAGGTGAGCGCCCTGGTGTCTTTATATCAATTCACGCTAATGCTCTTCCTAATCGTGCCAATGTTCGTGGATTTGAGACTTATTTTCTTTCCGAAGCCCGAACCGAACACGAACGACGAGTAGCTGCTAACGAGAATGCTCCCTTAAAGATGGACAATGAAAATGGAGAGGATAATGACCTGGATTTTATTCTGCGAGAGCTACGCAATCTCGATCATCAACACTGGTCATCGTTGCTTGCAGAACTCGTACAGAATGAGCTAAAGGTTGTGCATCCTGGCCCAAACCGTGGCGTTAAGCAGGGACCATTTGCTGTGATTACGAATGCTCTTATGCCTGCCGTCCTTGTTGAGGTGGGGTTTGTTACTAATCGTGAGGAAGAACGATTGTTATCTCGTAGTGATTTTCAAATTGAGATCGCAAAAGCATTGACTAATGCTATTAGTGATTTCTTTGGTCGTTATCCACCCGGACAGACGATGCCTTAGGTGAACATATGCGATTAGATCAGACACTTTTAGGAGTTGCTTTTAAAAATCCAGTCCTTTTGGCTTCCGGGACATGTGGTTTTGGAGAAGAACTATGTGAGGTTTTGGATTTAAGCTTACTCGGGGGTATCGTAACTAAATCGGTGACCCTAGAACCCAGGTCGGGAAATCCATCGCCCAGGGTTGTTGAAGCTGGAAATTCTATGTTGAACTCGGTCGGTTTGGCTAATCCAGGACTGCAGGTAGTGTGCCGAGAAAAACTGCCATGGATAAAGGAAAATCTTGCCGACATCCAAACATTTATCAGCGTGGCCGGGCATGTGCCTGACGAGTATTGGAGTATTGTGGAAGGCCTTGAGAGGGTTGGCGGTTTCCTTGGTTACGAACTGAATCTCTCTTGCCCAAATGATACTCGCCTCGAGAGGCTCCCATTTGCCTTAGATCCTGATGGGATTCACGAAGTTGTAACTGGAGTGAGTAATCTCACAGAGCGTCCGATACTTGTTAAGCTTGCACCTAACGTTCCTGACATTGGTCTTGTGGCTGAGGCAGCAGAAGCTGCCGGGGCTACTGGAATCACTTTGGTGAATACCATGCCTGGACTAATAGTGGATGTGGGTACCCGTGATAGTGCCTTGGGGGCAGGATCAGGTGGTCTTTCTGGGCCTGCTTTACGCTCAGTAGGAGTCCATGCAGTTTACTGTGCTAAACGACGTACATCAGTACCTCTGGTTGGTGTTGGAGGGATTACGGACGCCGATGATGCTATCCAGTATTTTTTGGCAGGTGCTTCTCTGGTACAGATTGGTACTGCAACCTTTGCTGATCCTCGAGCTGCAGAGCGTGTGGTAAGAGGACTTGAACGCTATGGCAAACACAGTGGTGTTGCTCACGTTAAAGACCTGGTCGGTGCTTTTCGAGGTAAGAACAGACAAGAATTATCTGGAGACAGTAGCTAATTATGGCGGAGATCATAGTAGCACTAGATCATAGCACTGGAGAGGAAGCTCTTGCTTTGGTGGACGTCCTGGGAAGTGGTGGGGATTTCTATAAAGTCGGGCCAGGGCTTTTTTCGCGAGAGGGCCCCAGAATTGTAGAGTCTCTTCTCAAAAGAGAGAAGAGAGTCTTCCTTGATCTAAAATTACACGATATACCCAATACAGTTGCCGGATCGGTTATTGCTGTACGTGAACTTGGTGTAGATTTTTTGACCATTCACACAATGGGTGGAATACCGATGATGGAGGCTGCTGCCGAAGCTGCTGGTGATGCACTAACATTGCTTGGAGTTACAGTTTTAACATCAATGGCAGTGTCCGATATAGAAGTGGTATGGGATCGAAATTCGGTGTCATTGTTGGACGAGAGTGTGAGGTTGGCCAGGATAGCAAAAGAGTCTGGCCTGGATGGAGTAGTGGCTTCTCCTAGTGAGGCAGGCCAACTGAAACGTTTAGTGGGATCTGGATTATTGATTGTGACTCCAGGCATCCGACTGGAAGGTGATGACTGTGATGATCAAGTGCGGTTTGCCACTCCTGCATACGCCTCCGAAGCCGGGTCCGACTATCTAGTAGTTGGTCGGTCCATTACTCGGGCCCTCGATCCAGCAGCAGCCTTGTCACTAGTGTGCAGCGAGGCTAAACGACCGTAGGATGTCCAACACAAAATACAGATTAACTAATAAATGGCGTTGACTTTAACTAACAGCGGATTGTGGCCCTGAGACTTTACGACACTCTTTCACGAGCAGTGAAAGAATTTGAACCTTTGAATCCAGAGGATGTAAGGGTCTATGCTTGTGGGCCAACGGTTTATGATCATGCCCACATTGGAAACTATAGAAGTTTCCTGGTCTATGATTTGCTTCATCGCTACTTGGTATGGTCTGGTTACAAAGTCCACTTCGTGATGAATCTTACCGATGTAGATGATCGCACCATTGAACGTGCTGTCGAGGAGGGAAAGAGTATTGCGGACTACACATCACCCTTTAGCGAGCAAATTCTTGCAGATGCCAGAACGCTCGGGATTATCCCTGCTCAAAGCTATCCGTTAGCCACAGAATATGTAACACAGATGATCTCTTGGATAGAGAAGTTAGAGAAAAGGGGGTTGGCATACGCTGCAGATGACTCATCGGTCTATTTCTCCATCGACTCATTTCCAACATATGGACGCTTGAAGGGACTGGACCCGGACCAAGCTCGGTCTGGTGAACGCGTGGCTGAGGATAACTATGCAAAAGAGGATGTCCGTGACTTTGCGCTCTGGAAGGCTGCTAAGCCTGCAGACGAAAAGGTAGGTGCAGCTTGGGATTCACCATGGGGAAGAGGGCGTCCCGGCTGGCATCTTGAATGCTCGGTTATGAGTATCACCGAATTAGGAGAGACCCTGGATATCCATATGGGCGGAGAAGATCTGATATTTCCCCATCACGAAAATGAGATTGCACAGTCAGAAGGAGTTACGGGAAAGCCCTTTGCTCGACATTGGTTGCATGTAAAGCATCTAATCGTCGAAGGCGAAAAAATGTCTAAATCCATCGGCAATACAATTACAGTTCGCGATCTGCTGAGTAAGGGAATTGATCCGGCCGCCATACGCCATCAGCTTTTGAGTGCACGTTACCGGCATGAACTTAATTTTACGTGGGATGGACTAGAAGCTTCAGCTACAGCTATCCAGCGACTCTTAGATTTTGACACACTCCTCAATGAAACAAAAGCATCTGATGAGGCAAACGATGGTCCTCTTGGCGGCGTTGCAGAAGAGGCGGTCTACACTTTTCGTAAATGTATGGACGATGATCTTAATTGTCCTGAGGCGTTGGCAGCCCTGTTTGTTTTTGTTAACCGTTCCAATAAAGAGCTCCACGCCTCCAAGGTAATTTCAGCTAAAGATCTTAAGGCCACTCGTGATGCACTTTCTTCTATGGACCGAGTCCTTGGCCTTTTGGCCGTAGCGCGGGAAGGTCGAGAAATAGGAGAGGACGTGGAGGCTTGGGTTAATTCGCTCATCGAAGAGAGAGAGACAGCTCGAGAGAATTCTGACTTTCAAAGGGCAGACGCAATTCGTCAAGAGTTAGCTGAGAAGGGTATAGCGTTAGAAGATTCAGCCACGGGCACGCGTTGGAAGGTCGTAACATGAGCCTTTGTTATTGTAGGCAGCCAGACTAAACTTAGATCGAATTTTTTGCTGGCGTAGCTCAATTGGTAGAGCAGCCGCCTTGTAAGCGGCAGGTTAACGGTTCAAGTCCGTTCGCCAGCTCTGGACTCAGTTAATATCAGGGCCTTTGTACTGTACCCCTCCCTTGATCACATGGATAACGTTGTTCTGCTGTAGTGCATTCATGTCCCTCAAGGGATTTCCGTTAACGACGATGATGTCTGCCAGCTTTCCAGGTTGAATAGTACCCAGATCATCAAATTGCCTGTAAAGCAGTGCAGGATAGCGGGTCGCCATGCTGATTACCTTCATGGGGGGAATTCCATAATCCGTGAGCAAGTCCATTTCCTGCCATGTCGACTC
>CEUS01129734.1_pt1 | contig 25271 bp, 24 predicted proteins | sample 427031 | NCBI WGS metagenome assembly CEUS01 (sample SAMEA2622837, study PRJEB7988) | marine metagenome | biome: marine biome (ENVO:00000447); feature: marine epipelagic mixed layer (ENVO:xxxxxxxxx); material: "saline water (ENVO:00002010), including plankton (ENVO:xxxxxxxx)" | depth 140 m | reverse complement strand
TTCATTTAACATCAAACCTCATTTTAATTAATTAGAATTTTTCCAAGGAGTCGAATCTAAAATATTTGTTGAAATCTCATTTGTGATGTCTGGATTATCTAGATACCATTGAATTGTTTTTTCTAAACCTTTATCAAAACTTGTTTCTACTTTCCAATCTAATTCATTAGAGATCTTCTTTGAACTCATACTATATCTAAAGTCATGACCAGGACGATCTTCAACAAATTCAATTAAATCCTCTGATTTGTCCATTATAGAAAGAATTTTTTTTACTATTGTAATATTATCGATTTCATTATTTGCTGAGATATTATAAGACGTTCCTTTTTTTCCATTGAAAAGGGCTAATGAAACCGCTTTACAATGATCATCAACATAAATCCAATCACGAATGTTAGAACCATTTCCATAAATTGGGATTTTTTGATTTTGATTTGCTAGAATAATGGTTTTTGGAATGAGTTTTTCAGCAAACTGTCTCGGTCCATAATTATTAGTGCATCTTGTAATAATGACATCAGAATCGTATGTGACTGAAAAAGAATTAATTATTAATTCTGCTGAAGCCTTTGTTGCTGCATACGGACTAGAAGGATTAAATTTTGATTGTTCAGTTGCAGTTCCTTGTGATAAACTTCCAAAAACTTCATCTGTGGATACCTGAATCATACGTTTCTTTTGTTTTGTTATTATGTCTAGTATTGTAAAAGCACCTCTAATGTTAGATATTAAAAATGGATTTGCATCGTTTATGCTCCTGTCAACATGTGATTGAGCAGCAAAATTAACTACTGCGTCGCACTTTGAAATTTGTCCTTCCATGAATGTTTTATTAGATATGTTACCTTTTACAAATTCATAATTTTCTGAATTTTTCAAAGATTCAAGATTTTGTAAATTTGAACCATCAAGCAGTGCATCTACATTAAGAATTTGTATATCATTATTTTCATTTAATAATTTTAGAATAAAATTACTTCCTATGAAACCAAGACCTCCAGTAACTAGTATTTTCATATAACACTGATTTTTCAAATACTAATAAAATATAGTATGAGAAGTTACTAATAGATCAATCCAAACTTTTATTGGTCAAATTGAGGGGTTTTTCAGATGGAAAAAGGAGATTTTTCAGTTATTGAATTAGAAAAGCATGAGACTAGGGACATTTCTGATTCTCATGTAAATGGTGAATTAACAGTAATTTGGAGAAATTGGGATAAAATAATTAATGCACCAGAGATGTTGTATGTTAATTCTGTGAATCCTGGTGAGATAAAAGGTCCACATATTCATAAAAACAGAACTAGTTATTTTTATTGCATTACTGGAAAAATGGTCATTATAATCAAAGACAGTTCTGGTAAATACCATGAAATCGAAGCTCATGCTGAAAAAGCACCATTATTAATTTCAGTATCAAATGGGATTGCAGCTGCAATTGTTAATCCATCCAATAGTATTTCAAAAATACTTGTTTTAGCAGATGTTGCATGGAAACCAAATGATGATGAAATGACAAATGTATCTTTCAATGATTATGATTGGAAAAAATGGATATCTAAAAAAAATGGATAGAATTCTTTATGGAAGCTATTTCTAAAGTTAACACATCAATGTGGAGAATTCCATTTTTTTTATCTTTAATAATTTTTTTAGGATTAGGCTTAAGATTTTATTATTTCCCATTTGACACCCCAATTGTTACTGACGGTTTTTTTCATTTTGTATACGGAATAAAGACTACTGTTGATGGAGGTTTACCTATAGGATATGCAGTAACTAATACTGGTTGGGCCAATTTTTTATCTTTGATCTTTTGGTCATTTGATAAATCAGATCCAATGTATCTAATGAATATCCAAAGAGTCACTAGTATAATTATATCTGTATTAACAATTATTCCAGCTTATTCAATTTTTCGAAGGTTTACAAGTAGTAGACTATCATTACTTGGATGTATTCTAATCGTAATAGAACCTAGATTATTACTAATTTCACTAGAAGGGATTAATTTTACATTATTTCTTTTTCTTTTTATTTCATCATTAGCATTATTCTTAAAGAGAACAAATATTTCATTAATATTTTCTTTTGTATGTTTATCGTTTGCATCTTTAGTAAGATATGAGGCATTATTGATGTTCATACCATTTACAATAATGTATTTTATCAAATTTAGAGAGAAAAAATCAATTTTAAAATTTTGTTTATTTATAGCCATTATGGCATTAATTTTGATACCAATAGGAACTAATAGAATTGAGCAAACACAAAATCTTTGTTTTGAATATACCATAATTGGTGAGAGTTGTGGTGAAGATGGAATTTTTAGCGTTTACATTTTTTACTTAACATTTCTAGAGGATGCTTTATTTTCTGAACACAAAATAAAAGAAACAGAATTTCAAGAGCCTGTTTTTAGTCAAAAAGAGCAAAATAGAGTGATGGGTATAGAAATTTCATTTTTTACAGGTATAAGTAATTTTTTGAGATTTATTGGATTAAGTTTGTTGCCATTTTTCATATTTTTTATAGCTTTGAATATATTCACTAGATTAAGTAATAGGCAAAATTTTAAATTAGATTTTAACGCAGTGACGTTACTTTTTACATCTATTGTAGTGGGATTATCTTCTTCATTTTATGCATATGCGAGAGATATCGAGGAAATCAGATATGTTTTGGTTTTCATATTATTATTTTGTGTGTTATCAATTTCATTTTCAAAGAATTTTACTCTAAAAATTGAACATAATAAAATGATATTTTTTTCATTAATTATATTTTCTCTAATTTTTTCCATATTATTTATTGAAACAGAAAAACGTGATTCCATTTTTGACCGAGAATCATTCAATGTTGCAAAAAAAATTGTTTTACTTACTGATATAATTAATAATTATGATAATGATGGATATATTAAAACTGCATTATTATTTCATGAATGGCCTGAATTACCTAATGCAAATTTAGTAAATGGTAAATTGGAGGCTGGTTTTCAGAAGATTTCTACAAAAAATTTTACTACATTAGATGAATTTCTTATAGCCTCAGAACAACAAGGTTTAAAATTTTTTGTAGTCGATAAAAATGAAGGCATATTTGAAGAAGTAAGAGAGAATCCAGAAAAATATACATTTCTAAAATTGGTTTTTGATTCAAAAAATGAGGAGTATCAAAATGAATTTTTAGTTTATGAGATTGATTATGAAGATTTTAAGAAATTAGATGTAAAGAGAATGATTCAAACAAATGAAAATTAGTCAAGAATATTTATTTTTTAATAGAAGAATTTATTTGTAAATTTTTTACAAAATGCATGTGAACAATATAGTTATTATTTCAATTGACTCATTACGACAAGATAAATGTCATGGTGTATCTAAAAATTCATTCATACCTAATCTTGAAAAATTAATTAAAAATGGAACATTCTTCACTCAAACCATAGCATCTGCACCAAAAACTATTCCATCATTATCTAGTATATTTTCAGGATTACATCCTTTTGAATCAACTGTACAAGATAATGAACTTTTTAATTTGAAGCCAAATTTAGATACTTTTGTAAGTGAACTAGAAAAAGCTGGTTTTACATCACATGCAATAATCCCTGATTCATTACAACATACTAACATCACAAAACAATTTTCTTATACCACATTTTTTAATTCATTTGCCACTCTTTATGATGAAAATTTAGGCGAGGAAATAATTCAAATTATAAAAAATCTTTCATCTACTAAGCCCTGGTTTCTATTCATACATTTACAAGATCTTCATGGAAATGCAGTTTTTCATCTAGGAGATGGTCCAACAGAATTTGATGCTGAACGTTTTGGAAAAAATCCATATGAAAAAATGTTGTCTGCAATGGATCCTTGGTTAGGTAAGATTTTTGATTGTATTGATTTTAATAAAACATTGTGTGTTCTTACTTCTGATCATGGTTCTATTACGGCAGATTTTAATCAAGAAATGGCTGATTTTTGCCTTGAAAATTCGGAATTAAAAGCAATCAAACCTGGATTAGTTTTTAAATCAACAGATAAAATTATAAAAAAATTTCCTAAAAAATTATCCTCAATAAAAAAAACTCTTTCAAAAAAATATACAAGTAACAAAAAAAATACTATAAAGAAAAGAATGGATAATCAATTAGAAAAAATAGAAAATTTTAATTTATCAAAATATCAAAAAAGACTTCTAAAAATGACAACATTATATCCACGTGATTGTTACGATGAAAGTTTTAGACCTGCATTACTTTTTATTGGAACAAAAATCCCTTCAGGAAAAATTATTTCCAATCAAACTGGATTATTAGATATTTTTCCAACATTATTTGAAATTCTAAATATAGAAACAAAAATTCAATATCGTGGAAGAAGTCTTTTTCCAGAATTTAATAATAAATCAAATCTTGATTCTGCCATAATGATTGATGGTGCATCAAGTAAATCTGAGTCTAATACCAGTGATACAATTGGTATAAGAACAAAAAAATTCAAATATTTTCGTGATAGACTTCATGAAACTAAAAATGTTCATCTATATGATTTAGAACTCGATCCTCATGAGGAAAATAATATCTTTGAATCTAATCCAAAAATAATTAAACAAATGGAGAATGAACTATATCAAATTAATAATGATAAGAATTTTTCATATAATCAAATTAATGAAATAAGTGAAAGTGAGGCTCAAAATGCAAAAGAACTTTTGAAAGATCTTGGATATGTCTAGATTATTAAAATAAATGTCTTATATCAAACTTAACGATTAATCCATTCCAAAAGCTTTTCTTTTAACAAATTTTCTATAGATAATTTTTTTCCAAATAAATTATTCAATTCCTTAGGATCATTTTGTAAATCATACAATAACCACTCGTCTTGGTCTTTAAGAAAAATCAATTTATGAGTTGATGTTTTAATAGAAAAAACATTTGATTTTTCTGGAGATGGGTATGGTCCATGTAAGGCACCTGTTTCTGAAAAAGTATAGTCATTTTCTTTCAAAAATGATTCCTCGCCTGTGAGAAATTTAGCAAAACTTTGTCCGGGAAGTTTTGTTGGTGAAATAATTTCAGATAAATCTAGAATAGTTGGAAGAATATCTATTGAAGAAATTAATGAGTCTGAACTATTATTCTTTTGAATGCATTTTCCGATAAAATGATAATAAGTTCTGATTGTCTCATCATAAGTGAAAGAGCCATAATTTCTTTCTCCAAAACGTTCTCCTATACCGGTTCCGTGATCTGAAAAAAATACAATTATTGAATTATCAGAAACACCTAATTCATTTATTGTATCCAGAATTTTTTTTGAATAATTTCCGGCTTCTATGAAAACTGATTCATAATTTTTCATGTTTTCTTCTTTATTATCATAAAATTTTTGATCATCCCAATCAAATTTTTTCAAAACTTTTGTTACTGTTATTGTATGAATTCTTGTAAATTGCAATAAAATGAAAACTGGTTTTCCACAAGCCTTTGAAAATGCAGATTTTATTAATTCAGGATGTTTGATATTAATATCCTCTTCATATTCATCAAATTCTTCTGTTATTTGAAAACCACGTGTTGAGAGAATTTTATTATTGATTAATCCCCTTGCGGTAAAATATCCATGTTGCTCTAATATTTCTGAAAGAAGTGGTACATTAGATTTATGATTTGCAACTTTGTAATAACCATCGACACCATTTTCTTTACCATATTGACCCGTAAGAATTGTATTTATTGCACCGAATGTATAAGGCATAGATGTTGTGACATTATTTACAAATGTACCTTTTTTCAATAATTCCATAAATTCAGGCGATGACTTAATCCTATCAAATCTAGAACCATCAAGTAAAATAAAAATTATGTTTGGTTTCATGTACTATTAATTTCTGAACAGTATATCAATTTCACTATGTCGTTAGATTATCATTATCTATAAATTATAAAAATTAATCAAAAACTCTTTTTTCATTAATTATTTCTAATAAATTTTCTATATCAATTTTTGAAACAGGTTTGGGATTATTATCCAAATGTTTTCTATCATTAAGAATTATTTCTGCTGCATCATCGTAGTTTTGTTTTAAAAAAATCTGTTCAAACCCAAATTTTTCAACAACTTTTCTAAATCTACTATAAAATTTTGAGGAATTAAATTTATGAGCAATAGTTGTGGTGAATGCTAATGCATGTCCATGTGAAATTCCTTCATTTGAAAAAACATATGATAGTGCATGTCCTAAAGTTGTTGACGCATTACCAAAACCTAATCCTGCATATAGTGCACCTGATGGTAGTTTTTCATATCTTTGATTCAATATCGCATATTCCAAAATATCGAATGCTTTTTCACAAAAAAATCTTGTATAATTATTCCCATTTATACTATCATAGGCTTCCGTACATTGTGCACATGCATCAATTGCAGAATTTTTTATAATTTGAATTGGTGTTTTTTCAATAAAATTCTCATCAATTATTGCAACATCTGCAAATAGAGAATTATCATGAAAGCTTTTCTTTTTCCCATCAATTTTTAAAACACTAATTCTAGTTACTTCACTACCACTCCCAAAAGTTGTTGGTATCAAAATCTTTTTTTTATTCATTTTATTTGCAATAAATTTTGAAACATCCAGAACACTTCCTCCTCCTAAACCTATTACTGATGATATTTCTGTTCCATCAAATTTTTTCAAAATTTTTTCAACTGTGATCATTGAAGGATTAGGTTCTACGTCATCAAACATCTGAAAATTTTTTAAATTGATATAGTCTAGCCAACCTCTACGTTTTGCCCCTTTGGAAGTAATCAAAAGACAGTCATTTGGGAATGTAAAATCTCTTACAGAATTTTTTCCAAAAACTATGTGATTTGGTTGTCTAATGCTGTCCATGCTTATTATTATATGGTATATTTTTTATAACTAGTTATCAATAATTGTTTAAAAATGTCAAACAGTAAAAAATTACGTGAAAAATTAGATTCAAATTCTATAATCAAAGTTGGTGGAGCCTTTGATGCCATGTCTGCTAAACTAGTTGAATTAAGTGGATTTGACGCAGTTTGGTCTGGTAGTTTTGCAATTTCTGCAACTCATGGTGTACCTGATGCAAGTATATTGACAATGACAGAATTCTTTGATGTAGCATCTAATATGTCAGAAACTTGTAATATTCCTGTTATTGCTGATTGTGACACTGGATACGGTGGACCAAGTAATGTGATGCATATGGTTAAAAAATATGAAAATGCTGGTATTGCAGCAATTTGTATTGAAGATAAAACATTTCCAAAACAGAATAGTTTATTAAAAAATGGTAATAATGAATTAATTTCTGAACAAGAATTTGTTGCTAAAATTATTGCTGCCAAAGATGCAAAACAGAATGATGATTTTATGATAATTGCTAGAGTTGAAGCTTTAATCTCTGGATTTGGAATGGAAGAAGCTATCAAGCGTGCAACTGCTTATGAAAAAGCAGGTGCAGATGCTATTCTAATTCATTCAAAAAAAGAAAATGCTGATGAGATTTTTGAATTTGCTGATTCCTGGAATGGTAATTCACCACTAGTAATTATTCCAACAACATATGATTCAGTAAAACTAAGTGATATCAAAAAACATCCAATCAAAATGGTAATCTTTGCCAATCAATCTCTTCGAGTTGCACATGCTTCAATGTTGTCATATCTTAACAAACTAAACAATGCTGATAGCATATCTGATGTTGATCTAAAACTATCTTCAATGGAAGAGATCTTTGAATTACAAGATATGTATAAAATTAAAGAAAAAGATAAGGAAATTCAAGATATTCTAAAAAAACTTGGTTATACCAAATGAAAGAATCAATTCAAAGAAAAATCTTTAATTTTCTATCAAAAGAAAACATTGAGAATTTTATAGGAGTTCCAGATTCAACTATGAAATATTTTATTGATGAGGGTTTAAAAAGGAAAAAAATTATAATTACAACTAGAGAGGACGAAGCAATAGGAATTGCTAGTGGAATGTCGCTTTCTTCTAGCCCATCATTAGTTTTTATGCAGAATGCTGGATTTGCAAACTCAATTTCCACAATTACATCTTTAGTGCAATTATACAATATTCCTTTACTATTTGTAATTGGTTGGAGAGGATATTTGAAAAATGATGCGCCAGAACATATCAAAATTGGTGAAATTCAACCTAGTTTACTAAACTCATTAGAACTTAAATCTAAAGTAATAACTGATAAAAATTGGTTACAATCTTGCAAATGGGCAATCAAACAAATAGAAAATGGTTCTTCTTGTGCATTAATTATTAGGAGAGTTTCATATGATTAGAAAAAATGCAATAAAAATTATCTCTCGAATTATTGAAGATAATCCAATAATCTCGGCAAATGGTTTTACAAGCAGAGATTTATTTGAACATGCTGATAAATTATCAAATTTCTATATGATTGGATCAATGGGATTATCATCATCTATTGGATTAGGTGTAGCTCTGAAAAATCCTAAAAAAACTATTTACATTTTTGATGGTGATGGAAATATTCTGATGAATCTTGGTTCTTTAACTACGATAGGTTCTCTACAACCAAAAAATTTGATTCATATAATTTTTGATAATCATATTCATGAATCTACTGGTGGACAACCAACCAGTAGTAGAAAAATAAAACTTGATAAAATCGCAGAATCTGTAGGTTATTCTGTCTTTAAAATTAATAATGAAAATGAATTAAAAAAAAATTTAAAAAAAATAAAACAAATATCTGGACCAATTCTGCTCTTAATAAAAATTCAAAATAGTAAATATGTCAGTAAACGAGTTGGATACCCTTCTCCAATTATTCGAGAAAGATTTATGAAATCATTAAAAAATAATTTTTAAAAATTAATAATCAAATTCATTAAATAGAATTAATTTAGTGAAATAAATTCTGAAAGTGAATTTTCGTCTTTCATTTTATTATATAATTGCAGATCACTAACAGTGTCAAATTCTAACCATCCATTATCAATCAAAACTGCTTCAATTTTTTTTCCTGAATTAATAATATTTTGAAGAGCATCTACTATTCTTAATTTATCTAATTTTAAATCAGAATCTAATTTGAGAGAATTTTTTTGTTCATTAATCAGTTTTTCAGCAAATTCTAGAAAAATTTTAGAACCAAAATTTTTTACTTTCATTAATCCAATAAAATGACCATTTGCATGTTCAAGATTCTTTATTGGTTGACCTACACTTATTAAAAATCCTTCATTGTTGTAATAGACTGATTCAGTTGCTTCTATTGCTAACTCTCCTACTCTCTTATCCCAGTATCTCAACCATTGTCTATCTGCTATAACCGAAATATCATTTTTTGAATCAATAATTTTTGTTAATACATCATCATCAAATATTATATCACTATAGGAAATTATTGTAGAATTTGTAATTTTTTCTTTAGCACAAATCAAACTTTCAAGAGTACTGGTTTCCAAAAAAAACTTATTTCTAATATAATTGACATCTGGAAAATCTATTTTCTCACTTTTATAACCAGTTACTACTGTTATATCCGTAATTCCAAAATTCTGAAATTTTTTGATTAATCTACCCAATAATGTCTGATTTGCAAATTCTAACATTGCTTTTGGTTTTTCTTTAGTATATGGACCTAACCTACTACCAGGCCCTGCAGCTAAAATTATTGCATTCATATTACTAATCAAATATTTGACATACATCTAATATCAATTACTAACAAAATTTATTTTTACTAAAAATTCCATTTTTTTTATCAATGAAAATTGTCTCACAAAAAGGTAAATTATGAAAAAATGAGTGAGAGTACAAAAGAGAGATTAATACAATATTATGAACTATATAATAAGAAATTTTTTGAAATAATTAAACAAAAGTTTGAATGGTAAAAATTGGTGTAAAATTCCAAGTATCAAACTTCGAAAATTTATTTCACATAATCTGAAGTTCTTTTTTCTTCATCACCAAAAACAACACCAACAGTTCGCAATAGTGTCACATTATTCATATCACAGAATTCAATTAATGATCTAATATAATTTTGAAAGTTTTTTGGTTCCTCATTGTTTTTAAGTATTTTAGAATATAGATCATCATGATCAAGCATTACAAGTTTTTCTTCAGGTAACAATTTAGAAATATTTTCAATATTTTTGACTCCATTTGGACTTTCTATTTTTGGTACAGGAATAACATTATTTGGGAGGAATTTTAAGAATGGTTGTAAGTCTTTTTCTGAATCAACATTTGATATTGCAAAATATTTAATATTTGAGAAATTTTGTAATATAGGTTCCATTTCCTCCATGGAATATCTGTTGTTTGGCGGTTTAGTTCTATTTTGAGGAAGATCTAAGAATATTTGACGATCTTTATGTTTCTCTAAAATTAATTTTAATTCATCCAAACTATTTATCCAGGCTAGATTAATCCTAAAAATTGCATGTTTTGGGATTTCCATATCCAAGTTACTCATGTTCTGTGATACAATTATCATAAAGAATTTGGATAAATTAGGATTTTTTAATGTTAGCATTATTAAGAATAATTCATGTTCAAACATTATTAACTACTAGAAAAATCTGGATGGTATATGCAGAAGAGATATGGATTTAGAGGATGGTATTATTTTCGTCAAGGATGGAGCTTGTATTTTGCATTCATTCTTGCTGCCGTAAATACATTAACAGTAACATACTATCTTGCAATAGATAATATTCCGGAACTTCAAGCAGTGTTCCCATCTTTCGCTCACTACATTATTACTACAGTTACTATTGGTATTCCCTTACTAGTTTTTGTGGGATTTTTACATTACAAGAAAACAAGTGCATATAGAAACGAAGCAGGAGTAGTTTTTGAATCAAATCCTTTTCAAAGACGAATGTTGATTAACTCCGAAATAATTGTCAAATTCCAACTAGAATTAAGCCAAATGTTATTAAAAATTAATTCTTCAGAATCAATTTCAGATGAGGAAAAAGAAAGAATTTCAAAAATGCATAAAGAATTGACAAAGATTTTGGATGATAGAACATTAACAAATTCCTTTGATAAAGATTACTTAAGTGAAATCAAATGATTATATTTTTCAAGATTTTTCAAGAACATAATTTCCAATAATTAAACAATCCATTCCTGAGCCATAAAATGTTGCAACTGCTTCTCTTGGAGTATTTACAATAGGTTCATTATTCACATTAAAACTTGTATTTAGGCATACACCTATACCTATAAGAGATTTTAAATGATTAAGAAAATTGTAGTATAATTTATTTTGAGTTTCATTTACAGTCTGAATCCTCGCGGTATTATCAACATGTACAACTGATGGAATTTTTGCAATCATAGACTGAACAACATCATAATTAATGGTCATATGTGGAGCAATTGGCTGCTTTCCAATAAAATATTCAGACATATCTTCTTCAATTACAGAAGGACAGAATGGTCTGAATGTATCTCGGAATTTGATTTTCTTATTTACTATATCTCTCATGTCAGGATGAGTTGGATTTGCCAGTATGCTTCTTGCACCTAATGCTCTTGGTCCTATTTCCATCTTACCTTGAAACCATCCTATGACGTGATTTTCGGAAACCTTTTTTGCTGCAAATAATGCAGGGTCTTCTTCAAAACGATAGTTAAGGTTCAGAATATCTAGAGTATCTTTAATTTCCTCGTTCGTGTATGATGGTCCAACATAAACACTGTCCATGGGTTTTATACTTAATCCATGTTTTTTACCAACAAGATAAGTTGCTCCAATTGCTACTCCTTCATCGTTTGAAGCAGGTTGAACATACAAGTCATCAATATATTCTAAATTCATGATTTTTTGATTTGCAGCACAATTTAATGCAACTCCTCCTGCTAAACATAATTTCTTTATACCAGTTTTTTTATGTAGAAAATCAATCATTTGAATAATTACTTTTTCAACATGTGCTTGAGCTGATGCTGCTATATCTTTGTAATACGTAGATAATTCTTGTTTCTTCAATCGTTTAGGACCAAATTCATCAGTTAATTTTTCTGAAAAAATCATTTCTTGTTTAGTAGGCTGTGATTGTTTGGGAGTAATTGTTTTGATATAGCTTGTATCTAGCTTTAACTCACCATTTTCAAAGTAGATAATTTTACTAAAATCAAATTTATTTCTATCACCATATGATGATAATCCCATTAACTTATACTCATCACTATCACGAGTAAAACCACAATATTGTGTTATCATTGAATAAAAAATTCCCAAACTGTTAGGTCTGTCAAATCTTTGTAAGATTTCCATATCATCACCCTTTCCTATACAAAATTCACATGATACACCATCTCCAGAACCATCCATAGTGATGATTATTGCTTCATTAAAGCCAGATGCATAGTATGCACTTGCAGCATGTGCATCATGATGATGTACTTTTTCAATAGGAGGGCAAAATCCAAATTCGCCTTCAAAATAATCTTTTAGGATTTTGTCATAAATATCACCCCATGTGATTCCATGAGTCGCTAGAATATCCACATCTTGGATTGAAATTTTTTCTGATTCTAAGATCGTATAGATTGATTTTTGTGGTAATTGACCTGGGGAGTGTTTTATTCGATTAATTCGTTCTTCTTCAACTGCTGCAACCAGTTTTCCATCTTTGAGCAACGCTGCACCAATATCATGATATCCTAATCTTACACCACCACTAATTCCTAAAATGTACATATGATCATTTATCCATTTTTAGTGTCATAATAAATTTTTCATCAATTCAACTAATGATTCCACTGCAGTATCATTCGTATAATTTTTCAGAGTAAACTCTCTTCCATTTTGAGCTATTTCTTTCCACTTGGGATTATTATAATCAGATATGTATTCGTTAAATTTTTCTTTGTAATTTTTTTCATTTATTACAACACAATTTTCTCCATCACGATATCCTAAAAAATTACCACGGTTTTTTTCTGTGATTTCCATAAATGTCAAACAACCAGATGCTGCATTTTCCCAATATTTGATATTTGCATTATAAGTAGTTGCAGCAATTGATGCAGCATATTGTTCTAGTAAACGTGGATATAGATCTCCAGTATATTTGTGATTTAAAGTTGGAGTATAATCTACAAAAGGAAGCTCGGTACATTTTGTTCTCAAATGATAAAAACGATATGCGTTCCATTTTGGTGTTCGAAAATCATTGATAATTCGTGAAATTATCTTTTTGTTACCAGTTGCTCCAGTAAGAAGTATTTTATTTTTTATTCGTTTTTCAAATGGAATAGTATTTTCAAATAATGAAGGTTCAACGCCATAGATCAATGTTTTAAATTTGAAATTTTTTGGATACAATTCATAAAAAAAATCTTTTGGGAAAAATGAAACATAGTAATCAATTTTCCATTTTTCATGATATTTGATTGCATTTTTTGAATCTACTGGATCACCACATTTTGCAATTACAGGTATTTCTAACGAATGTATACCGGTGATCTCATCAGGCATTTCAAAGTTAAAATTTGCCCAAAGAAAAATAATATCAAATTTTCCTTTTAATTTTGATGCATCAAATATTTGTTCAGTTGGAAAATAAGTTATTTCTAAAGAATCATTTCTTCTCCAAGCCTTAAAAAAGAAATTATAAAATGTATTATCAAAATGTTTTCCTGAAAAGAATTTACTATTTTTATGATAGATTAGTGCTGCACGAATTTTTTCTTTCAAAATTTACTTCCAGTCAAATTCTTGGCCAATTAAATTAAATAGTTTGTTATTCCATGGTTCAAAATATTTTTTTAATTTTTCACGTGTATCATCATTTAGTTGAATATTCTTGTACATTTCTGAAGAATTAATTCCACGTTTTCCCGTAACGACTGGATAATCAGACGGTAACCCTAGAAAAGATAAAACACGATTGTATTCTTCTTGTGGATTTTTGAAATATGAATCAGAATTCAAGAATAGAAATTGTGATTTATCAAAATATGTCAACCATCTTTCTAATGCTTCAGAATATCTTGATCTTGCCAGAATTGAGATCTTTGTGTCAACGTCTCTTTCAAGATTATCATTTTCTAAGAATTTTTGGAATTCCTTTTCATATAATTTATGTTCATTTTCAAGAGCTTCCTCAAAAGAAGCGCTTTGTCTTCCATGTCTAACCTGTCTACGATATTGTGAAAAAGTTCTTTCTACAGGATTTCTCATCATTACGATAAGTTTCACATTTGGCAGATATTTTTTTATTCTTTCAGCTGCATAAGGATGAAAAAAGTAGTTTCCAGTAGCCTCACAAACTAATGTTTTTTTTCCAATAATTTTTCTAAAATATTTTCTAATATATGTAGGAAAAAATAGTTTATACCAATTCAAGTTTTTTTTATAATTTATATCAAAAAAGAAAATCTCATTATTATTCGAAGGAACAATTTCAGGATTTGAACGAAGATATAATTCCACAATTGATGTAGTTCCACAAGCTCCTGAGCCTAAAATAAGAAAATCAGGCAATACATGAAATGGTCCGAATATTCGTGCATAGATTGTATAGATTTTTTTGATGACTCGATAAAATGAACTGTGATTTGAAATTTGATTGCTTACTTTAGTTTGAATATTTTCAAAATAATTATCAGATTCTTCAACTTTTACACGTCCTAAAAGAGAATCAATAAAACTAGATTTATTTTTAAAAAGTTCAGAATTTGATTTTTTTGGAGTAGAAGATACCATATTTAGCTTCCAATTCCTAATGCACTATAATCACAATTAAGATTGCTATTAACTAAAATCCTACGAGAGTCTATAATCACTTTCTTTTTCATTTTTCCAATCAAATGATTATTAATTTTTGAATATTCTTTCCATGGCGTCATAATTATTACACACTGAGAGTTTGTTAATGCATCATTAATTGATTTGGTATATTTTATTTTGTTAGAAAAAATTTTTTTAGTGTTTTCAATTGCTTTTGGATCATGAACAGTTATCACTGCATTATTTTTGATTAATTTCCTTAGTAAAGTGATTGAAATCGAATCTCTGATATCATCAGTATCAGGTTTAAAAGCTAAACCAAGCACAGAAATTTTTTTAGAATGAATTTTTCCAAGTTTTTGCTTGGTTAATTTTATAATTTGTTCGACTTGATTTGAATTTGTTTTTTCTACTGCATCTAAAAATAGTGGTTTAATCCCAACCTGTTTTGAGAAATTAATGAGTGCTTTCATATCTTTAGGTAAACAAGAACCGCCATAACCTGGTCCAGCATTAAGAAATAATGGACCAATTCGAGGATCTAATCCAATTGCCTTAGAAATATCATCGATGTTAGCTTCAGGAATTTTTTGGCAAATATTGGATAGTTGGTTAATGAAAGTGATTTTTGTAGCAAGAAAAGAATTATTTGCATATTTTATTATCTCAGCTGACTGGAAATTAGTTATAATGATTGATGTGTTTGGATGAATTTTTTTCAGAAAATTATAGAATTTATCCATAAAAATATTTTTTTTACCTCCAAGTATTATTGCATGTGGAAATTTTGTATCTTTGATTGCACTACTTTCTTGTAAGAATTCAGGGTTTGATATCAATCCAAAGTCTTTATTGACTTTTTTATGAGAAAAATTTTCTAAAATTGGCAATATAGTATTAGATATTGTACCAGGAATAACAGTACTCTTTATTATAATAGTATGACGTTTTTTACTTTTATTGATTACCTGTCCAATTTGTTTTGATGCATTTTTTATTAATGATAGATCAATTGTGCCATTTTTTCTTTGAGGAGTACCTACAGTAACAAAGACAAATTCACAGTCATGTAATAAAGAAAAATCATTGCTAATAATGAATTTTTTTTTTAAACTAATTTTTAATGTTTTTTCTAAAGATGGTTCAAAAAATGGTGGAATACCTTTGGAAATTTTTTTACATTTTTCTTTATCTGTATCAATTCCTATAGTATGAATGTCTTTGGATGCTAAAACTGTGGCAAGTGATAATCCAACAAATCCTAGTCCAATAACACCAATTTTCATCTAAATCAAAAGTCCATTTTTCATAATTATGCCTTCCTGAATGTAATTTCTTGAGATTGTTTGAATGATTCAACTGTGCCAATATCAATTTCTTCTTCGTGTTGATTTAATGTAATAGCAAGAACTCTCTCATTTTTTTGAATTAAATGAGCAATAGCATCAGTTAATTGAAATTCATTTCCTTTTCCTGGTTTGATTTTTTTCAGACTCTCAAATATGTCAGACTTAAAAAAGTAAAGAGGTAAAAGACCAAATTTTGATATAGGTTTATTTGGTTTTTCAACAACCTTGGAAACTTCATACAAATTTTTTGATATTTTTTCCATGATTGGTACCCCATATCTCTTATAATCAGTAATTTTTTTACAAACCAAAATAGCTTTTGCATCTGGATTTTCTTTTGCAATTTTTATTAATCTTTTAATTGGATGATTAACTTTACTCAAAATAGTGACATCCCCAGCATGAACAATGAAATCTTCTTTGCCAACATATCTTTCTGCTCGCTTAACAGCATCTCCAAATCCCAATGGTTTAGTTTGATTAACCCATACTAAATGGGAGTTTTCTAATTTATGGTAAAAATTAGAAACTAGATTTTTTTGTTCACCTTTGAGCTCTTTTAAATAACTTTCATGAGGTGTAAAATGGTCTTCGATTGATCTTTTTTCTCTTCCAACCACAAAACAGAAGTCACTAAAATTCATCGAATACATCTGTTCATAGATATATTGCAATAATGGTAAAACAACTCTTTTTTTAGTATAGTTTTTTGAAAAGATTGGCATCATCTCTTTTGGCATTTCTTTAGTAAATGGTAATAATCTAGTGCCTTTTCCTGCTGCGGTAATAACTACTTTAATCACAAAAATCCATTATTTGTCTTATCATTAAGCTTTTAAAATTTTGGAATAATAGCTATCATTACAAAATTATAATAGGTGAAAATAGACTCAAAATACTAGTATTTGTGATTTAAATGACTGATATGAAAATTAATATGAATAATATTTCTGATGTAACAAAATCCCTTGAATCTAAAACGCTTAAAGTTTGTGTGATTGGTATTGGTCGTATAGGATTACCAACTGCATTATCTTTTGCAAAATCTGGATTGCATACTGTTGGTGTAGACATAAACGAAACATTAGTTCAGAAAATTAATTCGGGAGAATTCCCATTAAAAGATGAGCCGGGTTATGAAGAGATATTTGATGATGTTCTAAAGGCAAAAAAATTCATTGCTACAACAAAAATTGAAGATGTAGTTCCAGATTCAGATTTAATACTATTATCGTTACCAACACCAATGGATGAAAATAATGTTCCAGATTATTCAGCACTAAGAAGTGTTGCATCCAAATTATCCAATATACTATCACCTAATTCCTTAGTTATAGTAGAAAGTACAATTGAACCAGGATTTATTGAGAATGAAATGGTTTCATTAATTTCAGAATCAGGAAGATTAGAAATTGAAAAAAATTTCTTTATAGGCGTATGTCCAGAAAATGCAAATCCTGGGGAAATTTTGCATGATTTTACTAATTTACCCAGATTAGTAGGAGGAATTAATTCCAACATAACAAAAATAATAAAGAATATCTACAACTTTATTTTTTCTGTTGAACTTGTTGAAATGCCAAATTGTAAAACTGCTAATGCTGTAAAACTTACAACTAATGTTTTTCGCGATATTAATATTGCATTTATCAGTGAATTATCGTTAATGTTTGAGAAATTAGGAATTGATACTAACAAAGTTTTAGAAGCTGCAAAAAAGAAATATAATTTTCAGGTTCATTATCCTGGTGCTGGTGTTGGTGGACCATGTCTTCCAATTAATTCTTATCAACTATTAAACACTGCAAAACGTACTGGTTCAAATCTTAGTATTATTGAATATGGAAGGAAAATTAATGAAAAAATGCCAGAGCATGTAATCAAACTAACTATTGACGCATTTACTGAATGTAAAATAGACATACAAGGAAGGAAAATTCTCATTCTCGGTATTTCATATAAGCCAAATGTAAAAGATATCCAACTGACACCTGCAGAAGAGATTGTTATGAAATTACAAGAAAAAGGGGCATTAGTCCACATTTATGATCCGTATTTTACTTCAAGCGAGATTTTTGGAATCAATGTTGAAGATAAAATCGACGACATAATCCAAAAAGTTGATGCGTGTGTACTTGTTACGGGCCATGATGAATTTAAGCGATTACCAATTTCAATATTTAACAAGATGTTACATCCAATTTTGATAGATACTAGAGGCATTTTTGATCCTGCTCAAGCAAAATCTGCCGAATTAATTTTTAGAGGATTGGGTCGTGGAAAATAATCCCATAATTAATCCATCATCAATTGTAAATATTCTAACATTAAGATATGACACAAATCTAACACCTAATTTACCAATTAAAACATGGAATGATTTCAGTCCAGATATTCAGTCAGCAGATATTAACTCGATTGAAAAATCTATTTCTAATTACATAAAACAAAAAACTGAAAATCTAGATACAAAATCAGTCTCGATAGCATTAAGTGGAGGAGTTGATTCAACTCTAGTTTTATCAATAATTAGAAAAGTTAGACCAGATATCAATATACAAGCAGTGTCAATAAAATTTGCAGATAGTGTTGATGAAACAGATAATGCATTAAACATTGCTGAAACATTTGAAGCTGATCATAATATAGTATATCTTGAAAACTATCTTTCAGAATTACCTAAAGCGATTAGTATGATCAAGATGCCATTTTGGGACTTGCATTGGTATTATGTAGTTAAAAAATCAAAATCATTTTCTAAAGTTTTGTTTTCCGGGGATGGAGGAGATGAGCTTTTTGGTGGATACACATTCAGATATACAAAATTTCTATCACTAACATCAGAAAATTCAACACCAAAGGAGAAAGTCTTGGCATATTTACAATGTCATGAACGAGATAGAGTACCCGATCAAGAAAAAATTTTTAATGACAAATCAAAATTCTCCTGGGATCTAATACATAATTCTCTTTTACCACATTTTGATAATAAATTATCACGACTTGAGCAAGTATTCTTAGCTGATTATAATGGGAAGCTCCTATACAATTTTAATCCAATTAATAACAATATCATAAAGAGTTTTGATATGAAACTGTTAACTCCAATATTAAACAATGAATTACTTAATGTTGGACCTCATCTTGTTCAGTCAGAAAAATATAATTCAGAAAATAATCTAGGTAAATTACCTCTTAGATCTATTCTGAAAAAAAATAGACATGATCATTTGGTAGGAACCCAAAAGCTGGGATTTAATGTTAATACAATTAATTTATGGAAAAAACATGGCAAAAACCTTTGTAAAGAATATCTTAATGATGCAAGAATTATCAAAGATGGTTGGATTAATAACGAATGGATAAAAAAATATATCGAATCACCAGATCTTGATGTTAGATATGTTAACAAATTCTTTGGTATACTAGCTTTTGAAATTTGGTATAGACTTTTTATTACAAAAGAAATGAATAGTAATACTACACTAGATTAATTTAGTATATTCAATGAAAAAAATAATGGAAAAAGATATTGTTGCTGGATTAGGAGAAATTGGTCTACCCATTTTGAAATTATTGTCTAAAAAAGAGAATGCAATTGGTTATGATTTAAATAAAAAATTAATGGATGATAAAAAATTCCTTAAATTAGAGAAAATAAAAACACGTTTTTTACATATAGCCATACCTGTAAACAAAAATTTTAATTCAAATGTAATGCAACTAGAAAAAAAGTTTCAACCCAAATGTATCGTCATTCATAGTACTATTAGTCCTGGAACCACTGAACAAATACAAAGAAAATTAACAACCCCTCTCATTTTTAGTGCTACACGTGGAATTCATAAAAGAATGATAAAAGATCTACAAAGATATACAAAATTTTTTGCAATTTCAAAAAATGCACCAAAAAAAGATTGGGCAATCAGTGAGTATCGTAAAACAATGAAGAAATGTGGAATTAAAACTCAACGAATGTCTAAACCTGAAACTCTAGAGCTTGCAAAAATTCTTTGTGACACATCATACCTTGGATGGTTAATTAATTATGCACAACTGACCAATACAATTGCAATAAAACATAATGTTGATTTTGATGAGATGTGGACATTTTCTGATGAAATTCATGCAGTACTAGGTAATCGTCCTAAAATGTTTCCAGGTTTTATTGGCGGACATTGTGTGATTCCAAATCTAGATCTAATTCAGAATCAGACTCTAAATCTAATAAAATCAATCAATGATCAGTATTCAAAAAAAATAAAAAACTCAAAAAGCATACATAAAAAATATACCAAAAAAAATTAATTTCTTAGATATGGTTTAATTATTTCTAAGAAATTCTTTGCAACTAATTCCCAATTAAATTGAGTATTAACAAACTTTCTTCCTTCTTTACCCATTTTTTGTGATAAATCATGATCATCAAAAATCTGTCTTAATTTTTCTATAATGTCATCTGCATTGTTTTCTCTTACTAAAAATCCTGTTTTTTTATCTACCATCATTTCTTTATCACCACCAACATCTGTTGCGATCACTGGTTTTTCCATTAATTGTGCTTCTTTCAGTGTTAAAGGTGCAAGATCCATTCCAGTTATCAGAGCATACACATCAATTGTTTCTAAAAACTCTCTAACTTTGTCGGGATACTCTAATCTTCCCAACCATTTGAAATTTTCAAATTTATCTAATCGATCTGTAATTTTTTTTCTATATTGTCCGTCACCTGCCCAGTAAAAATGAACGTCAGGCATTTTTTCTAAAACTTTTTCTAAAATTAACATCTCTTTTGTTTTACCCCACCAATTAGCATCTTGAACTAATCCAACACATGGATGTTTTAATTCAATTTTTTTTGTAGGATGCCAATTTTCAGAATTTATTCCTTCTAAGAATACTCCAGTTTTTTGTTGAGGATATCTCTCATTAACAACATTTTCAAGGTATTTACAAATAGGTAAAACGGCTGTTGCGTTTTGAAAGACCTCCTCAGATATTCTATTACGTAACCATAATACAATTCGTGTTTTAAGATTTGAGCCTAATGTTTTCATTCCCCAGAAATATTCATCCCAATAGTGACCACGTAGTAGAATAAACGTTGGAATGCCTGATCTTATTGAATGAATTCCAAAATGTGTTTGTCTATCAGTAAAGATTGCATCAGGTTGAAATTCATCTATTAATTTTTTAAATTTTTTATCACCTTGAAACCAATCACCAATTTTTTTACTAGGGAAACCTTTACTGTATTGAGAATCATGTACAAGTTTGACAATTATATTATGTTTTTCAAGTTCACTAGCAAATTCTTTCAAGTGAAAATACTTACCTAAACTTCCATATGCAATTAATAATTTCATAGATATTTTGTCATTTGACTAAGTATTAAATTTCTCTAGAGAATTTTCTAATTAGGGTTAAAAATTATCAAAATGTTACAGAAGAATTATCACAAGATGATATATACTCATTGTGAATCATTATTATATTGCAAATTAAATTTCCAATATTATTAAAAGATCAAATTTTAGAAGATAATTCTAAAATGTATGAAATAGTTTTTTTAAGGAAGGAAAATGGCTACTGCTAAAAAAATTATCATCATCATAGGATTTGTTGTAATTTTTACATTAGGATATTCTTTAGGAAATGAGGATATGCCATTTAATGATACATTAAAGGTATTCTATCAGGATTCAGTACTTAAAAAAAGTGATAAAAATTTTGAGAGTGTTGATGAAATTTTCTATGAGACTGATGTAAAAGAATTAATCAATATTCAAACAGAAGATGACATTCGCACAAAAAAAAGTGATTTGATAAATCATATTTGGAAAGAAAGTATAATTCCTCAAAAATATGATTTCATAATTCAAGAGAATGTACTTGATGAAAGATTTACAGATATGAGGAATTTACAAAAGATTAATTCTTACAAAACAATAATGGAATATGACATTGATTCTTTGTCATACCTATTCATTCCTAAATCAAGCAATAACAAATTAGTTGTTTATCATCAAGGACATGGAGGAGATTTTGTGTTAGGTTTTTCTACAATCCAAAAATTATTAGATAATAAATTTACAGTTTTAGCATTTTCAATGCCACTAAAAGGTCAAAATAGTCAACCAGAAGTTAACATACCTAATCTAGGACATATCAAATTAAAAAATCATGATAATTTCCAGTTTTTAGAGACAGATTCCTTTTCACCGATAAAATTTTTTGTTGAACCCATTTTTGCCACATTAAATCATGTTGAGAAAAAATATGATTTTGATTCATTCCATATGATTGGTTTGTCAGGTGGTGCATGGACTATTACATTATATTCAGCAATTGATGACAGGATAAAATCAAGTTATGCAGTTGGTGGTCCTCTACCAAGATTTTTGACAATTAATGTTCCAGGTAATGAGGGAGACTATGAAACAAATAATGTTGAGCTTTTGGGGCATGCAAATTACTTAGATTTGTTTATTATGAGTTCATTTGGTGAAGACAGAAGCCATGTTAAGATATTGAATCAATTTGATCCATGTTGCTACTATGGAACATCATACAAATTATTTGAAGATGAAATAAGAACAAGTATATCCAAAATGAAAAATGGACATTTTGAAATTCATCTTGACTCAGAAACACGAAAACATGAAATTTCAGAAAAATCATTAGATTACATAATTAATAAGTTAGAATCATAAACGTTGAGTGAAAATATACTTGACAATAAAATGTGTTCTTTGTAATGGAATATTAGAAAAATATTCGAAAACATCTAATCTTGGTTTGTCTGTTAATTATTGTAAAAATTGTAATTTATACATTAATGGAGATACAAAAGAACAAGTTATAGAAAAAGTATCAAATTTGTATAAAGGAGAGTATTGGAATGAACATAATTCTGAAGTTTCAATCAATTCTGAATTTACGGATGTAGATTCGGAAGGAAAAAGAAGGAATTGGGTTTCACAATTTTTGTATACAAAAGAACACATTACTGGAAAAAATCTTTTAGAAATTGGGGTTGGTGCAGGTCAATCAATATTTTGGTTTGAGGAAGAAGGATTTGATGTCAGAGGTATAGAACCTGACGCAAGAAATGTTTCCATGATTAATAAGAAATTGAAAAAAGGGAAAGTGATTGAATCTTCAGTTGAAGAATTTTCAACAGATGAAGTTTTCGACGTGATTTGGATGTCACATGTCTTAGAACATCTAATCGAACCAATTAATTTTCTTAAGAAAATTAAAAATAATTTAAAAAATGATGGTATTTTTTTCATTGAAGTTCCAAATTGTGAATATGAACCAATGTTAAAGAATTCAATTCAAAAAAATCCACATTTATTTCATTTCACTACAAGTGCATTATCAAAACTAGTAGAAAGTGTGGGTTACAAAATTTTATCTTGTGATGTTTTTAGACCTGCTACAAAAAGTGAGGGAATAAGGCAAAAAATTATGAAAAATTCATTTCCCTACTATCCACGAATAATAACTGATGTACATAGTGGAAGAGATCTTCGGATAATTCTAAAGAATAGTTAAAGATTTACTTCGGAACTCAAGGAAAAAATTATGAAGTATATTGTAACTGGAGGAGCAGGTTTCATAGGAAGTAATATTGTCAAAAAATTAGTTACTAGAGGTGATAACGTAACGGTAATTGATAATTTGAATACGGGAAAAGAAGAAAATTTGAAATTAGTAAGAGATAAAATTACTTTCTTTAATGACAGTATTTTGAATACTAATTTACTTGAAAAAGAGACAGAAGGAATTGATGGAATATTTCACCAAGCTGCGCTTGCATCAGTACAAGATTCATTTTCTAAACCTGAAGAATACCATAACGTGAATGTTAAAGGAACAGAAAATATTCTAAGATTAGCAGAAAAAAATAATTTTAAAGTTGTATATGCAAGTTCATCAAGTGTTTATGGAAATCCTGAACGAATTCCAATTAAAGAAGAAGACAGTAAGAATCCAATCAATCCATATGCAGAGACAAAATTACAAAAAGAGGAATTAGCTAGAAAATATTCAAAAAATGGTGTAAAAGTAATTGGATTACGATACTTTAACGTCTTTGGTAAAGGACAATCAAAAGAGTATGCAGGAGTTTTAAAATTATTTTTGGAGAGAATACGTGACAAGTTACCACCTAAAATTAATGGGGATGGTACACAATTCAGGGATTTTGTGTATGTAGAAGATGTAGCAAATGCAAATATTATGTCAATGGATAGTAAAATTAATCATGATTTTTTTAATGTAGGAACAAATACATCGATAACAATTTTAGAATTAGCAAAAACGGTAATAAAATTTTCAGATCTAGAAATAAAACCAATATTTGGACCTGAATTAAAAGGAGATGTTAAGAGAACAATTGCAGATATTAGTTTGATTAAAGAAAAAATTGGTTGGGAACCAACCGTATTCTTAGAAAAATGGATAGAAGATATAGTTTCTATGAAGAAATTTGACGAAATTTAGTTACAAATTATACGAGTAGATATTATACATCCAAAATTATCAAAAAATAAGTTGAAATTACTAATTGGTGCTTCAAGTTCAAAAATATTTCATCTAAAAGAATTTGCTAAAACACTAGAGGGAAATGGTGTTGAAGTAAAAATTGTTTTAGATGTTGATTATGCAGATGGGTTTCCAAATCGAAAAATTTCAAAATGGTTTTCGTCAAACAAAAAATTCAAAAAATTAATAGATGAATTTCAACCTGATGCAATTTTTGTTGATAGAACCAAACATTTTGCATTAGAAGCATCAAAAACTAATATTCCTGTGATAATTCACTTACGAGGAGATCATTGGTCAGAGTTAATAATGGCAAGAGAGACATTGTACAAGTCAACAAGTGGAAAGATTGCCATAAATAAATGGGAAAAAATTGGAGAAGAATGTTTTAAAAATTCAGAATTGATTTTGCCAATTTGTGATCATCTCTCAAAAATTACTAAAGGACGTTATTCTGGAAAACCCGTTGAAACAATGTATCAGGCTATTAATCCTGACAATTGGTTTCACAAGAGTGGAATTAAATTAAAACATCCATGTGTTGGAATTTTACAAAGTGCAACAATCTG
>CEUS01203652.1_pt1 | contig 25334 bp, 19 predicted proteins | sample 427031 | NCBI WGS metagenome assembly CEUS01 (sample SAMEA2622837, study PRJEB7988) | marine metagenome | biome: marine biome (ENVO:00000447); feature: marine epipelagic mixed layer (ENVO:xxxxxxxxx); material: "saline water (ENVO:00002010), including plankton (ENVO:xxxxxxxx)" | depth 140 m | reverse complement strand
CTGTTCTCTTGTAATCAAGGCGTTCTAGTCGTCAGGGTTTTCTTCATCAGCTAGTCCTCAGTATCTGGACAGGGGTCAGGGCATCCTTCTTACAGTTCATTCCACCACTGAGGCGACGTAAGCGGCTTCTGGCTCTCTTGGTGTCGCCTTTTCCATGCCAGATGGTATTGACGGGCAATATAGTTGCACCTGTCGTGGAACTTATCCATCTCCTCGTACCACTTCTCTTCATCAACACCCGGCTTTCCGAACTTGCGGTGTAAGAACTCCTCGTCAGGAAAAAAAAACTGCGCTTCTTCTAAGCGCATTCCTGATTCCATTTTGATGGCGATCCTCATGTCCTGCAGTTGAGCCCGTATGGCTGAAAGTTGCAGGATCTCCTTTGTCCAATCGTTAGCAAGGCTGTACAGCAGATGCCCCTGAAAAATCAGGATTCCGATCACAACGACGAGCAGAGAATTTGTAGTATCCATCAGTCAGACCTCCATCAATGTGTAACCTGCCCTTAAATGACTGACGGCTATCGACCCTGTCAAAGCTGATTGCTGGGCACCCTCAGCAGCTTCAAATTTTTGCAGAAAATTTTTTCGAGGCTGGGACTCCTAGCCGATTTCAAAAACAAAAATCCCCTGAGCAAAATACTGTTCTATAGTCAGAGGCGAGTGGCGACCAAATAGGGGGGGTGGCCCCCACTGGGGGGGTCTTCACTGGCAGAATTCGACCAATCAACGCTGAAAGTTCTCAGTTTTGATTATCCTCAAAAACGGATACAATGGTAGACTTTTGGTAGACTCTACGTGCCTACATCTACCTAGATGAAAACCCCGCAAGCTGTAAATGCTTGCAGGGCTTCACTTTACTTCTATGGGCGCTGCTGGACTCGAACCAGCGACCCCCTGCTTGTAAGGCAGGTGCTCTAACCAGGCTGAGCTAAGCGCCCTAGATCAACAGGCAAAACTACACAAAGCCGGGTGACTAAGAAGAAGATACTCTCAGTTCGCCAGGCCTGGTAATAAACTGAAACTGAGCCAGCTACCAAAGCTATCGGATTATCGCCATTGGAAGCAGGACAACGTACGCCAGCACCAAGAGAAGTGGCGCTGCCGTTATCGAGCCCTGTGCGAGAAGCCAATATCCGAGAGTGAGACACACTAAGCCTGCCAAACCCAGGATCGCATTTTCTTTTCCGAACTTTAGCGCCCTAGGTCGTTTGATATCCGTCTTTTTGGCCATAATGTTGATACGCCGGAAATGGAATGTTGGTCCTTCACGTTAGATGCTTACCCAACTCTTTTTGGCTAATACCAAGGAGCTTCGCCGCAGCTTTTTGGTCATCACCCGCTCGATCTAGCACTAATTGCACATGGCGCCTGATAGCTTTCTTTAGCGTCAAGTCAGCCGACCCAGCCCCCTCTTCTTTACCCTCAAGAATCAGATGGTCTGAACCAATCACCGTACCGCGAGCCATTATCACAGCCCTCATCAGAGCATTCTCCAGCTCTCTTACATTGCCTGGCCAATCGTAGGCGATCAGACTCGCAAGTGCTTCTTCAGAGATCCGACGCACATCACGACCCGTCTCTTCGCGGATCTTTCCTAGCAATGACGTCGCCACTAACTCAATATCGCCACGCCGCTCTCGGAGCGGAGGAACCTCGATCTCTACAACCTTGAGCCGGAAGTAAAGGTCCTCACGGAAGCGGCGCTCTTCGATCAACTCCTCAATTGGCTGATGCGTGGCCGCGATAACCCGAGCCTTGGTCTCAAGCGGCGATTCACCACCAACCGGATAAAACCTCCTCTCCTGAAGGACTCGGAGCAACCTTGTCTGAAATTCAGGACTAGTATCACCAATTTCATCGAGGAAGATCGTGCCCCTACCTGCTAGCTCAAAGTACCCCTTCCGAGACCCCGTTGCACCGGTAAAGGCACCCTTCACATGCCCGAAGAGTTCAGTCTCAAGCAATGTGTCCGTAAGAGCTGTGCAGTTCACAGCGATGAATGGTTCATCATCCTGTTCAGAATTTTCGTGAATTGCCCGGGCGATCACTTCCTTTCCAGTTCCAGTCTCTCCTCGGACAAGTACCGTCGCTCGATTCCCTGCTAAGACACCAATCGTCTTGTAGACATCAATCATGCGGGGATCGCGACCAACTAGTCGTCCACGGGGCAAGGCCTCTTCTTCAATCGGTTCTTGAGCCTCCGACGCAAGCTGTTGCTCACGAAAACATCGTGCTGCGAGTCCCTCCACGGCCTTGAGGTCAACCGGCTTCACAAGAAAATCGAATGCGCCGGATTTCATCGCAGTTACCGCCACCTGCATGTCGTCATGCGCGGTCATGACAACGACCTCGACCCCCTCCATACTCTCCCGAATCTTCTCTAGGAGTTCTAGGCCACTCATTCCAGACATCTTTACATCAGTAATTATCAGTGCGGGATCAAACTTCTTAACACTAGCGAGCGCCTTCTCGGCACTCTCAGCTGTCTGTACCTCATAGCCTGCGTGCACCAGGCACGTCTTAAGGACCTCTAGTCCGTCGACGTCGTCATCGACCACCATGATCCTTGAAGTAATCGTATCGCTCATAACTACCCTGATACCCCCGGAGGAGGCCAGCCAGATCCACCCCCCTGTTCGTGCTGCATCCAAAACGCCGGCTGATCAGGCAGCTCTAGAGCTCTCATCCTAGCAAGCTTCTCCCGGTTCCGTGTCCGACGTACACTCGCAACTAACAGCAAGAGGAGTGCCAACGACATCCAAAAGAGCGCGGAGTGACTGATGACGAGCAGCCACCCATAACGATCCCGCACGTGCTCCTTCCAATCCTCCTCAAACTGCCCTGTCGTAACACCGAACGTACGTCTGAGCGCACGCTCAAACGAGCGATCTTCACGCCACCGTTCCAAAAAGAGTGCAAGCCCACGCTCACCACTGTTGCCCAGAAGGTACGTCACAGCGCTGGCAGCGAGCAGGTAGGCCGACCTTGCTTCCTCACGACCAGTAGGCCATTGAAGGGCGAGTGAATCCATAGCCGGCGTTCGGCCCATCGCGATTAAGACGCGCAGGCGCCAAGCCTCAGCCACATTGAACCCTCCTGATGCCCACTGGGCGTACCCTTCATCAAACCATCGAGGAATACGTAGATCCCCCATCGCTGAATGCAGTCCAAGATGCGCCCACTCATGCCTCAGCGTTCTCCGACCCTCAGTATCTAAAACACGAGGGCCCTCGCCGGTCGGAATAACGAACATATTCAAAGCAGGAATCGCGACGCCTGCACGCCAATCTGGGACTACTCCTCCAGTCAGCTCGTCGAACGCTGCCGGAGTGTGCGCCAGAACCGCATCGACATCAGCAGGAAGCCCTTCCAAAAGCCCCGGCAGGGGTGCCTGTTGATCAACTAGCTGAAGCACGCGCTCTGCTATTAGAGAATCCTGCCGAGCAAAGTGAATTGTGGCTCGAGCACCAACTAAATCCACATATCTAGCTCCGTCTAGCGAGTTGGGAATCTGAGCAAAAAGGTCAGGATTAGCAGATAAGACCAGGAAAGCCATAACCCAAATTTTATGTCCTGCCACCTGCTTCACTCCGCGGTAGGCTCACTCATCCCCTTCCCACGAGCCCATGCCGTTACACCGGCCAAGTCTGCGGGAAGCTCGACTGTGAATCGCATACGTTCCCCGGTAAGAGGGTGATCGAAGCCTAGTTCAGTTGCATGAAGGAACTGACGCGGCACACGCCGAGCCAGCTCATTAGCCCACTGTTGGTGCGGTCCACCCATACCCCGTTCCCAGCCTTCTCCATAAACAGTATCGCCCACTAGCGGATGTCCAACATGCGCAAGGTGCACTCGAATCTGGTGTGTTCTACCCGTCTTTAGAGCTACATCAAGTACATCAGCTCGCTCCCATCGCTCACGTACCCTCACCCTCGTAAAACCCGACCGCCCTTCTTCCACCACCGCCATACGTTTCCGATCCTTCCTGTCGCGCCCTATGGGAGCTTCAATCGTGAGAGCTGACTCCTTAAGGTGTCCCCAGCTAACAGCCAGGTAGAGCCTCTTAACCTTTCGCTCTCGCAATGCTTCGGAGAGACCTTGGTGTGCGGCATCCGATTTCGCCACGACCAAGAGACCAGAAGTATCTCTGTCCAGTCGATGAACAATCCCGGGCCGGAGACGTCCGCCTACACCTGCGATATCAGGAAAGCGATGGAGGAGAGCATTAACTAGTGTCCCACGCCTATGACCTGGGGCTGGGTGAACAACCATTCCAGCAGCCTTATTAACGACAATCAGAGCGTCGTCCTCGAAGACCACATCGACTGGTAAATCTTCCGGCGCAATATCGACTGGTTCAGCGGGAGGCACCAAAACCTCGATCTCGACTCCCACAGCGACTGAATCTGACTTCTTAGCAAACTCCCCGTCGACCTTGATCATTCCGGCTGATAGCAAGCGTTGCACACGAGTACGGGAGAGTTCTAGAACCGATGCTACAAACCGATCTATCCTGCCTTCTTCGCCCTCCTCAACTGTCAGTAAGTGGGTTTCCCCTGCTCCTGAACCCACAACCCTAATTACTCACAGACCGAAGCCCGATCAATACGGACGTGCTGTCTATATCGACTTCCTGAACATGTAGAACATCGCTCTCGTGCACATGCGAACTGATAGCCACAGTGAGTGCGAGGGTCTCACTACAGATGAAATCTTCATATTGGTCCGCAGCCCTCTGAATATTATCCGGACCACCAATAACGAGCTCAATCCGGTCGGTGATATCGAGACCTGAATCCTTACGTAAGCGTTGGATGCGATTGACTAGTTCGCGAGCTACACCCTCAGCGATCAATTCATCATCCAACTCGGGGTCCAACGCCACCGTATAGGCACCCTCACCCTTCACGACCAAACCCGAGCTAGCCTCTTGAAGCACATCGACGTCCGCTTCCTCTAACTCATGCATCTCTCCGTTAAGTTCAATCTGAGCGCTTCCTCCGTCCCGAAATATGCTGAGTGACTCCTGGGATAAACCTCTAATACAGTTAGCCGCATCGTTGGTCTGCTTACCAAACCTTTGACCTAGAGACCGGAAATTAGGACGAGCTACTAGTGTCACGATGCCCTCAACCGTGGTTAGAAAGCTGACTTCCTTAACGTTAAGCTCCTCCTTTACGACGTTTAGCACTTCTTCAGTCAGTGTTTGTCCACCCGGAATCACTGCCTGAATCCTCCGAAGAGGCTGCCGCACTCGAATTTGCACCTCTTCACGTGCTGCACGCCCAAGTGAGACCAGAGCTCGGGCAGCGTCCATATCCTCCTCTAATTGTGAGTCACTCATTCCTTTAGTTCTTGGATATTGCTGAAGGTGGACACTCTCGTCCGTAATTGCTCGGTATAGCCAGTCCGAGACAAAGGGCACGCAGGGTGCAGCCAATAGGGCCACCTCCCGAAGCACTTCCCAAAGCGTACGGAACGCGGCACGAGTATCAACCGTGTCCACATTGCCCCAAAAGCGAGTTCGGCTCCTACGCACGTACCAATTTGAAAGGTCCTCAACTACGAATTCCCCAAGTGCACGGTAGGCCCGGGTGAGTTGGTACTGTTCTAGGTCGTCAGTCACTCGCCCCACTAGTGAGTCGAGCCTAGAAATCAGCCAGCGATCCAAGAGCGGCCTTTCCGATGGTTCCGGATCTGAGTCAGACGGAGACCAATCCTCTGCGCACGCATACAGAGCGAAAAACTTGTAGGTGTTAAAAAGAGTGTCAAAAAACCGACGTGCAGATTCTCGCACTCCATCAGGATCGTAGCGCTTGGGTAGCCACGGGTTAGAAGACGTGATGAAGTACCAACGCACCGCATCGGCTCCGTGTTCCCCGATGGCATCCCAAGGATCTACAACGTTCCCTTTTGACTTAGACATCTTCTGACCCTCAGCATCGAGGATCAAATCGTTCACTAAGACATTCTTATACGATGGCCCTCGCCCGAGCATGGTCGATATGGCAAGTAATGAGTAGAACCACCCACGCGTCTGATCGAGACCTTCACAGATGAAATCGGCAGGAAAATGGTCCTCAAACTCACCCTCGTTCTCGAACGGGTAGTGCCATTGTGCGTAAGGCATGGATCCTGAGTCGAACCAAGCATCAATCACTTCCGGGGTGCGACGCATCATCCCATCACACTCTGAACAGGCCCAAGCGAACTCATCGATGTACGGGCGATGCAAGTCGAGGTTCTTCGGTAGTTCGCCGGCGGCACTTTCAAGTTCCGCGAGGGATCCAATCCAGTGCACATGATTGTCATCTTGGTTGCAAACCCATGCAGGCAGGGGTGTGCCCCAATAGCGGTCTCGTGAAAGTGCCCAATCGATATTCCCTCTTAACCACTCGCCAAACCGCTTTTCACCTACATCAGGTGGATGCCAGTTGATCTTTTCGTTATTTGCCAGCAGTTCTGTCCGGAGGTTCGACGTTGCGGCAAACCACGAGTCGCGTGCCACATACAAAAGCGGAGAACTGCATCGCCAGCAGTGTGGGTAGTTATGTACAACACGCCCACTGTAGAAAAGAGCTTTTCGGGACTCAAGTTCCTCGATAATTACCGGATCAGCGTCTTTTACGAACATCCCGCCCACGAGCCGGATGCTATCATTGAATGTCCCAGAAGCATCGATCGGATTCAGCATGGGGAGGCCGTGCTCTTGCCCAGCCGCATAATCGTCCGCTCCAAATGCAGGAGCCATATGCACGATACCAGTACCATCTCCCGCTTTCACAAAGTCTTCCCCCACGACGGTCCAACCGTTCTGCAAATCTTCCGGCTCGGGTACGACATCCAAAACCCGGCTGTACCTCAATCCCACCAGGTCTTCCCCTCGATACTCTCGTAAAACATTTACTACATCACCGAAGAGAGCTTCGGCTCTTTCCCGAGCTACGATGTATCGACGACCGTCGTGGGCTACTTCGACATATTCCAATTTAGGATTAACTGCGAGACCTGAATTTGAAGGCACTGTCCATGGGGTCGTCGTCCACGCAAGTAGGGCGCGTGACTCAGGGTCAGGACTCCCGTCTTCTTGGAGGAGATTAGCAATGAAGATCAGCGACGGGTCTTCAACGTCCCTGTACCCTAGGGCCACCTCGTGCGACGAGAGTGCGGTTCCGCACCTAGGGCAGTACGGCACACTCTTGTGACCCTTATATAGGAGCCCTTTGTCAGCACATACCTTCAAGATTGACCAGACAGATTCTATGTATTCAGTCTCTAACGTGACATAGGGGCGCGAGTACTCAAGCCAGTACCCAATACGCTCGCTAAGCTGCTCCCATTCTTCCTTGTACGTGAAGACCGAGTCTCTACACGCTTGGTTGAATTCAGCAATTCCGAGTGCCTCGATCTCAGGCTTACCGCTGATGCCAAGCTTCTTTTCTGCCTCAATCTCTACCGGCAACCCATGAGTGTCCCAGCCAGCAATGCGAGTCACCCTCCGGCCTTCCATGGCACGGTGCCGGCACACGAGATCCTTGATGGTTCTGCTGATAATGTGATGAAGGCCTGGCCTGCCATTCGCCGTAGGGGGACCTTCATAGAACACAAACGGCTCTCCCTCAGCTTTTGCAGCTAGGGTCTTCGTGAAGAGATCTTCCTTGCGCCACATCGCCAGGATCTGCTCTTCAATATCCAGTAGGCTCGCAGGGAGCTCAGAGTAATTCATTGATCAAAGATGAAGTTCAAAGTTGCTCGACAATCCCTATCATAAGGCGTGCGAGTTTTTGTTCGACGTGCCGGACCAAGGAAGGAATGTCTTCCATGTCCGCTTGCCTAGGGCTTACGCTAAAGCACTCGTCACTAATGATACTCATTCCTAGTACTCGCATATCCATTTGCCGAGCTACGAGCACATCCGGAACAATAGACGATCCCATAACGTCAGCTCCAAGGTCACGAAGCATACGGCACTCAGCCAAAGTCCTCAGTTCCGCACCTGGAAGAGCTATGTAGACGCCCTTCCGCAACTCCAATTCCAAATTGTTGGAGGCCCTGATGGCCAGAGCTCTCAGCTCACCATCATACGGTTCTGACATATCTACGAAACGCGGGCCGAGCTCTTCAACATGAGGCCCGATTAATGGACTGTCACCCAACAGATTGATGTGATCGTCTAGCAACACCAGGTCACCTGTGCGCCAGTCCGTATTCAAAACAGATGACGTACTGGAAACAATCAGAGTCTGAGCACCCAAGTGCTCTAATAAACGGACTGGGATAGTGGCCTTCTGCAGGGTATCCTCTTGGTATCGGTAGAAAGAACTCTGCATGGCAATTACAGGAGTGCCGGCGAGCAATCCCAGCACAAGTTCTCCAGAAGGTGACCCGACAGTACTTTCAGGGAAGCCTGGAAGATCTGTGAATGGGATGGCTACTTCAATTTCAATTGTGGGCACCAGTGCACCAAAGCCTGTCCCAAGAACCATAGCTGTCCGGGGAACAAGTTCTGTCCGACTGCGCACTGCCGCCGCCGCCTCGTGAACAGTCTCTAAGAGATCTGGAGTTGCGGACATTGGACCCTTAAGAACCCTGCAGAATCAGAGATTGTTGCCTTTTCTTAAAACATCAAACGGTATCATTTGAATCATCTTAGACTACCTGGTCGAGGCCCAAAAAGTGCGGTTCCAATCCGCAAAATCGTGCTACCCTCACTAACTGCGATGTCCAAATCGTTAGTCATCCCCATGGACAGCTCAGATCCAACTTCCATGGAGACGCTGGTAACATGCTCCCTGATCTGCCGTAAGCCGCTGAACGCTGCTGCAAGCACCAACTCATCTTCGACAAAGGGGGCCATTGTCATAAGTCCCTGGACCCTGAGCCCTGGCAACTCTGCTATTTCATGAATTTTCTCGACAACTTCCTCTCTACTGAAACCGCCTTTCGATCCTTCACCAGAAGTGTTTACCTGACAAAGAACTCTCACCTCCCTTCCCTCCTCCACAGCAATCGCCGACATCTTCCTAGCGAGGCGAAGCGAGTCAACGGAGTGGATAAGATCCGCAAACTCAGCAGCCCGACGTGCTTTTTTAGTCTGTATGTGCCCGATCATGTGCCATGTCGCCACACCTTGCCCCCTTGCCATGACTTTCTCGGCAAGCTCTTGCACACGATTCTCACCTAGATCCACAAGTCCGGTAAGAAGTGCTGCGTCAACGGCCTCAAGCGGATGGGATTTGGTAACAGCAACTAGGCGAACAGAAGATGCGCTACGCCCAGCTGCAGAGGCAGCCCGCTCGATCCTGTCCCGTACAGCTGGAAGCGTATGCTCTAGCCGGGTGGTGTATTCCTCTACTGTAGGTTGCACCGTTGTCATGGCTTCCGCGTACATGTGATATGAAAATGGGGACCCCGCCGGAACACCGGCGAGGTCCCCAGAGGGTACTTCTTCAGGCTCCGGCTTAGCGAACCTGGAAGGTAATTGGAAACGACACCCAGACAGGGACCCTTCTGTCTCGATTCAAAGCTGGCGAGAACCGATAAACACTAGAGACCGTGAGGGCAGCAGCATCCAGTGCTTCGTGCCCCGAACTCTGGTCAATTCGAGTATCCTGAACCTCGCCTTCTTCATCGATGAAAAAGTAGACTCGGACCGTGCCACCAATACCAGCATCTCGAAGCAGTGCTGGGTACTCCCGGACCATGGCTCGCACAACGTCATCTCGGTTCTGAATCGACGGTGCCACAGTGAATGGCGTAAAAGTCGGTGCAGCCGCTATGTCCGTCTCGACTTCTTCCGGAGGAGGAGGCAAATCTTCTACCGGATTATCATCGAAAGTAGTTGGGGCGATCGTGATATCCTCGTCAATCTCCGCTGTCGCAATGACCGGTGTCGCGGGACGTGAAATCTGCTGTGGTGGCGGAGGAATCGTAATCTCTGGAGGTAGCTCGATTGCCTCTAGCTCTGCAGTCTCAAACGAGAAATCTTCCGTCTCGAGTTCAGGCCAGAACGCGAAAGTGCCAGCGTGCACCAACGTAGCAGCGATCATTGAACCCCAGAACCACGAACCAAACACTCTCTTGAGACGCTCGTTCGCAGTTTCCTCTAGGATCTCGAAGACAGGTGCAGCCTCGTCAGCAGCAGGTACAGCCTCATCAGCAGTCATCGTCTCTCCCTCATCATGCTTTGCTCTAGCTGCGCGGCGAAGACAACACGGACTACCCCGGCCGCCACCAGCTCCTGTTGGAGTTGATCCATGAACCGATAAGGAACGTCCCGGTCACCACGAATCGAGATAACCAAAGCACGTTCAGAAGCCGCGTATAGCGGAGCCACATAGGTAGATACATCCGTCATCTCAAACGGCTGGTCGTTCATGAAGACCGTGCCATTAGGCTCCATCCAAATATTGAGGATGTTCTTCTGTTTCTCGTCAATCTTCTCCGCAGCTTCAGCTTCTGGCCACTCGATAGGCCTGTCCCGGTCACTCTGGAAGACCGTCGTAACCATAAAGAAGATGAGTAGTAAAAAGGCAATATCTGCCAAAGAGGAAGACGGGATCTCCGAAGACGTCTTCGATTTACGCTCGAAACCACCTTTCATAGACATCGCCTACTCCTCCAGTAGCTGAAGTGAGATACGCTCAGCGTTCGCCGCATGAAGCGCGTCCAGAATATCAATCATGTACCTGTACGCGGCATCTGGATGCGTTTTGACCGCGGCAATCAGATTCTCGTTCTGAGAGACCTCTTGACGCCAGAGACCCTCGATTTCCTGTGGGCGCAGCGACTGCACCTGCTGACTCTCACCCCGACGAACATCGATGATGCCCGTTGGTTGAACGATGAGGTGCAGGATATTCCTCTGACTGACCGCAGCCTCCTCTCCCGGTTCCGGCAGCACGATAGCCAGCCCCTTATCCTTCGGGAAAGTCGTTGTTACGAGGAAGAAGATCAGCAGAAGGAAGGCGATATCTGCCATCGACGAAGTGGGAATCTCGTCGCTTACTTTTCCTTTTTTGTTGCCAAGAACTGCCATATTCAACGCACCTTGTGATCAGTCAGACACTGGAATTCACATTACTCGCTAACCGCACCCTCTTTTGAAGCCGCTGCTACCTGGGACGGGGAACTCTTATCCTTCTTTACAATGTTTATGTGCCCACCGTCTTCGAGATCCCAGGCCATGTTAATAACCTTCTGCGCCCCAACCTCCATGTTTACAATCAGACGGTCTATACGGGTAACGAAGAAGTTGTATGCAATATTGACAGGGACGGCAATTACTAAACCGCAGGCAGTAGTTAGCAGTGCGACCTTGATACCACCTGCTACCAGTGTCGCATCCACAGTCCCTGCTGCTTCAATAGCCGCGAAGGCAAGGATCATCCCAGCTACGGTGCCCAGGAACCCCATTAACGGAGCAACGTTAGCTATAGTAGCGAGGATGACGAGCCCTCTTTCAAGAAAGCCAAGCTCAATCGTACCAGTGGTGGCGACTGCAGCCTCAAGTTCACCAGCACCCAGAGTCTTAGCCTGAATTCGGCGAAGGCCAGCCAATAGGATTGCCGATGCAGGCCCAGGCGTGGTGTGTGCAAGTTGGATCGCTGCTTCTACATCCCCGCTTGCAGCTAACTCTTCTACTTCTCTGAGTACCTTTTTAGTCCCTCTGTGAGCCTGGAACAGTGTCAGGTACTTCGCGATGATCACCCCTAGGGCAATCATCGAACAGAGGACGAGTGGATACATCATCCACCCACCGTCTGCGAAAAGGGTCAGTAGCCTGTATTGGGACTCCAAGCGGACCTCACTTCAATAAAGATATCTTAACCCCGCACGGGTGCGAGCACCCCTGCGTGGGGATCGAGCAATCTAGGATTCCCCTTGCGATAGTGTCAACGCGTGATTCCACGTCCCTTCAACCACCAGCAAGCGCTGGACTAGTCACCCCCGTACCAGAAGCGGTGTTTACATCCCCTTCCGAACCCAAACCGGAGACGATCTCCCGGAGGCGGTCGACGCTCACAGCCTGCTCGAGCATGCCATCACGGGCTACCGCGACTTGAGCGGTCTCCTCACTCACGACAATGATAATTGCATCAGTTTCTTCACTGAGTCCAAGTGCTGCTCGGTGGCGTGTGCCAATTGAGCGATCCTGAATGCGCGACTGCGTCAGAGGCAAGATAGCACCGGCACTACGGATTTTGTCACCAGCAATGAGGACCGCTCCGTCATGAAGCGGAGAATAAGGAGTGAAGATCGTGACAAGCATCTCAGCAGTCACGGGGGCTTCAATATGACTGCCAGTCTCCGCGTATTCCTCTAGGCTAACCTCTTGTTCAATAGCAAGGATGGCGCCATGCCTGGCCCGAGCCAGTCGTTCTGTTGCCTCAATAACCTCCTCGACTGCTCGGCTTCCTTCGAGCTTCTGGAAAGCACGGATCAAAGGGCTTTGTCCAAGACGAGCGAGTGCGCCTCGTAGCTCTGGCTGGAAAACCACTAGTGCCGCAATAGCGCCATACTGGAAAACAGCCTCAAGCAACGTTCGAATAAGGATCAGGTCCAAAAGCCGAGCAACCCCGTAGGTAAATGCGAGCAGGATCACCCCCAGCATGATCTGTATGGCGCGCGTCCGTTGTATCATCACGAGTAGACGGTACAGCAAGAATGTGACGATCAGAATTTCGATCAGATCGGTCCATCCTAGCCGCAGGAACTGCAGCTGCTCCCATACTCTAGCCATTATTCGCAGCTAAGGCTCTTGGGAGCCCAGCCCTTCCACGACACCTGGAGCCGGACCTGGAAGTGGTCCTTCACCTCCCGGGAGTGCGAGTCCCGGCTTCGCCTTCTCTGGCTCCGCTACCGGCTTCGCCAGGGACACCTCTTCTTCGATTACATCTGTAGGAAGAAATGGAAGCTCCTCACCACGCTCAAGTACCTCTAGCTGCTCTCGACCTAACGTCTCACGGTCCAACAGGGCTTGGGCTATCGATTCGAGCAAGTCCTGGTTTTCATTCAACACACTGTGGGCCTTAGCATGCGCCTCGTCTAGAATTCGCTTCACCTCTTCATCGACAATGCGCTGCGTGTGTTCCGATACAGTGCGACGCTGAGCTATCTCTCTCCCCAAAAACACCTCTTGCTCATTGTCGCCAACCGCGACAAGGCCCACCACATCACTCATCCCGAACGATGTGACCATGCGCCTCGCCATTGCAGTGGCCCGCTCTATGTCATTACCCGCACCCGTCGTGATGGCTTCGGGACCAAAGATCATCTCCTCCGCAACACGACCACCAAATAGCATGGCTAGCTGCCCTTGCATCCACTCCTTCCTATACGAATGACGATCCTCTTTAGGAAGGCTCGCGGTAATGCCAAGCGCCCGGCCACGAGGGACAATGGTCACTTTGTGGACCGGATCAAGCCCAGGAATCCTAAGGCCGAGAACGGCATGACCTGCTTCGTGGTATGCAGTCAATCGCCTCTCATCTTCGGTTAAGACTAGACTCTTCCGCTCCGTTCCAAGCATGACCTTGTCCTTGGCCTGATCAAAGTCATCCATTGAAACACGCTCGCCGTCCCTGCGAGCGGCCAGCAATGCTGCTTCGTTGCATATGTTCTCTAGGTCTGCGCCACTCATCCCTGGCGTGCCCCGAGCGATGATCGACAACTCCACATCATCAGCTAGCGGGAGCTTCTTCGCGTGCACGCGAAGAATACCTTCCCTCCCCTTCACATCCGGAGCATCTACTACCACCTGACGGTCAAAACGACCTGGGCGTAAGAGTGCAGGGTCGAGTACATCCGGACGGTTTGTTGCGGCAAGAAGAATCACACCTTCGTTGGACTCAAAACCATCCATCTGCACTAGAAGTGCGTTGAGGGTTTGCTCACGCTCGTCGTGACCACCACCTAGCCCCGCTCCTCTATGGCGTCCTACCGCATCAATCTCATCCACAAAAATGATGCACGGGGCATGAGCTTTACCTTGCTCAAATAAGTCTCGCACTCGTGACGCTCCTACTCCAACGAACATCTCCACAAAATCCGACCCCGACATCTGGAAAAAGGGCCGACCCGCCTCACCTGCGACGGCCCTCGCAAGAAGGGTTTTTCCGGTACCTGGAGGCCCAACCAAAAGCACGCCCTTGGGTAGTCTCCCCCCGAGCCGTGAGAATTTCGCGGGATCCTTCAGGAACTCGATTACCTCCTGAAGCTCTTCTTTAGCCTCGTCCGCACCCGCCACATCGGCGAACGTGACTTTGGGGGTATCAGGGGATATCAGCTTTGCCTGTGACCTACCGAACTGGAATGCGCGGTTTCCCCCTCCCTGCATGGTTCTGAAAATCCAGATCCAAAAGGCAATGAATAGAAGCCAGGGCAAAAGGCCAAGTAGAACGGTTCCTAGCCCTCGCTCTGTTGCTTCCGCAGAAACTACTACCCCACGAGCAATAAGGTCTTCTAAAAGCTGGTCTCCGACTTCGCCCGGCAACCTTGTTCGGAATCGGGCGAAGTCTTCACCCTCCTCTCTGACAGGCTGCCTGAACTCGCCCGTCACAGCACGGTCCCGGAATGTTACCTGATCGACACGATCCGCATTCAGATGATCGTTGAACTCGGTGTATGTAAGGTCCAGGACCGCCTGATCAGGACCACTCATAGACCGAATCACGAATAGCAGCATTACTGCCATCATCATTAAGAAGGCAGCATTCTTCGATATGCGACCCAACCGGTTATTGGGTTCTACGGGTCTGTTAGGGTCAGATTCTTGCATATCAGCTACTCGGACGCAAAGGGCGGCTCCCCGGCCGTCCTATAGGCTCGCGATATAGGGCAAATGGCGAAAGTCCTCAGCTAAGTCTAATCCATACCCCACAAGGAACTCATTGGGTGCATCAAAGCCAATCCAACGAGGTTTCACATCAGTACGTTGGATACCTTTGCATAGTAGTGAACACACATCAAGGCTTCTGGGCTCTCTCTCGTCAAGCATGGGCATCAGCCTGCGCAGTGTAGCGCCAGTATCAACAATATCCTCAACCAACAGGACTGCACGCCCTTTAACGGACAACTCAGGCTCGTATAGAACGCGAACATCATCAGTCGAGATCCTGTTTTTTCCATAGCTTGAGACAACTAGAAAATCCAGATGGAGCGGGACTTTAATTTCTCGGATCAAATCGGACATGAACACAAAGGAGCCTTTTAGGAGGCCGAGCACCACTAAATCATCGGTGGAGCCATAGACAGCCGAGATCTCTTCCCCTAATTCGGCCACCCTGTTCTCTAGTTGCTCGGCCGTGAAAATAATACGGCTGATGTTTGGCTCATGCGGTTCCTGGAGTTTGACACCCACCCTAGTCACCCCACTCCTATAGTGAATGAACCACAATCCGCGTAACCCTGCTTTTTTGCTTTAGCAACACCTGGAATCCATAGCACGTCACCCGTCGCATCGACGATTACAGGAACACGCTGGCGCTCGGTCCCTCTGACACGTTGATCAAGCAGAAGCTTCTTCACTTTGACCGTACCGTATGCCAGGTGGATACGATCCCCGGGCTTACGTGATCTCACCAAAAGCGGGAACCGCAGGAGTGTCGACTCAAAGCTTTCGCTCAGAGGGTGGGCCAAAGCTCCCTTGCACCCCCATTCCACCCTCAGACTAGAACCATCCAGAACGACTTCACCTCCACCCGCCCACGTACCTGGGATAGAAAGCGACCTATGTTCCCCCAGCTCTTGTTCTCTGCCAATAACTAAACGGTCGAGATCTATGCTGAGTCGCATAGAAGCGCCCAGGTCAATCCACTTTCCGCTCGATCCAGCCACAGCAAAGTCCAGAGCTAGACGAGTGACTCGCTCACCCAATCGTAGGCCCACGCGACCTGCTAGCGATCGGAGAATTCTAGCTTGAATCGCTGGGTGGAACTCAGCTAGACCTTTTCTATCAAATGAGAGACAACCCTCTTCTTCAAAAACTGAAAGCGGTTCGATTAATTCAGGAAGAAGGCTCTGCCAACCTTCCTCTTCATTTCGGGCCAATTTAGCTAACCTCACCAGGGCCTTCCGAGCACGTGGCGCGATAAGACGTTCGACATCTGGAAGGATTCTCGTACGCAAGGTGTTCCTAGCAAAACGCAGGTCTTGATTAGTCTCATCACTGAGCCAGGTCATCCCCACACGCCGGGCATAAGCCTCGATCTCGTCTCTCCAGAAATCCAGCAACGGTCTCACGATGGTCCCATCCCTACTGGCAGGAATACCTGCCAAGCCCCGATGCCCCGTACCTCTAAAGACCCGGAACAGTACTGTCTCCGCTTGGTCATCAGCATGGTGTCCAGTAAGAATTGCTGTAGCACCGGTTTCAGCACGGACAGATTCTAGAAAATCATACCGTGCGTGCCTCGCAGCCTCCTCTGAGACAAGTGGGGCAACTGCTTGTCTTACAATAAGTGGCAGCCCCCAAGCACGGCAGAGACCAGCTACCCAGTCTGCATCGGCCCCGCTCCGTTCCCGCATGCGATGATCAAAATGCGCCACCAACAACTGCAATCCAGGTAAGTAGTCGTAAAAACGGAGCAGGTGCAGGAGCACGCAAGAATCTAGCCCTCCTGACACGGCCACAATAATTGGGGCCCCGCTCTTATTGAGTTCGAGGGTATCCACATTGACATGGAATCGATCCGGAAATCCAATCGTGTTACTCATGCTTCCCTCGAGAACTTCCGGGCGGCACAGGACGACCCCGCAACTCTGTCAGTAGAGCTGAGAGAAGGTCCGGGCGGTCTGTCTGTATCCCGTCTACCCCCCAGGCGAGAAAGCGTCTCATATCGTTAACGTCATCCACGGTCCATACCTGTACGGGAAGATTGAGCCGATGAGCCTCTCGGACAAAACGAGGCGTCAATACACGCAACCCTTTCCAGAACTCACTGACTTGAAGAATATCAGCTTCGGGTACGTAGGGGCTCCCGCCAGGCAGCCAATGAAACGCCCAGAAAAGAGCACCTTGCATGGTGCTGGCTCCCCAGGGGCCAGCATAGCCCCTAGCCCCCTTTCTGTTGGCCTCGAACTCTGCAGCGATAAGGACTCGATCTTCAACGGAGTGGCTGAGCAACAAATCATATAGAGGACCAGCTACCTGGGGCTCCTTCGCCTCGATGTTGATCCAGACGTCCTTGAATGTTTCTAGAACCTCTTCCAACGCAGGTACGGTCACTCCCTTGCCCTTGAATGGGAAGCCTCCAACTAGGTCACGGAAACGGTAACCTGCATCCAAGTCCTTGATCTCCTCCAAGGTCATCTCGCTGACCTTGCCAGACCCGTCAGTCGTCCGGTCAACTGAATCGTCATGAATAACGACAACGTGACCATCCCGGGTTAGCCGAACATCCATCTCAAGCATATCAGCCCACCAGTCATCCGTAGCACTACTAAAGGCAGCCATCGTGTTCTCTGGTGCCAGCAGCGAACCACCCCTATGCGCAACCAACATGGGAGCACCAGCTAGGTACGTCCGTCCTGGTCTAGGCCGATGAGTCATGTTCGCTAAAACCCTTGGCTGTCAGAGTGAAGAAGCTGGCTCAGCCGCAATCTGCTTGATTTCCTCCAATCCAAGCTGATAGAAATGGCATAAAACCACATCAATGAGTTGGCTCGTCAGGTCTAGCTCGGAACAAACCTCGTCCAACACTCTGTCTTGTGGCTCCGCCGTACCATCCTCTAAGTCAACCACATGCTGCGCTAAAAAGGTCAGTAAATCCTCTACTACCTGAGGGCTCGGTGACGCTGGAGCCATAGAATCAGGCATGACCTCATTCAGCAAGAGACCCCGAATAAAGGCAAGGAACCCTGGAAAGCTAAGCTGCGCGACAGCTACTAAATCGAGATCCTCCTCACTTGTAACGCGCTCCCAATTTAGGTCATCCCAGTAAAGGGCCTCGGCCTCTTCCCTAAGATACTCTCGGGCCTCGTCCGACAGCGCTTGGTGAGAACCTCCCTCTGGGACCTCAAGTCTACGACCCAGAATGCGCTCTAAACGCTCACAGCGTGACCTTATGAGCGTGCCCGCACGGTTGATCATGTTCGTCGCCTGCCTAGCATTTCGGGTGTTCCTCAGGGTCAAGATAGAGAGGCTGGCAGTGCGCTGGAAGCCACAGTGTGATGGCTATAGGCAAACGGTTCCAAGACATTCTAGCTTGCAGGAGAACTGTGATAGGCATATCATATTAGTAAGCTTTAAGCGGTTTCCCCGCCTCCTCAATTGAGGATTAACCGCGTGACGCCGGTTGGTTCTAGGTGTCCGTACAACCAAACAGAGTGCCGTGTAGTGTGTATTCGCCACGGCCCTCCAGTAGGAGGGAATCGGCGGGGCCAGCGCGCCAAGAGCGCGACCTTATGAGGTGACCTTCGGGTCTCTGCTCCCCGACCGGCCCACCCTACAAGAGGGCCGGTTATTTAATGTGATTTATAGATGCAGAGATTTGATACTAGACCGAAGGTACATCATCCAACGCTATATAATCCTGCGTCCGAACATGACGGATGTGGTACGGGGTTCATCGCGAATCTTCGTCCGACGTTCTTCCGACCGGTCGCCATCGTCCATCGAAAAGATCGCCCCCTACCGGCTCTCGGGGATGCGCTGGTTCAGTATCTGCGTGACCACGATTCGCCTGCTCCCGTCCGGAAGAACGGGACACCAGTAGCCGGGAGATAGGTATGGTCCGATCTGGGTTTCCGGAAGCCCGGGGTCTGTACGATCCAAGGAATGAGAAGGATAGCTGTGGCGTCGCTATCATTGCACACGTGGGAGGGGAGCGATCGCATTCGATCGTCTCCGATGGACTCACAGCGTTGATCCGCATGTCACACCGTGTGGCTTCCGGCCCGGAGGAAAACACCGGCGACGGAGCCGGCATTCTTCTCGGTCTTCCACACGAATTCTTCAGTCAGATCACGAAAGAGGCGCTCGGCCTCGAGCTTCCCGAACCGGGGCAGTATGGGGTTGGCATGATGTTCCTCCCGCGCGATCGCTCCGACCGAGCAAGATGCAAGGCGATTATCGAGGAGTTCATCGACGCGCAGGGACAACATTTGCTCGGATGGCGTCGCTTGCCTACCGACAACCAATCGCTCGGCAGCGGAGCGTGCGAAGGAGAGCCCGCCGTACAACAGGTGTTCATCAAAGCAGGCCAGGACCTGTCCCCTGCCGCATTCGAGCGCCAGTTGTTCCTCATTCGGAAGCAGGCCTATCACAAGATCCGAAGCCTCAATCTGGACCAGGTGGACCTCTATTCAGCATGCAGTTTCTCATCGAAGGTGATCGTCTACAAAGGACAGTTGAATCCAGAGCAACTTCCAGCGTACTTCTCTGATCTCCGCGACCCCAGGCTAGTCAGCCACGTGGCGCTGGTACACGGACGGTTTAGCACCAACACATTCCCCAGCTGGTCTCGTGCCCAACCGATGCGTTTCCTGTGCCACAATGGAGAGATCAACACACTGCAGGGAAATGTGAACTGGATGCGGGCACGCCAGGGGCTACTGGAGAGCGACCTCTACGGTGAGGACTTCGACAAACTCTTCCCCGTACTCGATCCGGAGACCTCTGATTCGGGAATTCTGGACAACGCGCTTGAACTATTGGCCTCAGCCGGGCGGAGCCTGCCCGAGGCCGTCATGATGCTGATCCCAGAGGCGTGGGAGAACCATGAGTCGATGTCTCCCGATCGCCGAGCCATGTACCAGTACAATGCCTCACTGATGGAGCCTTGGGATGGGCCAGCTGCCGTCTTGTTTACAGATGGCCGTTGGGCTGGAGCTGTACTTGATCGCAATGGCCTCCGACCTTGTCGATACTGGGTGACCCACGATGATCGGGTCGTCCTTTCCAGCGAGGTCGGCGTGCTCGACGTCCCACCTGAAGCAATCAAGTCCAAGGGGCGACTTCAGCCTGGACGCATGTTTCTCATCGACTTTCAGGAAGGCCGAATCGTAAAGGATGAGGAGATCAAGGACCGGGCAGCGCAGGCCCATCCCTATGCGGATTGGCTCAAGCGCCGCAAGCTGGACCTCCTCGATCTCCCGAAGAAAGCACCTCCACGGCCCGATCCCAAATCACGTCTGTCGAAACTTAGGATGTTCGGCTACACCTCTGAGCACCTGCGCTTTATTCTCCAGCCGATGGTAGACAACGGGAAGGATCCGCTCGGATCAATGGGGAACGATGAGCCGTTGGCCGTCCTGTCGGACCAGCCCCGGCTCCTCTACGACTATTTTAAACAGTTGTTCGCGCAGGTTACGAATCCTCCGATCGACTCGACACGAGAATCTGCAGTCATGGCCCTCAGCCTCCCGGTGGGTCCCGAGGGAAACCTCCTCGAGACGACGGAGGATCAGGCCGAGCGCCTTTGGCTCCCTCATCCGGTGCTGACTGACGAGGAGATGGCGTCGCTCGCTCACCTAGATCATGGCGATTGGCAATCCGCAGTGATCGATATCACGTACCCGCGGGAAGCCGGACCCGATGGCCTCGAGCAGGCTCTTGAAAGGATCTGCCTAGAGGCTTCGCGTTGCATTCAGGAGAAGGTCCGCCTCCTAGTGCTCTCCGACCGTGGGGCCGGACGGGACCGGGTTCCCTTGAGCGCATTACTCGCAGTGGGTGCGGTGCACCACCACCTCGTCCGGACTTCTGAACGCACGATGGTCGGCCTGCTTCTCGAGACAGGCGAACCTCGGTCCGTCCACCATTTCTGCACGCTGTTGGGATACGGGGCCGATGGAATCAACCCGTATATGGCCTATGAGGCACTCCAGGAAATGGCCGACCAGAGGCTTCTGGATGGGGAGTGGACGCGGGAGGAGAGAATCGCTCGGTACCGAGAGGCGCTTGGCGCTGGGATCCTCAAGGTCATGGCGAAAATGGGGATTTCCGCGCTGACCAGCTATCGGGGTGCGCAAATCTTCGAGGCCGTCGGACTCGCACCGGAGGTCATGGACCGCTGTTTCACGGGCAGTGCGAGCCGCCTAAAGGGAGCAGGGTTCCAGATTCTCGCTGAGGACGCTGTCAGGAGACACGATCTCGCATGGACCGGCAACCCCGCTGTTCGGTCCCCCTCGCTTCCTAATCCAGGAGAGTTCCACTGGAGGGCGGAAGGTGAGAGACGCATGTGGAATCCCGATACCGTCGCTGCAGCCCGGCAAACGGCTCTCACCGGTAACCACGACACCTATCGTGAATTCGCTCGTCTAGTGAACGAAGACGCACAGAGCCGGTGCACGATCCGGAGCCTGCTCGATTTCGGGGAAGGCAGCCCCATACCTGTCGACGAAGTGGAGCCGGCTTCGGAGATCGTAAAGAATTTTACGACTGGTGCAATGAGTTTTGGAGCCCTGTCGAAGGAGGCCCACGAAACGCTGGCCGTGGCCATGAACCGGATTGGTGCGAAATCGAACAGCGGAGAGGGGGGTGAGGATCCGGAACGTTTTGCCTTATTAAAGAACGGGGACTCCCGAAGATCGGCCATCAAGCAGGTAGCCTCTGGCCGGTTCGGAGTCACGATGGACTACCTGGTCCATGCAGATCAGCTCCAGATCAAAATGGCACAGGGCGCGAAACCAGGGGAGGGTGGTGAACTCCCAGGCCGGAAGGTGTCCGACGGGATCGCCCAAGTGCGTCACACGACTCCTGGGGTCATGCTGATTTCACCTCCACCTCACCATGACATCTACTCCATTGAGGACCTGGCGCAGCTCATCTTCGACCTCAAGAACGCAAATCCTGCCGCAGATGTGAGCGTGAAGCTGGTCTCCGCAGTTGGGGTGGGCACGGTCGCGGCAGGGGTTGTGAAGGCGCGATCAGACCACATCCTGATCTCCGGGCACGATGGAGGGACAGGGGCTTCCCCACTCACGAGCATCAAGCACGCCGGGCTCCCATGGGAACTCGGTATCGCCGAGGTCCACCAGACCTTGGTCCTGAATGGCTTGAGAGATCGAGTACGACTCGAAGTCGATGGACATATAAAGACTGGTCGCGATGTAGTCATGGGAGCGCTCTTCGGCGCTGAGGAGTTCGGTTTCTCAACGGCGCCTCTCATCGCGATGGGTTGCATTATGATGCGTAAATGCCATCTGAATACCTGTCCAGTTGGAATCACGACTCAGGATCCGGTACTTAGAGCTCGGTTCACCGGAACGCCTGAACATGTGATCAACTATCTTTTCCTAGTAGCAGAAGAGGTCCGCGAGATCCTGGCAAACCTCGGCTTTCGACGCCTACATGATGCCGTCGGTCGGTGTGACCTGCTCGTGCCGAGTCAGCTGACAACCGGGCCAACGGCGACATTCGACTTCAGCGCCCTCTTGACCCCGGCGGTCCCGACACATCCCGGGGCCTCCGTAATCAAGAGCCAGGACCAGGTCCATCACCTCGAACAGATCCTCGATCAGGAGCTCATCCTCCGAGCGCGTCCAGCGCTTGAGGACCGAGAGCCAGTAACCATCGAAATGCCAATTCGAAACGTGGACCGGACGTTGGGTACACTGCTTAGCAACCACATCGTCCGGAAACATGGCCCAGGAGGACTACCGGACGACACGGTCCGTCTACGATTCACTGGATCGGCAGGCCAGAGTCTCGGAGCGTGGCTTGCCCGTGGCGTAACGTTGGATTTAGTGGGGGACGCTAACGACTACGTCGGGAAGGGACTGTCCGGAGGCCGCTTGGTAGTCCGCCCGCCCCCAGAATCGACGTTCGTGGCTGAGGAGAACGTGATTATTGGGAACGTTGCACTCTACGGAGCGACGAGCGGTGAAGCTTTCTTCCGCGGAATCGCTGGTGAGCGCTTCTGCGTGCGGAATTCAGGCGCCTCCGCTGTGGTCGAAGGCGTGGGCGCGCACGGCTGCGAGTACATGACGGGTGGACGAGCGGTAATCCTGGGGCCGACGGGCCGAAACTTCGCGGCCGGAATGAGCGGAGGGATCGCCTACGTCTGGGATCCAATGGGAGAGTTAGCGATCCGCTGTAACCAGGACCTCGTAGAGCTGGACCGCTTCGCCAGATCCTCAAGAAAGATGAAGACCGATGAGTTGAACCTAAAGCGTCTAGTCGAGGCCCACGTTCAGTTCACTGGGTCGACCCGTGGCCAAGCGATCCTGAACGAATGGGAGAGTCATCTCACCGAGTTCGTCAGGGTGATCCCCACGGACTACAAGAAGGTGTTGGAACAGAAGGCAAAGCTCGAAAGTAAGCGTTCATCGCCTTGGGCTCCGAGGTCTACTGACCCGGGGATCACGATCGATGGATAAGAACCGAGGCTTTCTCTGGTTCGAACAATGAGGGACTTGAGAGGGTAAATCATGGGCAAGCCCACAGGTTTCATGGAATATCCGCGGCGAACGGTACCCTATCGGGATGCGGCTGAGCGTATTGCTGATTTCGACGAAGTTTACACCGAACACGATACCGCACAGCTGAAGATTCAGGGCGCTCGGTGTATGGACTGCGGTGTGCCATTCTGCCAGGCGGAACCAGGTTGTCCGATCGACAACCTGATTCCCGAGTGGAACGACCTTGTATATCGTGACCAATGGCAAGAAGCGCTCGAACGTCTGCAAAAGACAAATAATTTTCCGGAATTCACGGGCCGCACTTGTCCTGCACCCTGCGAAGGTTCCTGCGTCCTCGGCATTAACGAGCCGCCGGTCACGATCAAGAACATTGAGAACGCGATCATCGACCGGGGTTTCGCCGAAGGTTGGGTGAAATCCGGGCAACCGGGTGAGCGGACAGGCAAGAAGGTTGCGATCGTGGGTTCTGGCCCGGCTGGGTTAACGGCAGCGGATCAACTGAACAAAGTCGGGCACAGTGTGACGGTCTACGAACGTGAGGACCGAATCGGCGGATTGTTGATGTATGGCATTCCAAACATGAAACTGGATAAGCAGATCGTCGACCGGCGTATCAACCTGCTCCGAGACGCCGGCATCAAGTTTGTCACCGGTGCAGATGTCGGGCGGAACGTCAATGTAGAAACACTCATCGCTGACCACGATGCGATGCTACTGGCCACCGGAGCAACCGTTCCAAGAGATTTGACGATTCCGGGTAGAGAGCTGAGCGGGATTCATTTCGCGATGGATTTTCTGACTGCGACGACTCGGAGTCTTCTCGATAGTAATCTAGAGGATGGCCGGTATATCGATGCGAAAGACAAACGGGTCATTGTGATCGGCGGAGGGGACACCGGTACCGACTGTATCGCTACGGCAATGAGACATGGTTGCACCAGCCTCGTGAATCTCGAACTGCTGCAGGAGCCTCCGGACGAGCGCTCGCCGGATAATCCATGGCCTGAGTGGCCCCTCATCCTGCGTACTGACTACGGCCATGAGGAATGTATCGTGGAATTTGGCAGCGATCCACGGACCTGCAGCGTCGCCACTAAGGAGTTCATCGATGATGGGAATGGAAATGTAAGAGCACTGAAAATTGTCGAAGTTGATTGGACAAAAAGCGCCGGACGTTGGAAGATGTCTGAGATCGAAGGTAGTGAAAGAATTCTGGAAGGTGACCTGGTGTTACTGGCGATGGGGTTTCTGGGCCCAGAGTCTTACGTCGTAGAGGCCTTGAATATCGATTTCGATGCCCGATCAAATTATTCGGCTGAGCACGGTAATTTTCAAACTTCCGTACCCGGTGTTTTTGCGACCGGCGACTGTCGCCGAGGTCAATCGCTCGTGGTTTGGGGGATCAATGAGGGCCGAGGTGCTGCGCGCGAGATTGATCGCTTCCTGATGGGTTCAACGGAGCTCGAAACGCCATAGAAGGCCGCCAGCCTCTGCGCACGACTCCTATCTGATCGATAGTCCACCAACAGAAAAACCGCTCCAGGTATTTTCGCCTGTGCGGTCTTTCATCCCTCACTATGCCGGAGGAGGGACTCGAACCCCCGACTCGCGGATTATGATTCCGCTGCTCTAACCAGCTGAGCTACTCCGGCGATGGGCGCAAAAGCTCATCCGGTGTTGTGGATGTGTCAACTAGACCCAGAGCTTGCGTGGTAACGACAACAACGCGACGCTCACGCTCACGATCACCCTATTCGGAGACAGCCCGTGGATCCCAGTACCTTGATCTTGATCGGAGCGATCGGGTTCTGTGGATTGGGCCTTCTAACAAGCCTTCGAGTCCTCTTCGAGTACGAGCGCGGTTTGATCTTCCGTCTTGGGAAACTCACGTGAGCCAAGGGTCCGGGCCTGATCTTCCTCGTACCTTTTGGTGATGATCGACAGCAACGCCTACCAGGTGGAAGCTGAACC
>CEUS01039214.1_pt1 | contig 25358 bp, 18 predicted proteins | sample 427031 | NCBI WGS metagenome assembly CEUS01 (sample SAMEA2622837, study PRJEB7988) | marine metagenome | biome: marine biome (ENVO:00000447); feature: marine epipelagic mixed layer (ENVO:xxxxxxxxx); material: "saline water (ENVO:00002010), including plankton (ENVO:xxxxxxxx)" | depth 140 m | reverse complement strand
GAGAATGGCGTCTCATGCTGCTGCAGAATACGGAGACCTGCGAGGAAAGTGCACCTGGCTGTCGCGGAGGAGAATTTGGACCACCTTCGCCACGCCGGTTTGATATTCCACCCTTCTACAACACTGGCCGCATGAATCGGCATGATGGTCCTGAAGACCAGAGTTTGGGCGACCGATGCATGAGAGGGGTAACCCCTGATTTCAGAGGTCACCGTCGTATCGTACAGGGTGAGGACTCTATCGCGATTGCTTATGACACTGGGCAGGGACAAGGATATCAACGGGTCGTTTACTTGAGTGGAAATCATCCCCCGGCCCAACTGCGGTTGCGTCACGGTGATTCTCGAGGTCATTGGGAAGGCAATACGTTGGTGATCGAGACCACAAACTTTTCTCCGAAATTTCCTTTTCGGGGCTCTGGTGAAAACCTGAAGTTGGTTGAACGATACACGAGGGTTGACGACGACACATTGGACTACGAGGTGACGGTCGAAGACCCAACAGTGTGGAGCGGACCGTGGACGATTCGGCAGGAAATGAAGGCTCAGAGTGACACGGAAAATCGGATCTACTATGAACCTCGGTGCCATGAAGGCAACTATGGTTTACCGGCGTTGCTGATTGGTGCACGGATGGACGAAGAAGCGTTTAAGAAAGGGACTGGTCCTGACCCGTTCTCACTGGATACGGCCACTTGCGTGACCGGTCTCGTAGACGAAATGGAGCAGTAAGGGGGTGATGATGCAGAAATCGCTTACCAGCTCGATAGTTGTCACGGCGTTTGTTGCTGCGATAGTGGGTGCTGTCGTTTCCCTTGCAGTTACAAGTAATGCGTCCCAGGGACAAACTCAAGGGTCGAGTTCCCGTTCCTCCGAAACGCCTGATGGTCGGCCGAATTTTAACGGTGTTTGGCAGGCGCTCAATGAAGCACATTGGGATTTGGAAGCCCACGAAGCTCGACCGGGGATGGTCATGCAAGAGGGTGTATATCCATATGAATATGCCAAAGTTCCAGCGGCACCAGTGCTGGCACTCGGTGCTGCCGCCGGAGTCCCGGGGTCGATAGGTGTTGTTCAGGGCGACGGAACGATTCCGTATAAGCCGGAGACTCTTAGTATCAAGCAGGAGAACAATGCAAACTGGATCGACCGAGACCCAGAGCTCAAGTGCTACTTGCCGGGAATACCGCGGGCAATGTATATGCCTTACCCGTTCCAGATTGTGCAGGGTGAAGATAAGATTCAGATGACCTTCGGGTTTTCAAACGCTGCACGCGTCATTCACCTGACTGATGTCACGGGTCCGCCAGACTATACCTTTATGGGGCATTCGGTCGGTCGGTGGGAAGGCGATACTTTGGTTGTCAACGTAGATTATTTCAACGGTAAGACATGGTTTGACCGGGCGGGCAACTTTCACAGCGAAGCTCTTGAGCTGACCGAGCGCTTTTCTCCTTTGTCCGCGGATGCCATTTGGTATGAAGTGCAAATTACTGATCCGGAAACATTTACTGAGCCGTGGACGATCGCGATGCCGCTGTATCGCCGACTCGAGCCAAACGCGACGGCACTTGATTATCCTTGTATCGAATTCTCGGAGGAGTTCATGTATGGTCACCTCCGTCGTGAACAATTAGTGCGGCGATGGGAGGGAGAGACGATCATCGTCGATATTACCCGTAAGATTCCAGCGGGTGATGCTCTGCATGATTGGTATCGGCGGTAGTGATAACTTATAAGGTAAGAAGAAAACTATTAGTTTGGTTCTGAACAATGGTTCTTGGGCGGCAATAGAGGGAGGAAACAACCATGAAAACATTACAAGTAATTGGGGTGCTTATTGTAGTTGGTGTAATCGGTGCATGGCTGGTGGGAAATCCTGCCACGGTGTCTGCGCATCACGCATTTGCGGCCGAGTTTGACGCTGAGAGGCCGGTCGAGTTCACTGGAAAGGTGACAAAGGTCGAATGGGTTAATCCTCACGTCTGGATTCACATCAATGTGAACTTGGACGCAGGTGGTACCGAAGAGTGGGCATTTGAAGCTGGAACCCCAAATGTCTTGTTTCGCCGTGGATTCACCAGAGAGTCGTTGCTACCTGGGACCGATGTCATGGTGGATGGATATCAGGCGAAGGACGGTACTAATCGTGCTAACGGCCGGGACATCACTCTAGATGACGGTACCAAACTGTTTCTGGGCTCATCCGGAACTGGAGCTCCGTACGAGCTTGCTCGACCTGGGGTTGACACATCGGATCCCGGTCAATAACCGCTGTATCGAGCTTGTTCTACAACAGTTGCAGGGATTCTGTACGTTGGTTTGAGAGTCTCTGTGGTTGAGTATTGCCGCACGCCTCACGTGGCCAGTTAATGAGGTCTGATAGGTCCCTGACATCATCGACAGGCGAGGGAGTATGTCTCTCGCCTGTCGTCGGTTTTGGCTTGGTGTCAGTCTTCTCGCTGGGTTTGTTTAGCCTGGCTTTTCTCGCCGCTGTTCGACAGAACTTTCTATTTCAATGGTCATTTTTAGTACCTAGCATTACGCTCATCGGCTGGAGTGTTTTGGTGTTTGGACGCGCCCAGAACAGAGGTAAGTCCTTCACTCTAAGCGTGGTACTCCGGAAGCAGCACTATATTCAAGCGTGTGCCCAAGGGGCCTTTTTCTTGTACTGGGGCTGGTACTGGAGAACGGTGTATGACTCGGCTTTTCTGATCGTTGCGCAGCTGCTCTTCGCGTACGCGTTTGACATGCTGTTGGTCTGGTCTCGGCGGACCAGCTACACGCTGGGATTTGGACCGTTTCCAGTTATTTTCAGCATTAACCTCTTTCTGTGGTTCGCAGACGACTGGTTCTATCTACAATTTCTTTTAGTCGCACTTGGCTTTTGCGCGAAAGAATTTATTCGCTGGAATAACAATGGTCAGCGAGTTCATATTTTCAATCCGTCTTCGTTCCCACTGGCTGTCGCGTCAATCTGTTTGATTTTTACTGGGGCCACTGATATCACGTGGGGTCAAGACATTGCGATATCTCAGTTTTATCCTCCGAATATTTATATTGTGTTGTTTTTGGTGGCTCTGCCTGGACAGTATTTGTTTGGTGTGGCATCGATGACGATGTCAGCTGTTTTGGCCACATACCTGTTTGGCCTTGCTTATTTTGCTGCTACTGGCGTCTATTTTTTCTACGACTCGTATATTCCGATCGCGGTGTTTCTTGGAATGCATCTGCTGTTCACAGATCCATCAACAGCGCCGCGTACGGAACTCGGCCGGATTATTTTTGGCGTGCTCTATGGATTGAGTACGGCGCTTCTCTACGTAGTTTTGGGTCGTGCCGGTGTGCCGACATTCTACGACAAGTTGTTGTTTGTTCCAGTTTTGAACCTTTCGGTTCAGCTGTTGGATCAGTTGGCTCGATTCCAATGGTTGCGTCGGTTTGACCCAGCGAGGCTTGTTGGTGCTGATCGAGGTAGACCGCGACAACTCAACCTCATTTACGTGGGACTGTGGGTCGTGACATTTTCCGTAATGAGCGCAGTTCAGGGGGTAGGTGACCGACATCCTGGGCAGTGGGTTCCTTTCTGGCAGTCTGCTTGTAGCGAAGGTCGACCCAACGCGTGTTCATATCTTGCCAATATGCAGTTCATTTTCTGCAGGAGCGGTTCGGCATGGGCATGTAACGAAGCGGGCATCCTTCATGTTCAGCTTTCTGAGACGGACGAAGACGAGATGTACCGCGATCCGTTAGATGCAGGTGAATTTTTTCAACGTGGCTGCGAACGTGGTTTTGGGGCCGCGTGTCAGAACTTCGATAGGCTATCTGCCGGTCTCGGTCCATTTGAACACGCACCTCCGACATTAGACGATTACCCAATTATCCTTCGAGGTACAAAAGGACCTATCATCGACCACTCCGCAGGGTTCCTCTACGAACGAGCTTGCAGGCAAGGGTGGGACGACACTTGTGGTTTAGCTCTGAACGATTGAATGCCACCCGCTTCGACTACTTGATGTCTCGGTCTTGCTAGCATTGAAAGTTAGCGAGTCGCGTACACGTCGTCAGTGAGGTGGTGCGGAAGGGGGGATTCGAACCCCCACGCCCTTGTGAGGCACAAGCTCCTGAGGCTTGCGCGTCTGCCAGTTCCGCCACTTCCGCGAATGGGGAGAAAATGATTGTCGAGTATAGCACCGGTCAGTCAGCGGTCTTTACGTCATGTGGCTGCGTTTACGCTGAGGTGACGTGACGTTTTTCTCCTATACTCGACCTAAGACAAGATGGGTCTTTTCGGATAGGAGGTTTCGACGTGGCGTTCTCACGTGCAGCGCGATTTGTGTTCGGTTTTATCGGCTTTACGGTCCTTGCTTCGCTTGGAGCTGTAGTTGTGATCGTTACCTTGGCGACTGCGGGGCCCACTATTGAACCCCGGTCAGTACTCTGGTTACGTCTACCTTCAAACCTAACAGAGTACGTTCCTGAGAGTCTGTTGGGGCAGTTGATCGCTGGCAGACGCGATACGGTTAATTCTGTGGTGGAGGCGCTGCGAAAAGCCAAAGTAGATGAGCGTATAGAAGCTGTCGTCGTGATTCCGTCACCACAGCTCGGCATGTGGGGCAAGGTTCAGGAGGTTAGGGAAGCGATATTGGACTTCAAGGAGTCTGGGAAGCCGATTATTGCGTATCTAGAGTACGGTGGAAGCCAGCAGTACTACCTAGCGACGGCAGCCGACAAAATTTTTCTCACGCCAACGAGTTCCGTGGACCTGGTGGGTGTGGCGAGTTACGAGTTGTTCCTTCGGAAAGCCTTGGATACGGTTGGTGTGTATCCCGACATGTTACACGCGGGCGATTTCAAGACAGCATCGAATATTTATACCGAAACAACCTTTACCGCTGAGCACAAGGAAATGGCGGAGGCACTTAATAGAGACCTTTACCAGCAACTGGTGAGTGGAATTGCTGAAGGGCGCCGCCTGACGGAAGGAGAAGTCCGTCGATTGATTGATAACGGTCCCTACCTTCCGGATGATGCTGTTGAGCAGAGCTTGGTGGACGGGTTGAGATACGAAGATGAACTGCTTGGACAGGATCCACTGCCAGAGGAGGGCTTGCATCGACTCCTCTATCAAGATTATCGCCTAGTTGATCCGCGGCCATTAGGACTTAACCAGGGGCCTGAGATTGCAGTGATTTATGCTGTCGGGACGATCACGTTTGGTGCAAGTGGAGTTGATGTGTCAGGCAGTGAAGTGTTGGGTTCTGAAGCCATAGTAGCAGCTGTCCGGGAAGCGCGTGAAGACCCAACGGTAGAGGCCATCATAGTGCGTATTGATAGTCCGGGTGGGGCGGCAGTGGCTTCGGACATCATTTGGCGTGAACTTGCACTAGCGCGGGAAGCCAAACCCGTTATTGCTTCAATGTCTGATCTGGCTGCGTCTGGGGGTTACTACATTGCTGCGCCAGCCGATGTGGTCGTTGCACAACCTGGAACGTTAACTGGTTCTATCGGTGTTGTAGCTGGAAAATTCGTAATAGGCGGGACGCTCGACAAGCTTGGCATCAATGTCGAGTCGGTGACTAATGGTCGTTCAGCAGCATTTAATTCGGTGTTCTTGCCGTTTTCTGAGGATTTGAGGGTGAGGTTGCAACAACAGATTGACGCAACTTACGAGACGTTTCTATTACGGGTTGCTGAGGGACGTGAGATGTCGCGGGATGATGTCCACGCGGTTGCTCAAGGGCGGGTATGGACTGGTCGTCAAGCGCGAGAAAACGGCTTAGTTGATGAACTTGGGGGATTCAGGCGTGCTGTCGAAATAGCCAAGGACCGCGCCGGAATTGCAACGGATCTTGAAGTGACTTTAGTGCCGTATCCGAAACCACCTTCGTTGCTTGAGATGCTCAGTGAGGGAGTTGGAGGACCAGTTGCGGTAGCACGACGTAGCTTATCGGGCAGCGAAAAGTTACAGGCAATTGCTACTTTACCTTTCCGACTATTTCGCCCAAGTCAGCCGTTGGCATTAATGCCTGGCTGGATACCGATGCTACTGAACTACTAGTTATTAATCACTCGGTAATCCCACAGAACACAGAAGCGCGGACAGAGGTGTGGCTAATAGCACGTGAACAGACCTACGTTCCCGTTGCTTCTTGTAAGGCAGCCATGTCTATGTCCACTGCAAGGTTGGAGGAAACATCGCTCAGGTAAGCTCTGTAAAATTGAGCCTGACGTCTTTGCATCAGTTCGAACCGCAAATCGTCCCGCTCGTTGTTTAGCTGTTCAATCGTTGCCGATTCCCGCTCGACCACATGAACGATAGCCGCTAGGTTTCCTGCCTCAATAACATTACTGACTCCACCTTCGGGTAGCCGGAACGCTACAGCCTCGACCGCAGAATTAACACCGACTTCCGGAAACGCTTCACCTCTGGTAAGGAGTTCGCTGGATCCAACAGTCAGCTCCACTTCTTCTGCAGCCCGCACGAAATCTTCGACTGTTTGGAGGTTTTCCAACACGTCAGAGGCACGTTGTTTGGCAAGGGTTAAGGCTTTTTCCCTGAGGACATCGTCGCTTACCTGCAACCGAACCTCTTCAAGTGGTGGCAGATATGGGTCCTGAGTATCGGCTACCATTACGAATGCTGGGCCGACTGGCGTAGCTATCGGTCCATCCACTTGACCTTCGTCGAGTTGGAACGCTCGAGATGACACTTCTGCTGCGAGTCCCAAACCAAGAATCGGTTCGCCTGGCGCGGCGAAGGCAGATTCTTGGATCTCAAGTCCTCGAGACGTCGCCGCACGTTCCAAGTCTTCAGGAGTGGAAACCTCGGCTGAGATCGCTTGAGCGAGAGCGGACGATCGTGCTATAGCCCGCTCCTGTTTCAACGTTGTTGTGATCGCACTACTTACTTCAGAAAGCGGTTGTGTAAATTCTTCCTGTTTTTCCGTCACTTTTATGATGTGATAGCCAAGTGCACTTTTGACAGGTTCAGAAACTTCATCGACGCTAAGAGCGAAAGCGGCTCCTTCAATTTCCGGCAGCATTCGCCCACGTCCAAAGGTGCCTAAGTCGCCACCTAGTTCTATCGTTGCTTCATCTTCCGAATGCTCTCTCACTAATTCAGCGAAATCTTCGCCGGCACGTAATTGGTTGGTTAGTTCGAAAGCCAAAGTTTCGACAACAGATTCGTCTTTGTCACCTATTCGGAGCAGGATTTGACTGGCCCGTACCTGCCCAGGAGTTCTGTATTGATTAATATTGAAATCGTAGTATTCCTGAATTTCGAGTTCGCTCGGCGTCATGGCATCAGCTAACGCGGCTTCGTCGATTACGAGGAATCTGAGTTTACGTTTTTCTGGTACTTGGTAAGACTGTGACTCATTCTCAAAGAATGCTTCAATATCAGCGTCGGTCACTTCAACTTCGTCACGGTAGTCGTCACCGCGAAACGCGACGACGTTTACTCTCACCTTTTCGTTGCGTCGGCGATGTTCGTCTTCGATCTCTTCGTTCGAGACGCTCACCCATTGGGTCACCGCAGTCTGCAATCGTTGGATAAGTATTTCGCGCCGAATGTTTTCTTCAAACTCGGCAGTGCTTAAAGGGGGAGTTTGGACTTGAAGGAGCTGACGATAACGTTGTTCTCCGATGAATCGTCCGTTCTCCTGGAAAGCCGGAAAAGATAGGATTCGTTGTCGAACTTCTGCATCTGTCGCAACAATGCCTAGACGCTCAGCTTCTGATAAAGCTGTGTATTCATCGATCAACTGCTGCAGAAGCTGGCGGTCTATCCCGAGCGACCGGAGCAATTCGCTGCTAAGTTCACTTCCAGCTTGTAATTGATATTCCTGAATTTGTTGCTGATAAATTCGTCGGAATTCCGCTACCGTGATCTCATGGTCACCTATTTGTGCCAGTACATTTGTCGACAGTGGTGTATCCGTCGGTGGACCAAGCCCAATGCCTGGAACGAGGAAGATAAAAGCTAAGACGACGATAGCGAGGCTCCACTTTAGCCAACCCTTGTGGCGCCGCATTCCATCAAGCATGGTCATGTGTATGATTGTATCTGTCCAAAGTGATTCGTGTCATCTTAGAGACAGCAGACGGATGAGATTGGCTTGTAATAGTCGGCTATGTGTTATATTTGCTGAAGCCGAATGACTTAGGGAATTTGACAGAAGATCGGTGATTAATGGTGGCTCGTACGTATAACTCGGCGGAATGCCGCCCAGTGTCTTGGCCACGCGAAGGTTTAGAGTTCACCGTCTTCCATGCCGAACACGATGTGCCAGTGCACATCGCTGCTCTGAAGTGCCACCGACCGGGCCAAGTAGACTGTTGTTCTGGAGATTGGGAAGGGCTTAGTGGTCCTTCCACGGATTATGCCACTGTTCCCCAGGAAGTCGCTCTAGTGCCGTCTGTCGATCTCGCGACTCGGCTGAATCGGGTTCAACCAATGTTACGAAGTTACTTAACTCACGTTGACACACTTCGGGACATGTATCGCTCGGTGAATAGTTCACTAGATCCCGTTCAAATAATGGCGGAGTTGGCGTTTCGGGTTGGAGCATGGTTGCCGCTTGCGAATACTGCAGTCGTCAGCACCTGCTTAGAGGGTGACTCGATTCTCTTGGCAGACTCCAGTCTCGAACCTCGAATTGAAAGGGCGACCCGAATCGTTGGTGCTTGGGTGATGAATCATTCGCGGGAATATAGTTCGGCAAGTCTTCGTGATGATCCGTTAACGTGTGGTGGTCCAAATGTTGCCGCGATAGCTTTTCCGTTAATTTCACGCGGACGGACCGTAGCTGCTTTTGTAGGGATCGATCATCAAACCTCTCACGCTGGTCCACGACTTTCAACTTCAACACTGGAGGTGATTCAGAGTTGGCTCGAACCGGCAGCCGTTGCGCTGGACAATGCTTTTCGCATTCGACGGGCTGAAGATTTGTCAATGACCGACGACCTTACGCAGCTCTACAACGCTCGATACTTGAAGTATGCACTTAGGCGGGAATTAGAACGCGATTTCAAGACACACCAACCAGTGTCATTGCTATTCGTCGATCTGGACGGTTTTAAACGAGTTAATGATCATAATGGTCATCTGTGTGGTAATCGGGTGTTGGTTGAGGTGTCACGAATTCTTCAGGAATGCTCGCGGGCTACTGACGCCGTTGTTCGCTACGGCGGAGACGAATTTGTGATTATCTTGCCTAATACTGCGGCCGCCGGGGCGCTGTTAATGGCGACCAGAATACGTCAAAAAATTGGTGGTCATGTGTTTTTGGCAGGTGAAACCGTCGTTCACAATTTAACGGCGTCGGTTGGTCTAGTGACCCGATCCGACACGATATCGACGACAGAGGAATTTGTCCAAATGGCAATCGAGGCCATGTATCGGGACAAGGTAAAAAAAGAGAATAAACTTCAGGTTATAAGCACTACTTTGACAGAGGGAGTTACGACTTGAATATTCGTTCGCTCCTGTCCATGTTTTCACAGGACCTCGCCATTGATTTAGGAACAGCTAACACCTGTGTATATGCAGGTGGCCAAGGAATCGTTCTGAATGAGCCTTCGATTGTTGCGATTAATAAGTCTACTGGCCATGTGGAGGCTGTTGGTAGCGAAGCGAAAGAGATGTTAGGCCGTACACCGGGTGACATCGTGGCTATTAAGCCGATGAGGGACGGAGTCATAGCCGACTTTGACGTTACCGAGAAGATGCTAACTTACTTCATCAAGCGTGCACATAGTCGTACTGTCTGGGTTCGACCACGTATTGTTATAGGTGTACCGTCTGAAATCACTCAGGTAGAGAAGCGAGCGGTTATGGACAGCGCTTATCGGGCGAAGGCCAGCGAGGTGTACCTTGTTGAGGAAGCAATGGCGGCGGCTATAGGTGCCGGGATGCCGATCACTGAGCCATTTGGAAACATGATTGTTGACATCGGAGGAGGAACGACCGATATCGCTGTTATTTCTCTAGCTGGAATTGTGTACAGCAAAGCGGTTCGGGTCGCTGGGAACGAAATGGATGAGGCAATCATTCAGTACGTTAGAAAGAAATACAATCTGTTGATTGGAGAACGTACAGCAGAGCAGATCAAGATAACAATTGGCTCCGCTTACGCTCTGGATGAGCCAGTGACGATGGAAATTAAGGGACGACATCTAATTGAAGGAGTGCCCAAGACAATTGCGGTTAGTGATGCGGAAATTCGTGAGGCGCTGACTGAGACGATTAACGTAATCGTTGAGGCGGTTCGCGTGGCACTCGAGCAGACTCCACCAGAACTGTCCGCAGATATCGTCGATCGCGGTATTGTGATGACTGGCGGTGGTGCATTGCTCAAGAATATGGATAAGCGCTTGCGTGAGGAAACAGGTTTACCTCTCGCGATGGCCGAAGACCCACTTTCCTGTGTGGTGCTCGGGGCTGGAAGGATGCTTTCTGATTTTGGTCTTCTTCGAAAAATTTCATCAAAGGATTAGCCTCCCGCCGGTTGTGTATTAGTAATAGTTGAAGGTCGGCTTGGTGCCGACTCAAGTTGGTTCAAGAATAGTCATGGATCGTCGCCAGCGAATCGGATATCTCGTGATAGCCGTAGTTTTGGCCCATGTGATTTTGATCTCTGCCCAGGTCAATGCCGCACCTGGAACTTCCGTGCTGCAGTCTGTCACGTTTGGAGTCTTCACTGAGGTGCAACGGTGGGTTGCGTCAGCACGCGCTGGCGTTGTTGATATGTGGTCTGGCTATGTCGGTCTTCGGAGCGTGCGAGAGGAAAATCTAAGGCTCAACGCTGAAATCAGCGTTTTGCGGTTGGAGCTGCAGGAGCAGCGAGCGCTAGCACATCAGACACGGAGTCTGGAGAGACTACTTGAACTTCGTGAGACCGTAGCGTTACCTACCCTGAGTGCCCGAGTGATTGCTGCCGATTCGACGCCGTATTTTCGGACACTGACGGTCGATCGTGGTCGAGATAACGGTATTCGAACAGACTTGGCAGTGATTGCACCTGCTGGTGTAGTGGGTAGGGTCGTGGGTGATCCAGGTCCACGTGCGGCGCAGGTGCAGCTGCTGATCGATCGAAATGCTGCGGCTGGGGCACTGGTTGAAAGAACTCGAGCTTCAGGTGTTGTAGTTGGAACTGACGATTCGACACTGCTGATGATGGAGTATGTTTCCAACCTTGAAGATGTTAGGGTGGGCGATGAGATCGTAACTTCTGGCATTGATGGTATTTATCCGAAAGGTTTTAGAATCGGAAAAGTAATCGATGTGGAAGAAGGCGTTGGACTATATCAGTTGATTTATGTCGAGCCGATCGTTGACTTTTCACAACTTGAGGACGTGCTCGTGGTATTGAATTAGCCGGTGGTTCGATTACGTACGGAAGAGTGAATGAAAACGGCCTATGTAGCTATCTTAGTGATGGTCGCTTTGTTGGTCCAGACCACTCTCGTCAGAACAGGTGCGGGTGGTGGAACTCCAGTGGATCTGGTTCTGGTCGTAGTTGTGTTGACCGGATTGCAGCGTGGTCCAGTTGTTGGGTTGTGGACGGGTACGTTTGGAGGGTTGTTTCAGGACGCGTTGTCAGGTGGGATTATTGGGGTCAGCGGGTTAACGAAAACCATTATTGGCGTCGGATCGGGAGTAGCGGGTTCCCGGTTTATCCTTGGCACCGTCTGGCACCGTCTGGCATTTGTGATAGGTGCTTCCCTCGTACATGCGTTTTGCTATTTTGGCATCTACTCGCTGATTGGATTGGACGGTCCGATGTTGCCGATCAATGTAGTCGGCGTTGAAGCTGGACTCAATGGCATGATCGGTATTTTTGGCTCATGGTTGTTACGTGTGATGCCAGCGATGTTTCATCGTGTCAGACAAGGACGAAATCCGTTGAATCGCCGTCGGTGGATGACAAGTTAAATAACGTTGGAAGAGTTCAGTAAATTAGAGCTTCAGCGACAGGGAGTAGTGACCTAAAGATGTATGACGGATTTGCCTCAATCAAGCGTGATCGAAATCGAAAATTGTTGGTGACGTGTTCGCTTGGCACGGCGCTTGTATTTGTTGTGTTGGCCGTCAGTTTTTGGAATTTTCAGGTTGGCCAACATGCACGATTTTCAGAGATGGCTGAGAATAACCATCTTCGAACGTTACGACTTCGGGCACCGCGTGGTGTGGTCTTTGATCGCAACGGGCGTGTCTTAGTGGAAAATCGATATTCGCTGAATATTTCATTGGTTCGCGAACGGATAGAGGACCTCGACGAAGCTCTAGGGGTATTGGCTCGAGTTACAAATGTGCCGGTTCAGTCATTACATGACGTAGTCGAGAGAAATCAGACAGTTCCAGATTATCGTGCGCTGACCGTGATTTCTGATGCGTCGCTGGCACAGGTTGCAGCGGTGACGTCACGACGACTTGAACTTCCGGGCATCGTTGTTGAACAGATTCCGACTCGATTCTACCCTTCCAACGGGCTGGCGTCTCATTTGTTTGGTTACGTCGGTGAGGCAACGGATGAGCAACTTGACACAACGACTGACCCTCGGGTTCGGAGTGGTTCGATTGTGGGCCAGTCGGGTGTTGAGCAACGATACAACGAGTTGCTTATGGGCGACGACGGCGAGCGACATGTCATGGTAAACAGTGTCGGTCGCGAGGTGGAAATGATCGACGAGGTGCCACCCGGTGCTGGTCGGCAGATTCAATTGACACTCGACTACGACCTGCAGCGAGCAGCCGAAGCAGCCTTTCAAGCTGGCGGTTATGCAGGATCTGTGGTTGCCCTTGACCCGCGGTCGGGTGACGTATTGTCCTTGTTGAGTGTCCCGGGGTATGACCCAAACGATTTTGCTTTGGGCATTGATTCCGATACTTGGAAGTCACTCAACAGTGATCTGCGTTTGCCGCTCCAGAATCGAGCTTTGCAGGGACGTTATCCTCCGGGTTCAACTTTCAAGATTGTTGTGGCAGCAGCGGCTATGGAAGAAGGGCTCATAGCACCTGACTTCAAAGTTTCTTGCCGTGGAGGCGCAACCTTCTTTAATAGGTTTTTTCGATGCCATTCTGTTCATGGAACGGTCGATCTTGACGAGGCCATTGAGAAGTCCTGCAACACGTATTTCTACACCGTAGGAAATATGCTCGACGTTGACGTGATCAACCAATGGTCGCAGTCGTTGGGGCTTGGTGTGCTGAGTGGGATAGATCTACCTCATGAAGTAGAGGGATTGGTTCCTTCGCGAGATTGGAAGCGCGAACGGTTCGGCGAGCCATGGTATCCGGGTGAGACGATATCACTGGCAATAGGTCAAGGTGCACTATCAGTTACACCCGTCTCTCTGGCGGTTATGATGGCCACTGTAGCCAATGGCGGAACTCGAATAACGCCACGGTTACTTAAGGCAGTCAAGGATAACAATGGTTGGCGAGAAACCGATGCCTCACAGACATTTGAGACTGTGGAAATGTTGCCAACAACGATTGACGCGCTTCGCCGAGGGTTGTGGATGGTTGTTAACCATGAAGGCACAGGCGGACTTGCCAGGATCGAGGGACGTGATGTCATGGGTAAATCCGGGACTGCTCAGGTGGTCTCATTGGCGCGTCGTGCCGCGGCACAAGAAGAGGAAGTAGACTTTCGTGATCACGGTTGGTTTGTCTTTGCCGCACCAAGAGACGACCCTCAAATCGCTGGAGTGGTGTTTGCTGAGCACTCTGACCATGGCTACTTGGCCGCGCCGATCGCAAGGCACATCATGGCAACGTTTTTCGCTAAACAGGACAGGGAACCGCTTCCTGTGCTATCCGGACCTTTGCCAATCGTGCCTTGGGTAGATGCAGATGGCCAATAAGAAGATAAGAGCATGATAGATCGCCGCCTGCGACCACATATAGATTGGGTTCTTCTTTCAACAGTTATTGTTCTTGCCCTGATCGGGTTAATAATGATTTACAGCGCGACCTATGATCCGACGACTGAGACGGTCGGGCCTCAATTGTCGAGACAGTTATTGGCTTTGGCGATCGGCTTAGCAGCAGGATTCGTTTGTTTGGTAATCGACTATCGTGTTATGACCGACAATGCAGGACTTATCTATACTGGACTGTTGGCGTTATTGGTGTACACATTGTTTTTTGGCTTGGAGGTTAGTGGCAGTCGGCGGTGGATTGATCTTGGGATGTTTAATCTCCAGCCGTCAGAATTTGGCAAGATTGTTATCGCTTTGGTTTTAGCTGTCGTTTATTCAGGTCAGCGGAGAATAGATCGAAGGATTCAAGATTGGGCGATCGGAGCAGCCATAGTCGCAATTCCATTTATGGTTATTACGCGTCAGCCCGATTTAGGAACTGCTGTGACACTTCTTCCAGTTTGTGTTGCAATAATGATATTTGCCGGTTTCCGCCTCAAGTTTCTGGCTGCTCTAGCGGTGGTAGGCGTTCTACTTACACCGGTGGGTTGGACCTATGGACTTGAAGATTATCAGCGGACGAGAATTGCGAGTTTCTTGGATCCGGAACAGGATCCGCGCGGTGCAGGTTATCAGCAGATTCAAGCTCGTATCACCGTGGGCTCTGGTGGTTTGACTGGAAAAGGATATTTACAGGGGACTCAGAGCCAGTACAACTTTCTCCCGGTGGCGCACAATGATTTCATTTTCTCAGTCTTGGCTGAGGAACAGGGATTTCTTGGTGTGTTATTTGTGCTGGGTTTGTATTTATTTGTGATCCTGCGTTCGCTTGACGCGGCGCGGATCGCGAAGGACCAAGTTGGCATGTTTCTCGTAGTAGGCATTACTGCCGGTTTCGCGTTTCAAGTTATTTATAACGTTACGATGTCGGCCGGACTAGCTCCGGTAAAAGGATTGACGTTGCCGCTGTTAAGTTATGGTGGTTCCTCGATCATCGCGACACTGATGGGGTTTGGGCTGATCCTGAACGTCAGGATGCGCCGTTTCACAAATTAAGAACCTGGAGCGGTGTGCGACCCCAACTTGTGAGGGGCGCCCATGTCACCGCACTAAGTGGATGAAGGACGGAACCACAATGCATGTTGGCATGACGTTGCACCGAGACAGTTGGGAGCTTCCAACGGCCGGTGTCTGGATCTATTCCGCCCGATGTTTTTTCCAGTTCCAGGCTCTCATGGAGAGTATTTCGTATGAACAAGGAGTTAATAGTGTTCTCGAACCGCCACGAAACAATGGCGGCTATTCTCGAGGACGACCAAGTTGCCGAGATTTTTGTCGAACGTGAAGGTCAACGTGGTGTCGTAGGCAACATTTATAAGGGTCGTGTTTCAAAAGTACTACCTGGCATGCAGTGCGCGTTTGTTGATATAGGTCTTGAACGCGATGCTTTTCTGTATGTCTCTGACGTCGTCGAGACCGGTGAGGATTTTGATCAACTTGAGGCGGGGGATTCAGACGATAACGAACTTGTCGCAGTTGCGCGTGATGATACTAAGTCGAGTGTTAAATTTGACAAATCGACCAAGATTGAAGAATTGCTGACGGCTGGTCAGGAAATTCTTGTCCAAGTAGTTAAAGAACCACTCGGGACGAAGGGTGCCCGCATCACGTCGCATGTCACGATTCCTGGCCGGTTTCTAGTGTTCATGCCAACCGTCGATCAGATTGGTGTATCGCGGCGAATCGACGAACGGAAGGAGCGCGCCCGTTTACGAAGCATAGTGCGTAACTTTCGTGAAGAACACGGGTTTAAGGGGGGAGTCATACTACGGACGGCCGCCGGCGGTCGCCCCGAGGAAGATATTGTAGGTGACCTCAGATATTTCCATCAACTCTGGACAGAAACCCTCCAGAAGACCGAGAAGAAACAGCCACCTGCTGTTGCTCATAGAGAAGAAAGTTTGGTGGCGAAACTGTTACGTGATTTTCTCACGAGTGATTTTTCAGCTATCCGAATCGATGATCGTGATGAATATGACCGCACTACTAGGCTAATTGAACGGATCATGCCGGATTTGGTAGCTCGAGTACATCACTATGATAAGGACTTTCCAATTTTTGACGAATATGGAGTGCAAGCGGAGATTAATAAGGCACTGCGTAGCAAGGTCTGGCTCAAGTCTGGTGGTTATATCGTTGTGAATCATACAGAGGCGTTAGTCGCGATCGACGTCAATACTGGGCGGTATGTAGGGAAGAAAACTGGCAGATTGGAAGACACCATTGTCAAGACTAACCTCGAGGCGGTGAAGGAGATTGTCAGGCAGATCCGTCTCAGGGATCTCGGCGGCATAATCGTTCTTGATTTCATCGATATGGAAGAACGGAAGAATCGCCAAAAAGTTGCTTACGCTCTAGACAAAGAACTGCGGCGCGATCGTTCTCCTTCAAAGGCGGTTCAGGTTTCAGAGTTTGGCTTGATTGTTGTGACGCGAAAAAGAGTGCGGCAGAGTCTTGAGGGACAGTTTACTGCGCCTTGTCCTTATTGTTCTGGAAGTTCTGCGATTAAGTCCACGTCAACGATTTGTTATGAAATCTTGTCAGAGATGAGACGAGTTGGAGACGCGTTTGGTGGTCGAGCGGTACTGTTACGAGTAAATCCAGATGTTGCACGTGCACTGGAAGGAGAGGAGCGTGGTGTTTTGAAGGAATTGCAGCAAGTCCTTGGTCCAGAGTTGGTCGTCCGTCCAGACATGCAGTTGCACCACGAACAGTTCGATATGATGGCGATGTGAGTGACATTATGGAGCGACCTGCGTCAGTGGACAGTCTTAGCTAAATATCGGCTTTACGGAAGGTCAGGCCAACGAATTTGTTCAAAGTTCTTAATGCGGCCTTTGATGACATGCACTCCTTCAGATCGCAGGAGTTCACGTTTGACCAGTGGGTCGATGTACTTACCAACACGACCGCTCGAACTAATCACGCGATGACATGGGACACAGATCGTTCGACAGTTCTTCAGAATCGTGCCGACGGCCCGCCATGCATTCGGGTGGCCTGCTAGTGCTGCCACTGAGCCATAGGTAGTAACCCGACCGGTTGGTACCTTTCTAACGACAGACAGCACTCGTCGTTTGAATTTGCCGGGTTGAGGTGTCGATTGCAAGACTTGTGTACTCGTTATTGAGGTGTTTTCGATGATATTTTGCGCCAGATATCATCGATCGCATCGGCTTTCAGCATTTTGGTGGCGAATGCGATCTGACCAGTGTGTGCTGCGTAATGAATAAGTTGATAATCAATTATCTCCATGTAACTCGTGGGGCGGGTTCCTCTGGTTGGAGTTTTGAGCAGATTTCCGGGATCAAACTGTTTCAAGACCTCATCTGCTTCGTTCACAGCAAATATTAAACGTGCTAATAGGTCAGACTTTGGTATTTCAGAACGCTCTGTAAACTCTGCATCGCGATTGCGGATGAAATCGGTTTCGCCTACCACATAACCAATGTGATGTCTGGTGGATCCAGCGCAGTGCAGGACCAGATTGCCAATAGCATTGGACTTTTCATTAGCTCGCCACCAGATCATCTGATCGTTTAGGTTGTCGAGGCAGGCCGTTATCTGCTCGGTTAAATGCACAACGAGGTGCTGCCGGGCTATTTCTAGGAAGTGTGCGTGCAAGGATTCTCGGTTACTGTTCATGAATCTCTAGTGATAAGTCCTGAGCATGAAGCGGTTGCGAATGCGTTTTGAGCCATAGTTGTTGGAAGGCTGCTAACGTCGCAGCAAGGGTAGATAGCATATCGCAGCGACACAAACGTTGTAGATGGCACACACGCGTGGGTACCATGCAGGAGCGATGTCGCCCGGTAATAGATTAATAATGTGGGCCAAATCGACAAAGCTGTGTCCAATCCAGGCTAAAGATAAAACTGTTAGTGCTGTTGCCGGTTCCCAAGTGATAGCGCTTGAGACTATGACGAAAAAGCCAACCGCGATCGCGATATCAAAACCAGTTTCGTCAATATTTTCGTAGGCAACACCTAGGCCGACGTAAACGCCGACTACGAGTAAAAGTAGGAGTGCCGAGTATTGGGAAAGTCTGAGCTCGACGACGAGTCGTTCAGGCGAGTAGAGATCAGATCGATAGGCTTGTAAGGATGTCCAGGCCAAGGCAAGACTTATTGCTGAAAACCCTAAGGCGAGAGTGCTGAATGTGCCAGTCACAGTCTGGTTTTATTGGACACTGGCTTCCTGCGTGGCGAGAGAAAACGGTTCTGCAGTTGCTGCAGGTCCATAGAAGATCGAATTGAAGAGCAATTTGAATGTCCCCCATGTTTGTCCACGGTGTTGGACTCGGAAAGTATGGAGAATAAGTCTTCCTTCATCGAGTGGAACTTCTATGACGGCAGCGGTTCCGCGAAGTTGCTCCTCTCCCACGATCCAACCACTACGCCGTAGTGGCGCATTGGGATATTGGACAATCGGTCGCATGTTAGTTGCCGACGCGCGTCGTCGGTTCGGGACAAATCCTCCGTTGTTGACGAACATAGCGCTAGTTTCTGGCGGCATTCCGTAGCCGATGGGGTGGGTCGTATCTACTGTTGCGCGAAGTATTGTTCCGGGCGCATAGAATGTGTCAGAACTTTGGTCTTCGACAACATTGAGCAAGGGAGCCGACAAATGTTGTATGGCGAACGAAGCGCTGTTTCCAAGCGTGATTAGAGTGCCGCCCCGAGATACGAACCGGCGAAGATTTTGTAGCCCTTGGACCCCGATTCCTCCACGATATTCGGGTCGAACATTGCGGGTTCGAAAACCTCTAAGAAGGTCTACGGTTGAAGCATCTGGAAGAATGATGACGTCAAACTCATCCCGGAGTTTCTGGTTTTGGATGTCGGCACTACGAAGGTGTGTATAGGGGAACTCGTGTTGTTCAAGGACCCATCGCGTCCAACCAGCATCCATGTTACCGCCCCAAGGTTCATAGATGGCTAACCTGGGTTGTCGGATTGGTAGTGAGGTTACGCCTACGGCAGGCAAGAGTTCCGTGGCTACTACGTCTAAATGTAGGTCTGCTGCAATTTGAGCTACGACACGCCGGTCGATGTCTTCTACGAGCATTTCGCCAGGTGGATAAATTTGACCGTCTAACGTAAACGAATCACGTGCCCAACTGATAGTTGCACCCTGTGCCAGAAGTCGATTGAGTGCGATAAAGCTTTGATTTGATCTGTGAGAGAGTAGATAAATATTTCCGTCGCCAGTGACTGAACCGACTGATTGTCCGACCTTTCCGTCAACCAAAGCGAGCGATGCGTCGAAGGGGTTTTCAATCTGGACGGTTTCTACTCCCAGCAGCATTCCGAGAGACCAAGCTGTGATGTCATACGGTTTGTCGATATTACCGGCTGGGTTAGGCCACCGGATATCTGGATAGTCTTGTGGTTCGAGTATGTCCTTTATCCAACGCCCGAATGATTGATCAAGGCGGACTACGTAAGTTCCTGACGGGTAGGTGGTTCCGTCGGCGACGAACGCAGTGTCAGCAATATGAACTTCAGCAGCCTCGGCCTGAAGTAATTCGACAAGTTTGGTCACCGCAGCAGGGTCATGTTGGTCGCGAGGGATTAAGAAAGCGAACGGACTGCCTGCGGTAAACCGTTCTACTGTCCGTGAGTTCATCGCGTAGAAATTACGTTTCAGAGTGATTCGATTATTTGCGACACTTTCAAGAAGCCCCTGAGTGGAGATGGTGATGTACTCGACCACGTCGGCGAAAGTCCAACTTCCTCCAGTCCAAGGCCTTGGATAATTCATTCTGTACTGAGTGTCTGAAGGTGCGGCAAGAACCGGTTGTTGCTTTCGCCGAGCGTCGATTGCAGGGTTTGTAGACGGACCCAAAACGGATGGCGTCGCCTGACGTTGTTCGATTGGACTCGCTAGTCTTGAGCTGGCTACCTCGGTAAGGAGTGCTACCATGTTGTGCCACCATGGATTAGTGTTGTTCGCGCCCTGCCAATATCCGCTGTACAGTTCTCCCCAAATTACTCCAGGTTTGTCAGCAGCATGTAGCTTTGAGGCCATGGCCTGCCCAAACAGGTTTACCTGACTCCACACCAGAGGATCGACGTTGGGATTAGGTGGATTCTTGAAAGGTGGAACAAAGATCCTTGCGTAGCCACTCCCCATTTGATGAGCGTCGAGATAAACCTCTGGAAACCAGTCGTGATAGAGCACACGATTCAGGTACTGAGTTTCTATTTGCGTGAGCATGTAGCTGTCACGGTTGTTATCGTGTCCAGCGTATTTATGGTAGAGGTTAGGCAGAGGTGAGCCTTCGTAAGAAGTACCCAAGTTGCGTCGGTACCAGTCAACTACCATACGCTGGCCGTCAGGATTCTGTGACGGGATTAACAACACGATGGTATTCTCAAGAATGTGATTCACCCACGGTGACTCTTCAACTGCCAACTGATATACGAGGTCATTCATCATCTGGCTTGTCCCGATTTCAGTGGCGTGCACGTTCGCACCGATTAGAACGACGGCTTTTCCTGTTTGGGCAATCGTTTCGGCTAGTTCGGGGCTAGTTTGTTTCGGATTGACCAACTGGCGTTGCATGGCCTTGTAGCGTGGTAAGTCACGGATAGTTTCTGGTGTTGAGATGGTCAATAGGAGATAGGGTGCTCCCATGGTCGTCTTTCCTAGTTCTTCAATGACCATCCTGTTAGATGATTTAGCAATGGTCTCGTAATAACTGACCATGTCGTCCCAATGTGCTAACCGCTGGTGGGCTCCCATGGGGAAACCAAAAAACTCTTCTGGGGAAGGGGTGGCAGGTGGTTGTTGCGCTAGCAGCGGTAATGCCAGACCCGCAGTCACAACGACCAGTATGATTCTCAGAGTAAGCGTTCGAATAGGCATCTTTCTATCTTAGTCAGTATATCGTCTAGTGAATTACAGGGCTCGAAACATGAGCTCCGGTGTCTTAAATTCTGATCGGAGATTCATTAAATATGTCTGAAGGCACACGTCTTCGCTTGATTGTTACTAGTGTGGTGATTGGACTTGGGGCAACCGTATTTGTCTTTCAGGAAGTCCTACCAGGGCGAGTCCGTGGCGTGCTTGGGATCATTTGTTTTATCGGTATTGTTGTGATGTGCTCGTCTAATATTCGCGCGATTAACTGGCGAACCGTGGGGTGGGGGCTCGCTCTGCAGGTTATGTTCGCAATTTTTATTCTGAGGTTTGAGGTTGGTGATTTTCGACCTGGATACGCCTTATTTGCAGGTGCCGCAACGGTGGTAACGCAGTTTCTCGCATTTACGGATGTAGGGTCTAGTTTCGTATTTGGCGTACTTGCGAACCAGGATGAAATGGGCAGTGTATTTCCGAATGGCTTTGTCTTGGCGTTCACTGCGCTACCGATAATCGTCTTCGTCTCGTCCGTGTCGGCGGTGTTGTATTACTTGGGTGTCCTGCCTATGGCAGTTCGGGTGATGGCGCGGGTGATGATGCCACTTATGCGTACTAGTGGGGCGGAGACCCTTTCTGCAGCTGCTAATGTCTTTGTAGGGCAGACGGAAGCACCGCTTGTTGTTAAACCTTTCGTGCCAACTATGACGGAATCGGAATTACTTGCACTGATGACTGGTGGGTTGGCAACAATCGCAGGCAGTGTGCTTGGCGTATATTTAGCTCTTGGAGCGGATCCGGTGGCGATGTTGACGACTAGCGTGATGGCAGCTCCGTGCGCTTTATATCTCTCCAAGATTTTGATACCAGAACTTGGTGTACCAGCGACAGCAGGGGATGCTGAGATCATTGTCGGGGCCGAGCATGTAAATGCCATTGATGCTGCGGCTAGTGGTGCAGCTGATGGGATGCGTCTGGCGATCAACGTTGCGGCAATGCTGATTGCGTTTTTGGCCCTTGTGGCGATGGTTGACTACCTCCTTGGCTTGGGGAATTCTGGACTGAGTCTCGCCGGGATGTTTGCCACACTGTTTTCGCCAGTTTCTGTTTTATTAGGCGTATCGGGTGCCGATGTTCCGATTTTGTCCGACCTCTTGGGCACGAAACTGGTAACAAACGAATTTGTGGCGTATGTAAAGCTCAATGATCAGTATCAGGAGGTTATGAGTGCGCGGGCGCATGTTATCGCGACGTTTGCTCTAACTGGGTTCGCTAATTTTGGTTCGGTTGGAGTGATTCTTGGAGGTGTTGGTGGCATGGCTCCCAGCCGACGCTCAGACTTGGCTCGTCTCAGTTCTCGTGCGCTTTTGGCAGGATTTCTCGCGACACTTATCAACGCAGCCATCGCAAGTGTCTTGATCTGAGACGTGCGCTGTCCTGACTCTGGGAACAGAGTCCTTTATTATCCCTCTATGCGTCCAACTATCGAGTGGCAGGATGGAACCGTTGTCATGGTCGACCAGCGCAAGCTTCCGACCAAGGAAGTTTATGTTCGGTGCAAGACTGCGAATCAAGTGGCTAAGGCTATTAGACAAATGGTAATCAGAGGCGCGCCTGCGATCGGAGTTGCAGCGGCTATGGGACTTGCGCTCGGCGTGTTTCGAAGTAAGGCCAAGGGGTCGAGTCAGTTGGCTACGGAGTTTTACAGGTTATGCGAACTATTAGCTGGGACCCGACCGACAGCCGTTAATTTGTTTTGGGCGATTGATCGGATGAAGGAAAGATTTTCCCTGATGGTTCGGGCCGGAGAATCACCTAAAGAACTCCGCGGCGCTATGTTGACCGAAGCCCTGAAGATTCATGACGAGGATGTAGCTAGCTGCAAGTCGATCGGTAGTTACGGAGCAGGCATCTTGCCTTTTGATGTTCAAGTGCTGACACATTGTAACGCTGGTGCGCTCGCTACTGGTGGATATGGCACGGCATTGGGAGTTGTACGTGGCGCAGTGGCTAAGGGAAAGAAGGTAGCTGTTTTTGCCGATGAAACCCGTCCTTTCTTGCAGGGAGCCCGCCTAACCGCTTGGGAGCTTCTGAGGGATGGTATTACAACAACTGTTATTACAGACGGGATGGCCGGTTCACTGATGCGTGATGGAAGGGTCAATGTTGTCGTGGTGGGAGCGGATAGGATTGCAGCGAATGGTGACGTTGCGAATAAGATTGGGACATATACGGTGGCCGTGCTTGCCAACCAGCACGACATTCCGTTCTATGTTGCTGCACCATGCTCAACTGTTGATCTTGGAACCCGTGATGGATCACTCATTCCGATCGAGGAACGTGATGAACGCGAAGTTACGCACATTGGGTCTACGCGGATGGCACCTGAAGGTGCCGGCGTGTGGAATCCAGCCTTTGATGTGACACCGCACCGTTTGGTGACTGCCATTATTACCGATAAGGGTGTTTGCCGCCCGCCGTTTGTAGAGAGTCTTCGTGAGGTCTGTAAGGGCCTTGGAGAGAGGGAGTCGGCGTGAAAGTACTGGCGATTGAGACGTCGTGTGATGAGACAGCTGCTGCGGTAGTGATGGAAACTGGGAAATCCGACCGTCCTTGGAGCGTTAAATCAAATGTGGTTGCATCACAGGTCGATGTTCATCGTGAGTGGGGTGGTGTTGTTCCTGAGTTGGCATCGCGACAGCATGTCCGGGATATCTGCGGGGTTGTCGATCGTGCAATGAATGATGCAAATACTAAATGGTCTGAGTTTGATGCCATTGCGGTTACACAGGGGCCAGGATTAATCGGCTCGCTTCTTGTGGGTGTAGCGTTCTCAAAGGCGATCGCCACGTCGCTTGATATCCCGTTGATTCCTGTTCATCACTTAGCGGGTCACATTGAATCACTTGTGGTCGAGAACGGTGTAATGCCACTGCCTGCGATCGTACTCGTCGTTTCAGGCGGTCATACTAGTCTCTACCACGTTCCTGTCGCTGGCAAATATCTCTTAGTTGGGCGAACACGAGATGATGCGGCTGGAGAAGCTTTTGACAAGGTCGCAAAATTACTCGGACTTGATTATCCCGGTGGTCCGGTGATCGACCGTTGGTCGGTAGAGGGGGATGACCGTGCCGTAACTTTTCCCGTCCCGAGAATGACTCATGCAGACCGCAATGAGGGGCCTGAGGTCACCGCTCCTGCGGGTTTTGAGGGTCGAATGGGTGGCCGTGCAGAGTTCAGTTTCAGCGGTCTTAAGACGGCAGTGAAGCGACATGTGGCGTCACGAAAAGCGTTGCTACCCACCGAAGAGCTTCCGCCAGGAGAAATTGCGGATTTGTGCGCAAGCTTTCAGAAAGTAGTCGTTGAGACATTACTTGACCGAACGTTTGAGGTGGCTCGATGGTTTGATGCCCGTAGTGTTGGAATCGCTGGCGGTGTATCAGCGAACACACGTCTGCGTGCCGATGCTATCGTTCGAGGCGAACATTTTCGACTGCCGGTGTTGTTGCCGAGTCTTGCCCTGTCCACCGACAATGCTGCCATGATTGGAGCTGCGGGGATTCGCAATTTGAGAGCCGGTATCAAAGCAACGTCTCGACTTAATGCTTTCTCGTCTCTAGATATCTTTTAGCCAGCTGCCGTCAGTGCTCAGGGAGCGGTTTACCTAAGATCTATTTTTCCCGAAGTCGACTTGTTCTGTTGTCTCTTGACTATACTGACTTGCATGAGTTGGTACCAGGAGACACATTGGCGCATTCTAGTCGCACTTGGACTTGGCCTAGTTTACGGTGTGATCGCCGCGTTGGCTGGGTGGACGAATTTTACGGCTAATTGGATTGCTCCGTTCGGGACCATTTTCCTTCGGCTACTCTTACTTGTTGCTGTTCCTTTGGTGGTAGCGTCACTTGTTACTGGCGTTGCTTCTCTATCAGATCTAAATAAGCTATCGCGGATTGGCGGAAAAACTATTGTTATTTATCTCGGCACTACACTTGTTGCACTCGTGATTGGGTTGACACTTGTCAATGCTTTCGCCCCCGGTCAAACGGTGCCTGAAGCACTTCGCACGAGACTATCTGAGACGTATCAATCAGATATTGCCGAGAGAGAAGTTGCAGCCGAAGGTGCGCGTGAACGGCGCCCTCTGCAGCCACTCGTTGACTTGGTGCCTGAAAACTTTCTCGGTGCAGCGACGGATAACCGCAACATGCTCAATATAGTGTTCGTTGCCCTGCTTGTCGGCGTTGCGCTCATCATGGTTCCTAAGGAACAGGCGAAACCGCTTCTTGATTTTTTTGAAAGTCTTAATGCAGTGGTCGTGAAAGTTGTCGAATTGGTACTCAAGATTGCACCATTGGGCGTGTTTGCTCTCATTGCTGACACTGTTACGAGTGTAGCCGGAGACGATCCTTATGATGTAGGTCAATTGCTTGCCGCGTTAGGCCTCTATACGTTCACGGCGCTGCTAGGAATGGCTATACATGCGCTGGGTACATATTCGATTCT
>CEUS01013685.1_pt1 | contig 25360 bp, 22 predicted proteins | sample 427031 | NCBI WGS metagenome assembly CEUS01 (sample SAMEA2622837, study PRJEB7988) | marine metagenome | biome: marine biome (ENVO:00000447); feature: marine epipelagic mixed layer (ENVO:xxxxxxxxx); material: "saline water (ENVO:00002010), including plankton (ENVO:xxxxxxxx)" | depth 140 m | reverse complement strand
AGGCAGTGTTATCGCGACCCGAATTGTTTGTCGGGACGCTGACGGAAAAGCTGCTGACTTATGCTCTTGGCCGTGGCATAGATTATCGGGATGCTTCGGCCGTGCGAACAATTGTGCGGGACGTCGAGGAGGCCGAGTATCGTTTTTCTTCACTGATACTTGGTATTGTCAGGAGCGTACCGTTTCAGATGCGGAGGACACAATGATCGTCACCAAAATGGCGTTGCCCAGACGAACCTTTTTGAGAGGGCTAGGTTCGACACTAGCTCTTCCGTTACTGGATGCGATGATTCCCGCAGTGTCTGCCAAGGCGGCACAGGTGGCTAGATCTGTTCGTCGTCTTGGATACGTGTACATCCCAATGGGGATGAATCCTGGGCCTTGGATTCCGAAAGCCGAGGGGCGCATCACAGAACTTTCCCCGTCGTTAGCTTCACTCACACCGTATCTTGATGATTTGACAGTCGTCACGAATCTTGAGCTCCGGAACGCGTATACGACGGGCAACCATGCTTCTTCGAACTGTGCTTTCTTAAGCTGCATGCGCGCTAAGCGGACGGAAGGCAGTGACTATGAATTGGGAACTACTGTTGACCAAATCGCAGCGCAGGAAATTGGACAGGAGACACCAATTCCATCGCTCGAACTTGGCACTGATCTGATTGCGCAGGTCGGCAATTGTGACAATGGCTACGCATGTGTCTATCAAAACAGCCTGGCGTGGTCTTCTCCGACCACACCGCTGCCGACGGAGGCTGATCCGCGCGCGGTGTTTGAACGCTTGTTTGGTGATGGAGGCACGATTGAACAACGGCGAGCACAACGACATACGAACGCCAGTATTTTGGACTGGGTCCTAGATGATATGTCCCGCCTCCAGAGTCAACTGGGCATGAGTGACAAGGTACGTGTCAATGAGTATTTGGACACGGTGCGGGAGGTGGAACGGCGGATTCAGCGCGCTGAGCAGCATGCCGAAGAGTCTCCGGAGACCGACCTGAGCCGACCGACTAGTATCCCGGAATCTTGGGAGGAACACGTCAAACTTATGTTTGAATTACAGGTGCTTGCCTTACAGGCGGACATGACACGGGTAATCACTTTCCAATTGGCTCGGGAGGCAAGCACCCGGACTTATCCACAGATCGGAGTCCCTGAACCGCACCACCCGGTATCTCACCATGTGAATGACCCAGTCAAGCTAGCGAAGCTAGCCAAAATCAATGCGTATCAAGTTTCATTGTTTGCGTATTTTCTTGAGCAACTGCGAGCAACGCCTGATGGCGATGGCACGCTTTTGGACCACAGTACTTACATGCTGGGAAGCGGCATGGGGAATCCTGATGTTCACGACCATTCCAATCTTCCGATTGTGGTCGCGCGTGGTGGCGCTGGACAGGTTAAGGGCGGGTGGCATATCAAGTTCGACCGTGACACTCCGTTATCTAATCTGCATCTGACGCTACTGGACCACGTGGGCGTTCATCTGGATAGTTTTGTTGACAGCACGGGCCGTGCCGACCGAGTTGTTGAACCTGTGACTCTCTAACGGATTGGTGCGGGCGACGGAAATGACACGTTTACTGCGTTTTGTGATTCTGGGCTGGGTCGTTTGTGGCGGTAGTGTTGTCAACGGTTCAGCTGAGTCACTGCACGATGCGGTCAAGCAGGGAGACCTTTCGGTCGTTCGATCACTGCTTGATAATGGTGCGGACGTGAATGCCATAGAACCGGATGGAGCGACGGCCTTGCATTGGGCTGCCTACCGAGACAACCTGCCGATGGTTGTTACTTTGCTGGAGGCAGGTGCCGATGCCACGACTGCGAACCGCTATGGAGTTATGCCCCTCGCTTTAGCAGCCGCCAATGGCAACGCTGAAATTCTCGAATTGTTACTTGGCGCTGGAGCGAATGCAAACATACCGCTCGCCGAGGGTGAAACTGTTCTGATGATTGCTGCTAGAACCGGTCGTGTGGACGCGGTGAACACCCTTTTGGTGCACGGATCCGATGTGAATGCCGTAGAGACTTGGCGTGGACAGACTGCGTTGATGTGGGCTTCGGCCGAAGGCCATGTGGATGTTGTTCGAGCGTTGATCGATCACGGTGCTGACGTGCACGCCAGATCAGGAAAGGCGTTTACTGCCCTACTGTTCGCGGCACGTGAGGGGCGAATTGAAGTGGCGGAGTTCCTGCTCGACTCAGGTGCGGACCTCGAGGAGCACTTACAGGTGATTCCTCGTCAGACGGTGGGCGGTGTTACCAGAGAGGTGTTGCCCGAACCTGGTTTAAATCCATTATTGTTGGCCGCTGGGAATGCACACTACGAATTGGCGGCCCGCTTTCTTGAGCGAGGTGCTGACCCCAATGCGTCCCCGCGGGGTTGGACGGCGTTGCACCAAGTGTCGTGGGTGCGCAAGGCTGGGATTGCTGGGAGTAACAATCCGGCGCCTCAAGGGTCTGGTGAGGTTAGTAGTCTCGAATTTGTGCAGATCCTCGTCGATCAGGGAGCCGACCTTGATGCCAGGATTACAAAACGCCCACCTGCTGGGATTACAGCCTTAAATATGGTTGGAGGTACGCCCTTTCTTATGGCTTCGCGAACCGCTGATACCGAACTGATGGGTTTGTTGGCCGGACTTGGCGCCAACCCTTTGTTACCGAACGAAGATAACGCCACGCCACTGATGGTGGCTGCTGGGTTGGGGACCTCGTCGCCTGGCGAAGACCCTGGAACAGAGCCCGAAGTGATGGAGGCGGTGTTGCTGGCTATGGACCTTGGTGGTGACATTAACCATGTCGACAATAACGGTGAGACGGCGATGCACGGTGCGGCCTATAAGCACCTTCCATCAGTCGTTCGCTTGCTGGTCGATCATGGTGCCGATATTGAGACGTGGAATCAGAGAAACGCCAAGGGTTGGACGCCTCTTAACATTGCGGAAGGCGTTCATCGCGGCATGAATATCTTGAGTTCACCGGTGACCGCTGAGGCGCTCCGGACAGTGATGCTTGAAGCGGGTGTTGAACCGGTCTTTCGACCTTAACGTGGCCGAAGTTGTGACGGATTTCACTGGCAGTCCGGGTTAAGACTCTGTATCGCCGTGACATTGATTTGGTCCTGTTCGCCTCTAATTAGAAATCCTTTTGTTTCCACCCGGTGTCCTTCGAAGTTATCAGGATTTGGGTAGACGTATAGGAGTTCAAAAGAGTTGTCGCCGAGCTGGATGGATGTGGCTACCGTGCGGGCATCGTCAATTGATGGGGCCGGATCTCTGGTTCTCAGTGGTTCGCTTGCGTCGGTAACGAACCAGTTATCGGTGACTGTTCTGGAGAGGCAGCCGACCACTTGAACGAGGGCAAATTCTACCACTGGCTGCGGTCCGTCCTTTCCTTCGATCATGACATCCGCGAGTATATCGACGGCGAGTGGTTCTGTGCCTGCCGGTAAATCGTTTGCTGAGAGCAGATAGGCTAAGAGTTCGATGTAAGTGGTAGCATCGAGGCGGTTCATATCGCCAGGGGGCATCGATTGGAGTCGTGAAAACATATGGTCAAGCGTGAGTCCCATCCAGAATTTCAGGAATTCTTCTCCGGCAAGCGCACGGGCATTGGCGCCCGTTAGGTTAACGCCGTGGCAAGTTTGACAGTGTCTTTCGTAGTGAGCTGCACCCTTTTCTGCTTGTAATGACGTGTAGACTCCGTTTTGAACGGTCATATAGGGGGCGTCTTGTGAGGCCGTAGCTACAAACATCGTCAGGATGACGGTTAGTCCGAGTGCCGACGCCGTCTTGAGAAGTAGTGACATACCAAAGGCGGGAGGTAAATGGTCGGGGCGCCCGGATTCGAACCGAGGACTTCCTGCTCCCAAAGCAGGCGCGCTACCGGGCTGCGCCACGCCCCGAAACAACATCAAAAACGACTTGAGTGCGCCAAGAGATCTCCGCAGACTGCCTATTCGCTTGGCCACGCTTTCTCGCCACTAGGGTAAAAGCTTCTAGATGATCCTACAAGAATTTTGTGTAGCTGTTACAAAACGCTGTTGCCTGTTTATTTTCAGAGCCGGTACGATTAAGCCGACAGTTCTTATTTGTTCCACCAAAGGTTGTTCTGTCAATTATGATGGTGAGCAGGCTTCATAGTCTGACCTGGTGAGATTGAGCTGTGCATCATATACTGACGATTGTCACATAAGGTTTGTGTTAACTATCAAGGAGAGTCCCATGATGAAAAACATTCGATTAATTGGTTTTGCAGTCGTAGTCTTCATCGCCGGCTTTGCCGTCGGTCAACTGGTTGATGCTACAGCGACTGTGAGTGCGGCCGCCAACCCGGTGTTTGAGTTGCGGACTTACACAACACCAGACGGGAAGCTTCCAAACTTAATGGCGCGTTTCAGAGATCACACAATGCGGATTTTTGAAAAACATGGCATGACAAATGTTGGCTACTGGGTTCCACAAGATTCCCCAGGTTCTGACAATACGCTTATTTATATTCTTTCTCACGAAAGCCGTGAGGCGGCCGAGCAAAGCTGGTCTGATTTTGGTGATGACCCCGAATGGGACCGCGTAGCAGAGGAATCTCAGGTCAATGGACGCATATTGACCAGCGTTGAGCGTGTGTTTATGGACTCAACTGATTTTTCTCCAATGAAGTAACAGTCGTAGAGTAGGGCTCTCTTTAGCGTAGAAGGCGTCATGTTGCTTGTATGGCGCTAACATAGTCTTGAATTGACCTAGACACGATACATAGGCAGTTATGGCTTGGAGGAGAGTATGAACATGACGTCGAAAAGTCGAGTGTTACAAATTATTGGCATTACGACTTGGCTGGTCGCGGCACTCTTCGTTTCTTCGCATTGGATTGTCAGCGCGGAGAATCAAGCGAACGATGATCCCAGGTTTACCGGTCTCAGTTCGTCTATGGAAGCTGAAGGTCTCAGAGTGTCTCGTCGCCGCTTTGAGGCAGGAGCACGGTCCGCGTGGCATAGCCACACATTCGGTCAACTTCTCTATGTTGAGGAGGGAAGTGCCCGTACGCAAAAACGTGGGCAAGCGCTCAGGGAAATGGGGCCAGGAGAGAGTGACTACACTGGGCCGGATGTGGAGCACTGGCATGGTGCGGCACCGAGTGAGCATTTCATTCAGGTTGCCGTGGGTTTTGGTTCAGGGATTGAATGGCTCGACAAGACGACGGATGCTGAATATGGTGGCCGCTGAGTCTGCTCCTGGTTTTAATGGTGGGCCGAGGAAGGCTGAGGGTTCAATCGTCCGGTTCAAACCATTGCCTATCGAGTGTGTTCGAACCGATGTGTGATCTCGATTGCTTTCATTCCGCCTAGGTCTGTGACGTTTTCACCCGTGAGGTGTTCGCCAAAGGAACCATAACGGGCGTTAACTATTTCAGGTTGCGGCGGTAGTGGAAATTGAACCAACACTTCAACTTCTCCAGTGGGCCAATTGAGTGTGTTGATCCGAGCCCAATAGTGACCGCCTTGAACCGTAGCTCGGCCCGAATCGATCAAGTTTGTGGCTGTCCAGTCTTCCGTCGGCGTGGTTCGTGCCAATTCATGAGTAGCTCGATAATTGACCATTGCTCCGTCAGGAAGGTCGGTGTCTCCTTCGATCCACAATACGCGCCATTCCGATCGCGGCTCGACGACGAGCATGACCGATTCGGTTCCGGTGTCTAGGGATTCGGGTCCACCTGCCGAAGATGAGAGATTACAACCCGCCACAAGTAGACAAAATAGCGCTGCCAACATTTGGTTCATCATCCGTTTCGGATTATAACCGCCCGACGGTTTTCAAGCTTGGCGCATCCGTGAAACTGCTAGCCAGATACAATCTCGACCATGGTCAGGTCACCGTTGTCACTCACTAGAGTCCGTCGACCGATTGTCGGTGTGATGGGGTCACACGTTGAAGGTCACCCAGAAAGGGCACGTCCACTAGGGCAATGGATAGCGAGTCAAGGCTATCACCTGCTTACTGGAGCGGGTGAAGGAGTAATGAGTGCCGTATCACGGGCATTCGCCGAAGTTGACGGCCGCTTAGGTTGTGTCATTGGTATCGTTCCAACGGGTTCTACAGCTACGGCTGAGTCCATCAGGACGCCTCTTGTCGGATACTTTAATGCATGGGTTGACATTCCTGTTATTACGCATCTTGGGGTTGGAGACTTTTCCGGTGATGAGCCTATGTCTAGGAATCACATCAATATCCTGACGTCTTCGGTGGTGGTCTTACTTCCCGGTGGTGTTGGCACCGCTGGCGAGGCTCGCTTGGCTGTTCGCTACGGCACTCCAGCTGTAGCCTTTCTCAAGAGCCCTGACGAGATTCCTGCGTTGCCGACCGAGGTTACCGTTAGCAGCGATTTTGACGCTGTCACTGACTTTATTCAGCAATGTATTTCAAAATCAGCCTAAGGTAGGTGCGATTTCCTTACGAGCGCTCACGGCACTGGCGTGCGAAAGCAAGTTTGGTGGCTGTCACAAAAACCGGCATTGCTTGGTGGATTTCCTCAAGGGTTGGATATGTTGGGGCTAACCGGATGTTTGAGTCGTCCGGGTCCTTTCCATAAGGAAACGTTGAACCTGCCGGGGTTAACTTCACGCCTGCCTCTCCGGCTAGTTGGACAACTGTGGCCGCGGTTCCCCGCGGCACCTCCACAGAAATAAAGTAACCACCATTCGGTTGGGTCCAAGTAGCTATGCCGTCGAGGCCGTCAGCAAGGTGTCCGAGTACGGCTTCGAACTTTGGTCTGACAATTTCAGCATGGCGCTGCATATGAGCGTCAATACCTTTATGGTCTCGCAGAAACCGAACGTGCCGTAATTGGTTGACCTTGTCCGGACCAATCGTTTGTACGGCAAGGCGTTGCTTAAAGTGATTCAGGTTGGCTGATGAACACGCGAGGAACGCGATACCACTTCCAGCCCGGGTAATCTTCGAGGTTGAGCCGAGAATGACGACAGAATCTGCTGTGCCTGCGTTCTGACATGCATCCATTAGATTGGCAAGTGAGTCTCCCTGACCGTGTAGCGTGTGTACGACATAAGCGTTATCCCACATAATCCTGAAGTGTGGTCCAGCAATTTTTCCAAGTTCAGCAAATCTGTGTACTACGTCGTCTGAAAAAGTGTAGCCAGTCGGATTTTGATATTTCGGGACACACCAAATTCCTTTGATCAGTGGGTCTTCACGAACATGTTGTTCAACGGCATCCATATCAGGACCGGTTTCCTGCATGCGAACGTTGACCATCTCGAAACCGAGTGATTCCGTGATCGTAAAATGCCGGTCGTAACCCGGAACGACGCAGAGGAACCGGAGTGGATTACCTTCGTCTTGCCACGCCGTGCCTTGGCCAAGAGGGCCGTAGAACAGAGCGTTCGAAAGGTATTGATACATCAACGTCAAGCTCGCGTTGCCGCCCGCAATAACCAGATCTTCGTCTACTCCCAAGAGTTGGCCGCCTAAACGACGGGCCTCGCGAATCCCAAACAGACCACCGTAGTTTCTGACGTCCGTCCCGTCGTCAACCACATACTGACGATCGCAAGTCGTATCGATTTCATCAGAGAGACTGAGTTGTTCGGGACTCGGTTTGCCTCGAGTCAGGTCCAATTGCAGACCAGTGGCCTTGAGCTGTTCAAACTCGTTGGCGAGGTGGCGTTCGTGCGACATCAAGTCGTCAGGGCTGAGAGAGTCGAATGTCATCGGGCCATTATATGGGGCATGGTTGGTAACCAACGACGATCATGGAATCAAAATCAATTCTGGTGGTCGCACTTGGAGTCAAGATACGGTTCAGTGGATCAAATGGGATGAACTCAGAGGCAGAAGGTTTTACATCTTGGTTTCCAAGGATGTTCACAACGTGCTGTGATGTGGCGACAGGCCTGCCGTGCACACGTGTAGTCTCCTGGGTTTCACATGCGATCGGTGCTATATTCCGAATTCTTAAACCTTAACCTTCGGAGAGACGAGATGTGGCTAGCAGGTCGATGCTGGGTTGTGACGCTTGTTTTGGCGGTTAGTAGTTCTACGTTCGCCCAAGAAGTAACGCGTTATGTTCGATATGAAGATAACGGCAAAGTTTCGTACGGGATTCTTGAAGGTCAGGTCATTCATGAGTTAGAAGGGGATGTTTTTACCTCGGTCCAGCGGACCGGCCAGACGGTGATGATCGGTGATATCCGAGTGTTGGCGCCGACCTCGCCGCAAAAGGTCATAGCCGTTGGGTTTAACTATGTAAGTCATTTGTCCGAGCCATCTCCTGCGGAATACCCAGGATTGTTCGCCAAGTATCCGACGTCGATTATCCCGCATGATGCGGAGATTACCTATTACGCGGACGCTACGGACCTGCATTACGAAGGTGAAATGGTTTTGATCATCGGGAAAACGGCCAAGAACGTCTCAATGAACAATGCCGCCGACTATATTTTTGCTGTGGCACCAGGGAATGATGTCAGTGAGCGGGTGTGGCAGCAGGGAGACCTTCAATGGTTCCGAGCTAAGGGTGCTGATACGTTTGGACCGGTTGGGCCGGTGATGGTTGCGGGTATTGACTACAACGACCTAATGCTACAGACCCGGTTGAACGGAGAAGTTATGCAAGCGCAGCGCACGAAAGATTTGATTTTTAGTCCAGACGAGATTGTGAGTTACGTGTCCACGTATGTGACACTCGAACCAGGCGACATGATTTTTACTGGTACGCCTGGATCGACGACTGCGATGCAGCCCGGCGATGTCGTGGAGATTGAGTTGGAACATGCCGGAGTTCTTCGGAACACCGTTGGACCACAGCAGAAGTAAATCGAGAGAGGATCCGTGGAAACTCCGCTGACACCACTCGAATTCCGACGACGTGCACGCGCGCTTTACCCAGACCGTGAGGCTGTTGTCGATGGGGCACTACGGTTGTCTTATCGGCAGTTTTTCGGCCGGTGTGACCGATGGTCGGCGGCATTACAACGTCTTGGCGTGGTTAAGGGGGCTCGAGTAGCGTACATTTCTCCGAATACGCATTCCCTGCTCGAGTCCTTCTACGGCGTGCCGCAGATTGGAGCTGTCCTAGTTCCGATCAACTTTCGTTTAACACCGAACGAGATTGAGTACATCATTCAACATAGCGGTGCAACAGTCGTATGTGCTCACGCTGATTATCTCGAAACCGTCGATACTGTTCGCGAATCTTGCACCGACGTTAAACATTTTGTCGCTCTCGAAGGGGCGAAGGACGGATGGCATGACTATGAGGCGTTACTTGACGCGGAATCAGAGACTTTTGTTTCTGCATCGATTGACGAACGTGACCTGCTGACAATCAACTACACGAGTGGAACCACCTCACGGCCGAAAGGCGTCATGATCACCCATCGCAACGCCTATATGAATGCGGTTGGGACATTGGTTCACCTACCGATGAACTGTGCGGACCGTTACCTGTGGACTCTGCCGATGTTCCATGCAAACGGCTGGACGTTCGTTTGGATTGTCACGGCGGTGGGCGGTACGCATGTTTGCTTACGGAAAGTTGATCCGGTGATGGCTTTTGGTCTTATACGAGACGAATCTGTGTCTATGCTTTGTGCCGCACCCACAGTTTTGATCGGACTGGCTACAGCGTCGCCTGAGTTACGCGGAGAAATTCCGTCGGGAGTACGTGTACTTACGGCCGGAGCACCTCCAGCAGCGGCAACTATTCAACGAGTTGAGGGAGAGTTTGGCTGGGATCTGACCCAGGTCTACGGTTTGACCGAGACTGCCCCTTTTATCACTATCTGCGAACCGAGGCCCGAACACAATGCCTTAACTCTTGAAGAGAGGTCCGTCATCAAAGCCCGCCAAGGTGTTGAGCTGATTACTTCGGGCGAGCTCAGGGTGGTTGACGAGCAGGGTGAACCTGTTCCGACAGACGGGCAGAAGTTGGGAGAGATTGTTGTTCGCGGGAACGTCGTTATGGAAGGCTACTATAACGATCCCAATGCGACGGAAAAAGCCATGCGAGGTGGCTGGTTTCACAGTGGTGACGCGGCGGTGGTGCATCCGGATGGATACGTTGAAATTCGTGATCGTTTTAAGGATGTCATTATCAGTGGGGGCGAAAATATTTCATCGGTTGAGGTCGAAGGAATTCTGATGCGTCATCCGGCGGTTCAAGAGGTGGCGGTTGTCGGAATGCCCGATCCGAAGTGGGGAGAGACCCCGCACGCATTCGTGTTGTGTGCAGCAGATAGTGAAGTGACGGAAAACGAATTGATCGCGTACGCACGAGAACACATGGCTCACTTTAAGGTGCCAAGTAAGATCGAATTTGTATCTGCATTACCCAAAACTGCGACCGGAAAAATACAAAAATACGTACTCAGACGCGGCCAGAGTGCAATTTCAGCACAGTAGACGTAATCTCCACGTGATGCTGTGCTAGACTCTGCCGCATTTGTCGGATTCGGTTCATCTGTCTAGGTCGACCAATTCTGTTGCCCCCTCCCGCCGACGTTTTCTACAGTCGACCGCACTCGCTTCAGCTGGTCTACTTACTAGCGCCCACACCCGACGATCATTCGCTCAAGAGAGCTCTCTGTCATGGATGCCGGCCTATACTGCGGATACGACGGGAGACGGTGTGTTGTCGTCGGCGGACCGCCAAGTTGTCGAGGCCGCGCTCTTTGCGCAGCGCGGCGTCCAACTGATGCCCAATCCTGAGTTTGATATCAGAGCTGACGTACTAGGTCGAGGTGTTGTGGACGCGGATGCCTTAGAGTGGGTATCTCGCGCGGTCGCGGAGACCGGTGGTCCACTTGGAGCTTATGACAGGAGACCAGTTACCGTTGCATGGCATTACGGGTGGTACAACCGAGCGGCTCGCCCCCCCAGACTTCAAACCGTTGGTTTACTTGGTGGTGACTATGCTTCATGGGACCACAACGTTGAAGGTCGGTTCAATCGGCTGAAAAATGAATTCGGGATTACTGTTGATGTTCTCAGTTGGATTAGCCCTCGGGACAATTTCGATTTACTCAGAAATTATCGCAGCGGATATTTCCAAGCCGACCAACTCGAGACTCGTTACGCGGCTTTGTTGTATGAGAGCACGATTAGTTTGCCGATGCAGGGAGCTAGAATCGATTTTCGATCCCAAGCTGTGCAGGAACTAATCGTACAAGACTTTGAAGACATGGCCATGTTCTTCCAAGAAATACGGAATTCGTCGGCCCGCGTGTTTACCTTGGACGAGCGACCGGTCATATTTCTGTTTGGGTCGCACACATGGGGACTGTTTTCACGTCTGATACAGCAATCAGATGCGCTTGACCGGATTCTTCAATCGGCTCGCGAGAGGTTTGCTCGTGTCTATGGTAGTTTTCCGTACCTCGTCGGTGAAGAAGTTCTACGGTCCTTTGAGACTGAGCTTGACGAGAGTCGATGGCGCCGTATGGTGAATTTTGACGCTATCTATACCTACCATCACGCCACCAACATGAAAAAAGGGCCGACTGTGGAGCTTCCGGTTGGGTCGTGGTATATCCAGAATCAAGTAAAGGCGTTGCGGAAAACGATCAGTGCTGTGAGATGGGTCGCGAACCGATATACACGGAACCCCATACTGATTATTCCCAACTTAGCCCCTGGATTTGCAAAACCAGGCTATCCGTCTTTAACCATGAATCGTGGCAGCTATCTCGATTTGATGCGTGCGATTCAACCCGTTTATGTAAACGAATACTTGGTTCCGTATTGGGGGTCGACGCTTGGAACGTCACTCTTACCGGCGCCTATTTATGCGGTCGGGTCTTGGAATGAGGAGTGGGAGGGACATTGTGTGTTTCCGTCGCGCTTTAATCTTGCGTTAAATTCCGACGATCAACACGGGTTTGGTATTCCCATGGCGATCAAACAGATGTTTGGGTGGAATCACTACGCAACCCGTCCGATTGCGAACGAGTTGATGAAACCTAGTACTCTTGATGAGAATGGGATTGACACTCGAGGCCGATGGGGTCTAGGTTGAACGTGAGTATTTCGGACATTCCAACTCATTTGTAGGAGGAATTATGGACGTCGACAGGCGAAAGTTTTTTGCTTCGGTAGGTGGCGTAGCCGCAGTGGCAGTCTTATCCCACGAAGATCAAGCGGAGGCCCTCGAGCATTTCATGACGGATGTACTTGATCGAATGGGGCAATTTGGGCAGCCTGGCTCGTCTGCTGTCGAGGAGATCGGTTAAATTAATGAAACCGTCTACTTGTGCCCCTGCCATAACAGTACGTTCACTTTGACTGAGAGCGAGCGCCTAGGTGGGCTCGTTCCTCGGGGATTGTATCGCTTTCGAGTCACCGCCGTGACCGATACTGCGGTTGAGATCGGTGAATTAGAAGAGGATGTTCTGCTGTTCTTCTGAGATGTCCTAGGTCAGCTTGGACCTAATTGATTCCCAGTAATTCAACATCGAACACCAACGTCGCCCCAGGGGGAATAGCCCCACCCGCCGCACCTCTGTCACCGTAACCGAGATCAGACGGAATCCAGAACCGTCGTTTCTCTCCAACGACCATTAGTTGTACGCCCTCTGTCCAACCACCGATGACGCGGTTCAGTGGAAATGTGGCCGGCGCACCCCGAGTAACGGAGCTATCGAACATCGCACCCGTTGTCAGCCAACCCGTGTAATGTACGGTGACTTCGTCAGTGGCGGCCGGATGTTCGGAGCCGGTACCTGTCTGAATAACCTTCCAAGCCAAGCCTGAACTGCTTGTTTCGGCGTCACCCGGCGCCGCGGCGACATCGTCGGGGGCGGGAATCTGAGCGCTGGCAGCAGCGAGACCGAAAACCAAGACACCAGTAAGAAGAAATGAGAACGTTTGCGGAATCATCGATTGAATCATGTGGCTATGGTATCACTGACCGGGGTGTTGGCGGTGACGCTCTGTTATGTATGAAATGTTGGTGAAGCTTTTATCAGTCATCGTGGTCTGAGGCGAGGAACCGCCCGCTGACGCTATAATCAGGTCTCCTATCCATGCGTATCACGTACATCACGGCTGGGGCAGGCGGCATGTACTGTGGCAGTTGCATTCGTGATAATGCCTTGGCCGCGGCCCTGATGGAATCAGGCCACGAGGTGCTCTTGCTCCCGATGTACACACCGACACTGACTGACGAGCAGAACGTCAGTGCCGAACGAGTGTTCTTCGGTGGCCTCAGTGTCTACCTCGAACAATATGTATCCCTCTTTCGTTACACCCCATGGCTGGTTGATCGTCTGTGGGAGGCTCCATGGTTGATTCGAGCTGTGTCTGGTCGTGGCGTGAAAACAGTTCCTGAAGAACTGGGTGCGCTCACGGTCTCTGTATTGGCAGGACGCCACGGTCATCAAGCAAAAGAGATCGACAAGTTAGTTCACTGGTTACGGCACGAACCCAAACCTGATGTTGTCGATATATCAAATTCAATGCTGATAGCGTTGGCGAGCCCCATAAAGGAGGCGCTTGGTGTTCCTGTTTGCTGCACGTTACAGGGAGAAGATATCTTTCTTGATCATCTGAGTGAACCGTATCGAACACAGGCGCTGCAACTCATCCGTGACAATGTGTCCCATGTCGATCGGTTTGTCGCCATTAGCGATTACTACGCTGAACGAATGTGTCGCTATTTGGAAGTGCCTGGAGCCAAGGTCGATGTGGTGCCTCTAGGTATCAATGTTACGGGCTATCAACCGGGTCGGAGTGAAGAACGAGTCCTGGAAAAGTTTGTGGTGGGATATTTTGGTCGCATTGCCAGGGAAAAAGGAATTCACTTGTTACTCGACGCATTTCACGAACTAAAGACACGAATCCGCCAGGACGCGGTGTCTTTACGGATTGCTGGTTATGTTGGTCCTGAGCACAGCGGATACTTGGAGGAACTCAAGTGGCAGGTTGAAGAGTGGGGACTCTCGAATGCTGTCTCCTTTGATGGGACTTTGGACCAGCCGCAGAAGGCGAAATTTTATCGAGAACTTGATCTGTTTGCGATGCCGGCCATCTACGACGATCCCAAAGGCTTGGCGCTTCTGGAAGCGATGGCCTGTGGTGTTCCAGTGGTTGCGCCTCGGCGCGGTACGTACAGCGAGATGATTGAGCGTACGGGTGGAGGGGTATTGGTGGAGCCGGACGATGTTAATGCTTTAGTCGAAGCATTGACGGAGTTACAGGCAGACCCGGCGCGACGGGTAAACCTTGGAGCAACGGGTGCCGCCGGCGTGCGTGAGCACTACAGTGCAGACCGCATGGCCAAAGCGGCACTGTCCATTTATGCAACGCTTGCTAGACGTCCACCCTCATCAGACTAACCGGTCGCGTGACAATCGGTGACTGTAGACCCACCACGTCCAGACTAGTGTGACGGTGATTGATGCTCCAAACCACCGCAGCGGTCCTGGGACAAAGATAACGGCACCGTTGAGGATCATTACGAAGAAGACAGTCCAAGTTATTCGTTGAATCCACACCGGTCGGTTTATATAGTTAGTTGGCCTTAACCACCACCAGGCAGTTTCCCCGCACCAGAAAATCGTGAACAGATAATTAATAAAAATACCTCCGCTCCAGCTAGTGCCTATGAATGCTTCTGTTTGTCGCAGAGTTTCGGCAGCGGCGACTGTGTGGCTCCAGTCGTAGCTATTGTGAAAGGCAGACACGACATGGGTGACATAGAGGAGGCAACCGAGACTCCAGAGTGTTCGTGACCGGCGGTTGTCTGCGTTGCCCAGGAGTCCCGACCGGTAGACCTCAGCGCCAGTATAGGTAACAAGTGCCACCCAGATAGTTGCTCGGGTCAAGACGTCTAGGTTGTCCATAGATCTAGGTATCTGTCGCTTCGTCTCAGTGGAGTTCTTCAACTGAGACCGAGTGTTTCGGGCATACTATGAAGACGCGGTAGAGATCATGCGTCATCTTGAGCGACCAGTCATTCTACGAGCAAGACATTTTCTTGTTGGGGCCATCATTGCCTCAGTGTCACTTGTAGCGACCGGAACACGAGCAATCGACGAAAATCTGCCATCTTCGCTTCCAGATTCGGAAGTGCGTGATGAGCTGTTGTTTCGCGCCGATGAACTACCGAGATTGCGCAGTTTACTGGTATCAGTCGATGGGCAGCTCGTTGAGGAACACTATTACCATGGTGCTACGGCCAGTAGACTAGCCAACGTTAAATCGGTCTCTAAATCGATCATCTCACTGCTCGTTGGGATTGCTATCGACCGGGGACATATTGCCGGCGTCGACCAGAGCGTAAGCGATTATTTTCCGGAGTATTTCAGTCCTGGTGCCAATCTTGAGCACACAGAAATCACAGTTGAAAATTTGCTGTCAATGCAGGCTGGTCTTGAAACCACTAGCAATCGGAACTATGGCCGATGGGTCCAGAGCGCCAATTGGACTCATCACATATTGACGCGCCCGATAGTCGATAGGCCTGGCGGCCGACGAATTTATAGTACTGGAAATACCCATTTGCTTTCGGCAATTCTCGGCAAAGTAAGTGGAGTAAATACGCTTGAATTTGCTCGGAAAAGATTGGCTGAGCCATTAGGTTTTACTTTGCCCGCGTGGTATCAGGACCCTCAGGGTATCTACTTCGGCGGAAATGAAATGCAGATGACGCCGCGATCGATGGTGGCGATTGGACAACTCGTACTTTCGTGCGGGATGCACAACGGCATTCAGATTGTCTCCGAAGACTGGGTACACCAGTCACTGGAACCTCGCTCTCGTTCTGAACGTTCAGGGAGAGAATACGGCTATGGTTGGTGGATGCGAAGGCTTGCCGGTTACCAGACGTACTACGCTTGGGGCTACGGGGGGCAGTTTATTTTTGTGGTTCCGAAGCTAAGCTTGGTTGTCGTTACAACGTCGTCACCAAATCCAGGTGACGGTCGGCGAGCTCACCTGACAAATCTTTACAGTCTTGTGGAGAACCAGATTATTCCGGCTGTTCATCAACGCGACTAGGATTCGGCACGACGCGTAGTGTCTGTTGAGTAATAATTGGTTGTCGAGTACCGGTGTGCTGATTGTAGAGTCAGACCTGCGAGTTATGGATGTGACCGGGGTGACGACAGAGGTGAGAAGAATATCATGAGATTCAAGAGATTCCCTGGAACGATAGTTGTTTTTGGGCTTGGCTTGTTCTTGTTAGCGTGTGGGCCGGCTCCGATGGAACCGGAGATGTCACTGGAGGAAGTCGAAACTGTGGGGATGCCTAGTGCCGGTGTCGTCGACCGCATAGACGATCGATTAAATGAGCTTATTCCCACTGATGCCATCATTGAGAAATTGGCGGATGGTTTCCAGTTTGTCGAGGGGCCCGTCTGGATTCGTGACGAGTCGAGGTTGCTGTTTTCCGATATTCGCACCAACACGATCTATCAGTGGACGGAGTCGGAGGGAACGAGTGTGTTCATGCGACCAGTCTTCGAGGGCGACGAGACGGGTCTTGGTTCCCTGAGCTCGAACGGCTTAACACTGGATGCTGAAGGTCGACTCGTCATGTGCGAGCATGGCAATAGGCAGGTGGCGAGGATTGAGGCGGATGGCACACGAACGATTCTGGCCGATAACTATGACGGTCTCCGCTTAAACAGCCCGAACGATGCTGTCTATGCTTCTGACGGGTCGCTGTATTTTACGGATCCGGCCTATGGCCTCGCAGGCACCGAGTCGTCGCCGTTAAGGGAACTGGATTTTAACGGTATCTACCGTTTACATCCGAATGGTGAGTTGCAGTTACTCTATCGCGAACAGAGTCGTCCTAACGGTATAGCGTTGTCGCCGGATGAGGCGACTTTATACGTAGCAAATTCTGATGCTGCTGAGGCGGTGTGGATGGCGTACGATGTAAGCGCTGATGGTTTGTCAAACCCGCGCGTTTTCTACGACGTTACAGGAACAGAAGCTGAGGGCGCTGCAGATGGTCTAAAAGTCGACATCGAGGGGAATCTCTTTGCGACGGGACCCGGTGGTGTCTGGATCTTTGCGCCAGATGGCACCCATCTCGGCACGATTCGGCCGGACGAAGTGCCGGCAAATGTTGGCTGGGGTGATGACGGCCGCTCTCTATATATGACAGCTCGAACAGGGCTATACCGGATCCGCTTAACCACGCAAGGTGTGATTCCAGGGTCGTAATTGGTCGGTTGACGAAATCGACTAGTGACTGTACTTGGGCGTAACAGATATCTTCGCCGAAGTACCAAAATGGTCAGCTAGCTCTCCTATAGTTAGTTGTCGGCGTTTGCGAAAATGCCGAATAATATCTCCGAGGCCGAACTGAACCGGTGTGCCTTGGCTGATTGCCAAATGCTTGCACCGCTAGAGCCCAGATCTTGCAACTTAGACCGATTCTAGCTCTGATGACGATGGCTTCTCAATAGTCACTTCAAATGCCGGAGGAACCTGGTGCCATAATTCGACCACTGAGTAACCGAGGGCTTTCGCAAGTGTACGCAGGTTTCTGGAACGGTAGTCACCGCCGTTCTCGATTGCCTGAATGGTCGTTGTCGAAAGGTTTGCCTTTTCTGCTAATTGCTTGGCTGTGAGACCTTTTCTTTGCCTAGTTTTTCGGATTACATCACCCAACGAAAACTCTATACGTTCTTTCATTAATCTAATTTTCTCCATATTTGCTGGATTGACGTTGTCGTAGTCCTCCAGAGCAATTGCAGTCTTTTTAGTGCGTTTGTTTGATATCAGTGAGCCAAAGGCTTGTTCAGGCCTTAGGCTCACTGAGTGGGATTACCAGTCGTAGGCTAATGACGTAATAATGCTGATGCCTGGACTTGAATATCGATCGATGACCGGATCGTTAGTTGCACGGCCTCTCACATTCCACCATTCGAAATAGGTTTTGTCTGTCAAATTGAGGATGCCAAGACGAAACATTAATGTCTCGGTAAGTGAAACTGAGTTTAGGAAGTCAACGATGCTATATGGTTTTGGTGCGTACTGATCTTCTCCAGCATTCTCAATACTTTGTCCTTGAACGAATCGCACGGAAAGATCACTTGTCCACCGGCCGCTTTCGTGTAAGTACTGAAAACCAATGACACCTTCATTTGGTGCGATTGAGCCAAGAGGAACCTCTTTGTCGCTCGAGACATCGGTGCCTTCGATTACGGCGTAGCTTCCTCGGAGTTTTACAGTATCAGCTAGAAACGTCTCGGCCCTAAGTTCGAGACCATTGATATTTACTTGTGACACATTTTGACTCTGGAATTCGAGCAAGCCAGTTCGCCAGTTAAATCCAGTCGTCGATAATTCGATGAAATCATCGTAGCGATTTGAAAACCCGGTTACCGAAAAGCTAGAGCTATTAAGCGCGGCCCGGAGGCCGACCTCTATGTTGTCGCTTCGCTCGGCTTTTAGTGCAGGATTTGGCAGAGCAGTGTATCCACTTTGCACGTTCGTAAATCCACTGTTTATGTCGCTATAAGGCGGAGCACGAAAACCACCCGCGTACTGGGCATGAATGGTAAAGATATCCGAAAGCTGAATAGCGGCACCGACTTTGGGCGACACGGCATCGGCAGAAAAGTCGGCTGGTGTCGGGCTTAGACTCGCCAAAAAAATCGCATCATCCTGGTCAGCGTCAAGTGAGAAATTGTCATACCTTACTCCTGGTACTAATGTTAATCGTCCCATTTGGAGTTCGGCTTGTATGTAAGCACCCGTTTCAGCAACATCACTTTTGGGAAAGTATTTTGTAGGGAACACTAGGCTCGATCGAATCGGTAAACCGGTTCTGGCGTGCGTGTCGACGCGGTTGCGTAGGACGTCAAACCTGTCACGATAGGCGCTTCCACCAAATGTCAGAAGGACTCCTCGATTCGCCTGCCCGATCCACTTTTGCCCTCGAATCGTTCCACCGAGACCACGTTGTTCAAATGCGAGGCTGCCATTTCGAAATGCAGGTATGGGCGGACCAAATCCCATGGTTGTGCGGGTTTCGTCGACCACCTGCGAGGTGTCGTTGGCCTGACCGTAAAAACTCCAAGCTAGGACGTCAAGGCCGGTACGCTCTACAAGCGTATGGTCGATGGACATGCGCCATCGGTCTTGTTTGTCAATGGCCTTTATGGCTGATGTGCTGATGGTCATGGGGCCGTAGCGTCGTTGTCCCAATTGAGAAAATACATTGGAAGTAACGTCGGTATCGTAGGTTTCACCAGTTAGGCGAAGGACATTTCCTGGTGAGCCAGTAAAGACGAACTTTGCCAACATTTGTTGACTGGAACGATCCTGTGGGTTTGGTGTCGTCCGTGTGGCATCGGTAGTACTTACTGTGCCTTTGTTATGGAATTCGTGTCCACGATTGACGCTCGCGAACAAAGACGCTTGGAAACGGCTGTTCCCGCCGGCGATCGCTGTGTTTAAGCTTGCATCGTCAGCCCGACTATCCCAGGTCGTTTTGACTCCGATATGGAAGGGTTTGTTTCTCAGGTAGTCAGATGGGTCTTTAGTGAAGAGTGAGACAACACCACCGAGAGCATCACTTCCATACAATGCTGAATTAGCACTGCGTACGATTTCAACAGATTGCAGAACGTCAATATCTAGGGATGTCTGATGGACGTTAAAGGGTCCGAAATCAAATTGTTCTGAGGTTTGGACACCATCGACTTGTGTCATCACCCGGTTTCCACCCACACCTCGAATATTGAACCCATTAAGCCCTAAGCGCGTGATGTTGTTTTCAACATAAACACCGGGTTCGTATTTAACAAGGTCCCCAATGTTTTCCATTAATCGATCTTGGATCGTACTGGAACTAATAACTGACACTACTCCTGGTGTGTTGCGGAGTGTTGATGGGTTGAGGGTTGCAGTAACCGTGACCGAGTCGAGGTATGTTAATGGGGGACCATCGGGGTCCTCGCTAGTTTGTCCTGTACTTTGCTCGTTGGTCGATTGCGTGATACCAGTGTTCTGCTGGGCTACGATGACGGCCGGCTGTCCTAAAAAGAGCAGCCCGCCCACGAGAACCATGAGTGCTAGAACACGTGGTCGCACAATAAGCACCTTTCGGATTTGTTGTCGCGTGAGGTTCATTCATATACTCCTGCAGGGTTGCCGGCACGCTCCATGCGTGTCGGTGCTTGAAACGGAGGCACTCGTTTGTTTGTTGAAGCGTGATTTCGATAGTCCCCAGGACCGATTCGTATTATTTCTCGTCCTGCACGTAAAACGATCGCGCCATCTACTACTGCATAGCCAGTGACCGGATCACCTACGGAAAGGTGATTGGTTGCCACGACATGTGGACCGTCGGCGGTGGCACGTAAGACTTCCGTAACCCCATTAGTACCGAAGAAATAGACATAACCCTTATAGCCAAGCGGTGTAGCCCATACAGAGGAGGGGAGACGATGGCTCCACCGTCGTGTACCGGTGTCTAAATCAACACATCGCGCCACCCCTGCCGGGTTTACCCAATAGGCACAACTGGTATAGACAAGAGGAGAGCCAAAATTTGATGCAGAGTCAGCACGCCACGCGACGGAGGAGTCGGCGAGTTGACCTTTGCCGCCGCGTCGCAGGGCGAGATTTGCTTCGACACCTAACCCACCTGTAATCACAAGGTTGTCGGTGACGGTCGGTGACGGTACGTTGTTACCAGTAAGGCCGTCGAAGGTCCATATCAGTTGCCCTGTATCGGAATCAAAACCTTGAACCTGTCCAGAGGCGCTAACAACGATCTCATGGCCATCAGGCGAGATCGCTGGGGTGCTCCAGGCAACGCCCGCTTTTCGGTCTGTCTTCCATAAGGTGTCACCGGTTGTTCGTTCTATTGAAATAAGATAGGAGTAGTCATGACGAGCAAGGAAGACAACGACTGCTTGAGGTGTAAGAATTAATGAGCTTCCGACACCGTGATTGCCGCCGAAGGATCCATAATCGTCGCTCAGGTCACGATGCCACGAAATGTCTCCAGCATGGTTAACCGCATACAGATCACCACTAGCAAAGAGTGCATAAACTCGTTCTTCATCAACGGCAGGTGTTGGTGCCGCTTTCGAAACGTAGTCGTTAAACTCGTGTTGTTCTGATGCTATAAATGCCCGATGCCATTGTTCCTTGCCGTCCGAAAGGCGGAGTGCGCTGATCCAGAGCGTTTCCTTTGAGTCACCTTCAATCGAGGTCAGAAATATCGTGTCGTTCCAGATTACCGGGCTTGATTGGCCGACGGATGGGGTTAATACTCGCCACATGACGTTGTCACTTGACCATTTGAGCGGGACATTCGCTGCTCTACTCACGTTTCTGCCCAAGTAACCTCGGAATTGTGGCCATGTTTTTTGTTGATTGACGTGATGGTTCGTGTCTGCGGTTCGGCGATCTTGAAAATCAGGTCGGTCTTGTGCCCAGGCAGGTGGGATAATGCTGATTACGCACAAGGCCACTCTGACCGCTGAGATTGTCGATATTCTTCGCATGATTGGTAATGTGCGTGATCTTGTTAGCGGACAGCTATTGCGCAATTAGGAGATGTTGACCCTTGAAGACATGTAGTGGTTGCGTCGGTCGGACGCCATCCGGTCGAATCTGAAAGCAGTGCGGCGCCTTCATTCAATTTTTCACTTACCCACTCTGCAAACAACGGATGTGGTGCAAATCCTGTTCCGATACGGACGTGATTGAATTTGCCCAGGTGGTCAGGCTCGGGTCCAGACAGCGTTGTTCGAGCTGGGATTACAATTACATTTCTTCCTAGGTCTTCTTCTTCCTGCACGATGGCCATAATGTTGGCTTCGGCAGTTTCACGGTGTTGGGGCCAGTCCTCTCTCCAATTTGCCCAGCGGAAGCTAGCAAAGCCATCACCTTGCTCACGCATTTGAACCGCGATGGATTTGAGGTTCTTCAACCATCTTTGGTTGTCTTCGTCGGCACCTGCTCCGTGCCCTAGCAGAAGGACTGTTTCATTTGAAGGATTAGTCGATAGTTCTCGTGCGCGCTCAAGAAGACCTCGTGCAAACAGTGGATGATTTTCTATGCCACCGACCGTTGTGAAAATTGAAGCTGAACGGATCCGTGACGGACGAGCCATTCCCATTGTTGGTCCCGGTTGATCACCGAGTCCGATGAGAAATTCAATCCGGTCTCGAAAAGAAGAAGCTTGTGAAAAGACTCGCAGCACCACAATACCTCTGGCGCCGCGTTCTTCCAGCCGTGTTACGGCCCGGCTCAGAACTTGTGAATCAGCCATTGAGAACGCGTACTCGATGCGTCGATTTTGGACGATTTGACTCAAGGGTTTCCGAATCGATTCGTTCCAGTCAATGTCCGCGCCATGTGGCATGATGACGAAACCAATTTCTTCGTCGGTGAGCCTGATCCAACTGTTCGCTTCTCGCGCCATCCATGTAGTTATTAGAGGATGAGGCAGTGCCGGGTTGACCATTTCGACGGAAAGATCTGCCAGGCTCCGTCCGAGTGAGTGCGTCAGATCCATCATAGAGTCCATGCGTTGTCCGAAGTGCAGTGGGACGAACAGGACGCGCTGATAATTTGCAGTTAGTCGTTCAGCTTCGTCGCGTAACCTCCGGAACGAATCCTCTTGCTGATCCGTACCACCAGCGTGATGGCGCAGAGCAACGGCCACAGATTCGGTATTGGGGAAATAAGTTGTGGTTCTTTCGAGCAGTTGATCAAGCTCATCCTCCATAGCGCTGACAGCGGTGTCGTCAATCGCCCCGAAACCTACAACAAGCATTGCTGTATCGGTTGCGCTATCGCTGTGTAAAGCATGTTGACTATTTGAGGTACGAAGAGTGTTCCGGAATCGATCGATAAGAAGTTCTTCTGCAAGGAAGGAAAGCCCGAATGGCGTCGCGATAGCGACGCTGTGACGGAAGCGTGAAAGTTCTTGTTCCAAGCGCGTGAGCAGTGAGTGTGACGGTGCGAAAAATAGAGGGAGTACAGCGATACGTTCAGCGCCGCGACTCTCTAGTCTTTCCATAGCTGGTGTTACATAGCGGAGGGCGTTCCCATACCAAGGAATGAAGGCAAGGTCGGACCGGTAATGTTCTGAGAACCCAGCGAATGCGTCTCTGATTTCTTCATTGCCAAGAAACCCCCTGTCAGGAGCAACCACTAGAAATCCAATATTCCCTGGATCGGCTGGTGCATTAATCTTCGACTGGCTGATGGCTAGCGAAGAAATGATGTCGTGATTCTGGGTATAGGCCGTTGGTGGTAAAACAAACAGAATGGTTGTGGTTAATACTGTAATCAGGATCTTGGGTGTAATGGTCATGATTTATTTCCAGGTTTCGCTAAATTTGTTCGGAGACGAATTCCATCGGTCACCGTATTTCGCTTCTGCTAAGTAGACCACCGCAAAGTACAAGGTAAAACTCCCACAAAAGGTAATTACATCAAGCACCGTTACCGTAGTGGTAAGGGCGAGAGATAATCCGAAAACCAATATCTTCATGACAAATGAACGAATCAGTAAACGCGTTAAACTTTCCGGCGTCCGTGGAATCGAATCGGCAGTCGAAATAGTCGAGTCATCAGGCTCTGTGGACTGGTATCCAGTAGACTGCTTATTGAGATCCAGTCTCAATAAGGTTAAATATACGACTAATTTTGTCGCATATCAACTTTTAGTTAATTCAAAAGCTCAGATGCCGATACGTCATGTTCTAGATAATCTTCGACGGCATCAACTAACTCGTGACAATCAACGCCTTATCGCTGTTTAGCAAGGCCTTCTTCATGTCGTCTTTTTGCAGTAGTTGCTCTTGACCGAAGGCCAGTTGATATTGCTTGGTTGGATGGTTGTCGACATATGCTGCGGTCCACAAGAATTACAACGCGATCGGGATAGTCGACAGGGAGACGTTGAATAATCGCGTTCAAACTAAACTAGTCATCCATTAACGATAGTCCCTAAAAAATGTTCGCACGTCGTCAAGAAAGACCTCTGGTTCTTCCAATGCGGCAAAGTGTCCACCGTTAGGTATTTCCGTCCAGCGCACTAGGTTGTACCAGGCTTCGGCCCATTGACGAGGGAAAATGTAAAGTTCTGCTGGAAAGATCAACGCCGCCGTCGGTACTTCAACGTAGCCGAGTGGCTCGGTTGATTCAACATTTCGACTTTCGTAATAAATCCTGGTCGACGACGTAATTGTTCCAGTGACCCAATAGATCGTGATGTTGGTCAGTAGTTCATCTTTAGTGAACTTACTTTCAATGTTCCCGTTGATATCGCTCCAGCCGTGGAATTTTTCGACAATCCATCCGGCCAACCCAGCGGGCGAGTCGTGCAAGCCGTAACCTAGTGTCTGAGGCTTCGTTCCTTGAATCCCTTGATAGCCGGTTTCATTGGCCATAAAGGCTTGACGTTCACGCATCCGCTCAAGTTCCGACGCCGATACTCCAGCTGTCGGGTCGTCAACTCCTGGTGGAGGGGCTGCAAGTAACATGGTCAAATGGAGTGCGGCGACGCGGTCAGGGTATTTGAACGCGTGCCATCGGCTAATAATGCTTCCCCAGTCACCACCTTGGGTCACGTATCGCTCGTAGCCGATTTTTTTCATCAATTTCGCGAAGATATCCGTCATTCTCTCCGGGTCAAACCCACGTTCGGTCGGTTTGTCAGAAAAGCCGAACCCGGGAAGTGACGGGATAATGACGTGAAAGGCATCCGCAGGGTCGCCTCCATACGATGCAGGGTCGGTCAGCGGCCCAAGAACCTTCGTGAATTCAGCAAATGATCCAGGCCATCCGTGGGTGATGAGTAGCGGGAGCGCATCTTCATTGGCCGAGCGTTGGTGGAGGAAGTGGATGTCCAATCCGTCGATTGAGGTTTTGAACTGGTCGAATTCATTCAGCGCAGCTTCTTGTTCTCGCCAATCGAAACCGTCTTCCCAGTAACCTAATAACTCTTCAAGGTAGGTCCGGTCCGTTCCATATTCCCAGCCGGTTCCTACTATCTGATCCGGGAGTCGACGTTGCGACAGTCGAAGCCGAAGGTCGACTAAAGTTGACTCAGGGATGTTGATTTCGAACGGGCGAATTGCCTCAGGATCAATTGTTTCATCGACCTGCGATTGAATGTCCATTGCTTCAGGCACAGAATTCGATTCAGCCCCACCGCAACTGGCAAGACACAGCAGTATCCCTAGGAGCGGGAAGAGGTGAACAGCGGTTTGTTTCTTCACGAGAAGATTATGACATGGTGGGTATCACAATCAGAATTCTCCGGGACAATTTCAAGACAGAGCATCGACTCGGTCGAGTCGATCCAAGTCTCTCCGTGAGAGTAACGTCCCGGAAGGGGGAGGTGTGTTGCGACACTCCAT
>CEUS01280712.1_pt1 | contig 25371 bp, 24 predicted proteins | sample 427031 | NCBI WGS metagenome assembly CEUS01 (sample SAMEA2622837, study PRJEB7988) | marine metagenome | biome: marine biome (ENVO:00000447); feature: marine epipelagic mixed layer (ENVO:xxxxxxxxx); material: "saline water (ENVO:00002010), including plankton (ENVO:xxxxxxxx)" | depth 140 m | reverse complement strand
ACTCAACGTTCCGTCCACGGAAAAAAGCACTACCATCCCACCGGCAGTCGCCATCCACAAAGCCCGATTAGTGAAATCTCTCGCATCGGCCCCGATTGGGCTAATCATCGCAACAATTCCTGCGATTAGCCCAATGTTGCAAATACATGACCCTACGGCATCGCCGAGTGCAATCCCGGAGTCACCCGCTAGACTAGCAGTGGTGGCTACCGCTAGTTCTGGAGCGTTCGTAGCGAGACTGACTAGAGTGCCCCCAATGACGAACCTTGGCACGTTCAGAGCTCGACCAATCTGGACACTCGAGTCGACAAATAAATCGCCTCCTTTTGCGATGCATAAAAGACCGACACTTAATAAACTGACATCCAGTAACATTTCATTCCTTTTGTAAGGCAAGTTAACCGAGTCACCCTAGAAAAAAATTTTCACCTTCGCGGGAACACTAACACCTAAATTAGACTCCCAAGACAAGCACTACTACTCCACAACCTGCAACGGCGAAACCGGCGATGACATCACCGTGCCGAAAGCTCCTCATATTTTTAAATAAATCCACACCTTGGTACAAGAGAACGACAGATAGCACCATGGTGACAATCGTCAACAGACCAAAAATTGCGACAAGCGTCACTAAAACTAACCATGAATATTCAAGCGGGGAAAGCATCATTAAGGGAATGAGGGGTTCACATGGCCCAAGTACAAAAATCAAAAATAACATCCAAGGCGTCACCCTACGTCTACCTTGAACTCGTTTAAACTGATCCCCCCCGTCAATACCAAAAGAAATTTGTTCATTTATTTGATCTTTTTCTCTGGCACTACGTGACTTCGGAGACGATAGAAAACGTTTCCTCCAGACAAAAATCGAAAATGCTAAACCGAAACCAATGAGCATCATCGCGGCCATATTCCCTCGAATCGTATCCAACCACAACATGGAATCGAGAGTTAAACCTAAGGCAACACACAGACCACCGACCAACACTGACGACACAAGATGCCCCAGTCCACAGAATAAAGTAACACGAAGGGTGTGACTTAACGTCCAACCTTCAGACCGTGCCATAGCCACAAAGGGTACAGAGTGATCGATGCCCATTAGCGTATGTACGACTGCCAGCGCACCGGTCGTACCAAAGAGAATCAATACTGGATTGTCGAATGTTTCAAACATGTGACTAATACGTTCAAATTAATGAAAAGACAAGACTGGTTGACGTCTATGGCATGCCTGTGTTGAAGTACACAATTATTATGACCTCTTTAGGTTCTAAAATCACGCGCCTCAAAACATTACTGTCTTCTTACGAATCTGTGGTCGTCTGTTTTTCTGGCGGAGTGGACTCAAGTTACCTTCTAGCAGAAAGCATTGAGGTGTTAGGAAATAAAGCCGTCGCCCTTACTGCCGTATCTCCCAGTTTAGCATCCGAAGAAGGAGAAGCTGCCCGTAAACTTGCGGTACAACTTGGCGCCCGTCACATCCTAGTCGAGACTTTCGAACTTGACGACCCTCGTTACGCAGCTAACCCTGTGAATCGTTGTTATTTTTGTAAGAATGAAGTGTATGGAAAGGCAATTCAAGAAGCGCAACGCCTTAGCTTTAACAATGTCCTCGATGGTTTTAATCTTGACGACCGGGCTGACTATCGTCCCGGGAGACAATCTGCGAAAGAACAGGGTGTGTTATCTCCACTCGATGAAATTGGCTTTACCAAAGTGGAAATTCGCGCGGCTGCTCGGTCATTGAACTTGCCCGTCTGGAACAAACCTGCACTCGCCTGCCTTGCCAGTCGATTCCCTTATGGCACAGAAGTAACTCCGTCACGTCTTAAACAAGTAGCCGAATGTGAACGCGTCCTCCGAGATCTCGGATTTCGTGTGTGCCGGGTTCGATATCACCAAGACACCGCCCGAATAGAGGTCGAACAAAATGAAATCGATCGGCTTCGTGACCAGCTGGCCCAAGGTTTCGTGATTCAAAAATTTCAATCTGCAGGATTCAAAAATATAACTGTTGATCCAAATGGCTATAGAACCGGATCACTCAATATTATCTAGATAATTCTTGAAACATTTCTTCGACAGGCATCACCCGTAATCCATCTACATCAACATTAAGTGGAAAGGACACAATGCCTTGATCTTCCAATAAGACCTCTTCACTGACTGACACATTGTAAGTTGGTGGAGAGGGTTCATTAGACAGAAGCTTCTCTACAAATGAATCGGCATTTGTCGTTACAACAGCTACAGCTAAATCATCATATTGCAGATGCCGCTTAATCGCGTTATTAACATCATCAAGTGTCAACAAAGGCAGACGAACCTGGATTTCGTCGATCAAAGAATTTACTCCGTAAAAACGACCATCCATAGCGTAACCAAGCCTCCGATCTGCAGTCTGTACATAGAGTTTTGAATAATTAATCAAGAAATCCCGCGTTAAAGAAAAATCATCCTCTGTTAAACCCGTATCCACTAGCTGTTTTAACTCCACGATCGCTTGCCTTAAAGCAAAGTGGGCATTGTGATGTGGAACTGGTCTAATCCAAATACTAAAGTATTGCTGACGACGCGGTATATTAGTCACCGGAAAGCGAGATCCACCGGATTGAATAAAATGTTCAATATAAGAATAATCGCCATAATTTAGACCGCGATCCCCTCGCATTTTATTCATCAGTAAACCATTAAATGTTCTGTGCTCGCCGAAATAAGAATTCGCGACGAGAAGTGCATAAAAATCATCATCAGCCCGAGTTACGTCAACCGGGAATCCGATAGAAATTGCAGTAGCAATCGCCTGTTTATTCACAACGGTCACCTCGACCCCACTCAAGCTATCTGGAGCTGGCAACGAATCAGTCAAGGCGACACCGGCCGGCAGAGCATTCTGAAGATTTTCCTCGAAACGAATCACAAAGTCCTGGGGATAACCACCGGCTATCCCGACTAATACATTATCCTGGTGATAATGCTGCAGGTGAAAACGCTTGACATCTTCCAAGGTTAAAACCTCTAAGCCCTTCTCCGTCCCAAGTTCAGGTGCCTCGTAAGGATGTCCTCTGTATAAAAACCCATTTAAAGTTTGTTTGCCTAGCTCCTCATCGTTATTTCCGCGAAGAGTTGCTGTGATTCCATTTTTCAGAGAATCTCTGTTACGTTCAAAATCTGAGACGTCAAACCTGGGCTCCGTGATAAGTTCAAGAAAAATTTCAGAAAACTCATTTAAATGATCTCGATGCACACTACCAATGATGGTTGTGACCTCTTTATCAAACTGCGCAGATACTGCAGCGGACCACGGATAAAATGTTTTCCTGAGTTCTTCAAAACTAAAAGTGTCGGTGCCACCCTGGCCAATCATAAGAGCGGTCAGAGCATTTAAACCATTTTTCTCTTGTGGGTCATTAATGGATCCAACACGAAATGAAACGCGAAAATTAACCACCGGTGAATTCGGCATCCGCATCGCCACACTTGTTCCCGAATTCACTACTGATAAGCTCTGATCAGTACCAAAGGCACAGCTGCTACAACCAAGAACCCCTAATAAAATGAAACGAACAAAAAATCTATCCATCGTTCTTTTCCATCGTCAAATCAACAACGGTCCGATTTGTTTCGGCGAAATAGGTCGTTGCCACATACTCAATATCTTCTGGCGACACAGCATCGTACCAACGGTAGACCCTATTCACAGTTTCAGGATCACCTGTTAGCTGTAAATAATGGGATAACGTTCTCGCAATATCTCCAGGGTTATCAAGACCCATTGAAAAGCGGTACCGCATATGTGATTTTGTGTCTGCCAAAACTGAGGGATCAACACGCTCTACCTTCATGCGATTAATTTCCGTAATGATCGCATCACGAACGTACTCCAGCCGATCAGGATCAGTCACCCTTGCAATAATTGTAAATAGTGGTCCGTCACGACTATCGCCTGCACCACCTGATAACAGGTCTACCACCTGTTCTTCCAAATATAACTTCTGAAACAATGGGGATGTCTCAGAAAATAGCAACTGCGAAAGAACATCTAGTGCAGGCATGTCTATGGTTTGATCAGAAAACGCTGGAACATGGTATCCCAACATCAGAAATGGAAGAGTGGGATTCGGCCATGTGACACTACTCTTTCGCTCACGTGTCTGGGGAGGCTCAACGGGAATTACAGGTTCAAAATTATTCGGCTCCCAATCGCCATAATACTGCTCAACAAGATTACTTAGTTGCGAACTGTCTACGTCTCCGACTACCACAATAATGCAATTATTAGGCCGATAATATCTGTCATAAAACTGGAGACTATAGTCATACTGATTAGGCATATTTTCGATGTCAGCCAACAAGCCAAGCGTTGTGTGTTTGTACGGATGAAACATAAACGCTCGTCCGTGTAAGGTCTCTCGAAGCAATGCGACAGGATTAGAAAAATTAAGATTGTATTCTCCAAGAATCGCTCCGGCTTCGGTCCGAAACAGATCTTCTGAATACTCCAAATTCTGAAAACGATCCGACTCTATATCAACGATCGTTTCTAAAGAATCAGAACTAGCAACAATATGATAGGCCGTCCAATCGTTGGTGGTAAAAGCATTCGAATCAGCACCCATTTGTTTAATTAACTTGTTATAGGCTGCCGTTGGATATTTTTTTGTACCTCTAAACATAAGGTGCTCAAAAAAATGAGCATACCCTGAAAAACCAGGCTCAACCTCATTCCGAGAACCCGTTCTGACAACTGTGTAGTACGCGACAACACCAGGACTGTCATATTCAACGCTGACAATCTTTAAACCATTTTCAAGTTGACTAACAACTACAGGAAAGGGGAAAACATCATTCGATGAGTCCCCACCCACACACCCAGCCATCAGTAATATGACAAAGCCGACCCATCTCGTTGATTTGTGCATCAACTAAATCTCCACCCAATTCATTAATTCACACTTCAGTTAATTATTACGGAAAAGCCATATAGCACCCTAATCTTGCCCATCAAATATAACATTCTGGACTTCCTGATTCCGCATTTACTGTGTATCTTCCAATGGACATAGTGCCCTTAAATGAAGACACTCCCTCATTCACAACACGCGCGACACTCCCATTTTCGCCTTCTTGAAAATTGGCATGGAATATGCATCTTCTATTTCATACAAACACTTGCACCATTACAAATTTGAACATAATTTAAGGAGGCTTGGTTATGCATAAAACGATGACTCTCAGAAGTGCGATACTGGCAATCATCGTTCTCGGCACAGTTCACACTTCCACGACCGCAATTGAACAGGCTCGGGCAAAACCTCGAACTGGAACTTCTTCGGTGCAGACTGCACCCAGAAAGGTTGCAAAACCTCAACGTCCAGTCAGGCGGCCTCAAGCACTGCGACCAATTCGTGAAACACAAAATCGTGCATCGAAGGCAGCACAAACCAAGCGCCGTCCATCAGGAGAAAATCGTTCTCGGGCCGTGCCAAGACCAGGAAGGATTGGTGCAGGAGCAACACGTCCACCTGCTTCCCAGCCTCGCGTAGCCCCCGATCTGCGTCGTCGAAATCACACCCCTCGACTGTCACGCTATGACCGATACCAACGGCCTAATCGTCGAGTTGCAGTTCCCCGTCTCAATGGACGTCAACACCCATATCATCGGCATGTGTATCGACCGCATTTTAGGTATCCAACTGTTTACGGATCGTACTTCTACTATCCTGGATATTCTTTTAACTTCGGATACGGACCGTATGACAGGCCCTATGGCTATCGTAACTCGAGACTCTTTCCGTACGACGTAGAGCCATATGGTCAATATCGGGATGATTTTTATATGGGCGCCCTTCGGCTCAAAGTCAAACCTCGAGATGCAGAAGTGTACGTCGACGGGTACTACGCAGGCCTCATTGACAACTTCGATGGCGTGTTTCAACGTCTCAAATTAGAAGAGGGGCCGCATGAAATTGAGATACGGCACCCAGAGTATCTTCCGTTAACTTTTAAAGTCCGCATCATCGCGGGCGAAAAAGTAACCTACGAAAAACGTCTCAAACGTCACTAACGAAACAGCGTCGGCCTCACGGCCACGAGGTCGGCGCTGTTGAACGTTATGACCTAGATTGCCCACATTTCCAACAATGACTGAATTGCTGTTCTATCGCTTCGTGACAATCAGAACATTCCCATTGCTGATCAGAAGAGTCTGTCTCGTCACGTAAATCGTTTGCATAATTATCTGCGATCTCGCGCGCCCGTAAAAAATTTTCATCTTGAAGAACCCAAACGGACGGTCGGGTTTCGACATGAAACAAGCTACCGCCTTGGAGAGGGACAAAATCGTCTCCCCGTATAACAACCCTAACGCCTGCCGCTTCTAATAAGCCCCGTAAAACGTGAGCATCACCCGGTCCGGTTGCGACGTAGATTTTCTTAAGTTCAGACATGTTAACAAAGACAGGAAAACGAACCTCGTGCTAATCTTGAAGGCATGAACAACACCATTTTACCTAACAACATCGATCGCGGAAACGTTTCTGAGATTTACCGCCAAGGATTGCTGACTCTAGTATTCAAAGCTGCTCAGGTCCACCGTGACACACATAATGCGAATGAAATTCAGTGCGCCTCTTTACTAAGCATAAAAACCGGCGGATGCCCTGAGAATTGTTCATATTGTCCTCAGTCAGTTCACTACGAGACAGATATTCAATCCGAACCGCTAATGTCCACTACGAAGGTGGTCGAAGCGGCACAGGAAGCAAAAGCGACAGGCGCTGACCGTTTTTGTTTAGGTGCTGCATGGCGAGAAGTCACCGACGGTCCAGAATTTGATCAAATTCTTGAAATGGTCCGCCAAATCAAGACTACGGGACTTGAAACATGCGTCACCCTAGGCATGCTCAACGAACAACAAGCTACAAGACTAAAAGAAGCTGGACTCGATTATTACAATCATAATCTAGATACAGGGCCTGCTTTTTATTCAAACATTATTACGACGCGCTGCTATGAAGATCGTTTGCGAACTCTCTCTGCAGTTCGAGAAGCAGGTGTAAAAGTGTGTTGTGGAGGCATTCTCGGCATGGGCGAAAGCCATGAGGATCGAATTGACTTACTCTACGAATTGGCCCGTCAAAATCCACCACCAGAAAGCGTTCCTATTAATACACTCGTTGCCGTTGAAGGAACCCCTTTGGAAACTCAGCAAGCAGTTCCCTGGGATGATTTGCTGCGTGTTATTGCAACTGCACGTATTCTTATGCCTGCTAGCAAGATTAGACTCAGTGCGGGTCGTTTAAATATGACTGACACACTGCAGGCATTTTGTTTCCTCGCAGGTGCAAATTCCGTTTTCTTGGGCGATCGCCTATTAACGACTGCTAACTCAGCCATTAACACCGATTTCGAACTGCTAGATCGATTGGGACTTCACGCGGTCTTACCGCTCGAACAACACAGCGAAGACCAGAATCAAGAAACTGTCACTCAGTCAACAACATGAAGCATCTAAGCCGTTGCTGAATCGGCACACGGAAAATTAACGCGAAGCGGTTTCTCTAACAACCGCCTGAATATTTTCTAGAACCCATGAAGTTTGATTATCAGAAATAACGTACGGTGGCATAAAATAAAGCACGTTCCCAAGTGGCCGGATCAACAAACCTCTTTCTAAAAACATTTTAGCTAATCGTGGCCCGATCTGATCAAAATAACCATCACCTGCCGGAGACGAAGCATTACTTTTAAATTCCACGACACCGACACCTCCCAGTACGCGCACATCACCAACATTCGGCAAGTCACGGAGAACCGACAACCCTGAAACAAGCTGCGCTTCTAAGCGAGCTATTCTTTCGATTACACCGTCATCTCGAAAAATATCAAGACTTGCAAGTCCAACAGCACAAGCCAAAGGGTTTGCGCAATACGAATGACCATGAAAGAATGTTTTTTTTCGATCCTCGCTTAAGAAACTTTCATAAACAGATTCAGTAGCTACAGTTGCTCCCATCGGCAAATACCCTGCGGTTAACCCTTTTGATAAACAAATAATGTCCGGAGAAATGTTCGCATGTTCGCAAGCAAACATACGTCCCGTCCGCCCAAATCCCGTCAACACCTCATCAGCTATCAGTAGGGTGTCATAGCGATCACAAAGCTTCCTAAGTTCACTAAGGAATTCCGGCGGCCTCATAATCATGCCAGCTACGCCCTGAAGCATGGGCTCAACAATCACAGCGGCAACGGTACTAGAATGTTCTTTAAAATATGTTTCAAGAGTCTCAAGTCCATCAACTCGGCTGACAGGAAACAACAATGACCTAAAAGGATCAGTAAAACTTGACGCTTCACTAACAGACATAGCACCCACGGTGTCCCCATGGTACGCATCATCGAAGCAAATAAAGTCAGTGCGCTGTCCTTGATCTCGATTCTGCCAATACTGCCAAGCCATTTTGAGAGCAACTTCAACAGCAGTCGAGCCATTGTCAGAATAGAAAACACGAGAAAGTCCCTGCGGTAATATTTCAACGAGTCGCTCAGCCAATTCAACAGCAGGAGGATGCGTGCAACCTGCAAATAGCACGTGCTCAATTTGCTCAGCCTGTGCCGATAACGCCGCATTGATTTTCGGATGAGAATGTCCGTGAATATTAACCCACCATGACGAAATCCCATCTAAGATGCGCTTTCCGTCATCCGTGTACAGGTAAACCCCTTCTCCACGTACAACAGCCAAGGGAGGTGGCTGGTTCAACATTTGCGTGTACGGATGCCATAAACATTGTTGATCACGAATCGATAAATCCACATGTGATTTCATAGTAACCACTCTTCAAGCTGACCGTCTGGATCCATGTTGGTTCGGGCCCATTCCGAAAGCGTCGAGGATGAAAGGGTATCTAAAAATGGCATCTCGGCAATAACGGAAACTTTACCGTATTCTTCAATTGCCAATCGATTGTTCTGATTTAGTTCACCAACCATCGCTACACCCGCAACCGTTAAACCTTCGGAACGCAAAAGCTTCAAAGTCAATAAAGTGTGATTAATCGTACCAAGAGAACTTCTGGAAACCACAACTACTGCAAGGCCCAACTCTTTAATTAGATCAACCATCATTTTTGAGTGATTAATTGGCACGAGCACGCCTCCTGCTCCTTCAACTATCCATCGATCCGTCAAGGCATCACGATTGAACAATGCTGTAATGGAAACGAAATCGATTGTACGTCCTTCAAGCGCTGCTGCCAGATGAGGAGACACCGGCGTAGACAAACGTATGCCTTCATCAAGCTTCGCAGTATTTGTCCCTTCAACTAATTTGTGAACCATCGCGGTGTCATCCTCTTCAGGAGGTCCCGTTTGAATAGGCTTCCAGTACCTGAGAGGCAGGTCGCGTTCATACCTATGCAACAAAGCGGCGGAGACAACTGTTTTACCCACCCCGGTGTCAGTCCCTGTTACAAAGAGTCCACGAGACATGATTAGTCTTTTCCAAAATACTTGTTGAGCGTCTCAACAAATCTACGAAGATTTTCTTCGGAAAGGTCAGAATTAACAGAAACTCTTAGCAAAGCCTCCCCTTCTGGCACCGATGGAGGCCGAATGGCACGAACGTCAAATCCATCCTTTTGCATTTTAGATGCCAAACTCACCGCTTGAGAATTCTTGCCAACGAGAATCGGAATAATCTGTGATTCGTCAGAGGGAGTACTGATATTAATCTGATGCAATTGCTCACGCACAAATGTTACGCGATCAAAAAGCCGTTTTCGTCGTTCTGGCTCTGACGTAATGATACCCAAGGACACCATAAGCGCCTCAGTAAAGGCGGGTGGTGGTGCTGTCGAAAACATAAATGGCCTGGCCCGTTGTTCAAGATAATCAATAGCCCAATCTTCCCCGGACACAAAAGCTCCTGCCACACCGAGCGCTTTGCCCGCCGTGTTGATTGACACAAGCACATCGGTGGAAACACCAGCATTGTCAATTAAACCGTTACCTCCGCTTCCATAAATTCCAACTGCGTGCGCTTCGTCTACTATGAGCTGCGCATCATACTTACGACAAAGTGAAGCGTAATCAACCAACGGAGCAAAATCTCCATTCATGCTGAACAAACTTTCTACTGCGATGAACCGTTGACCAGATCTCCGGTCCTTCGATAAGGATTCTTCCAAGCGATTTACATCATTATGAGGAAACACCACGCAGTCAGCTAGAGACAATCGTAATCCATCGATTAAGCTCGCATGGTTGCGTTCATCCGAGTACACCACGTCACCTGCCTCAGGCAACGTCGTAAGAACGGCTATATTTGCCAGGTACCCACTCGAAAAAAATAGGCTGCGTGCAGTCCGCTTAAATTTCGAAAAACATCGCTCAACTGCACTAAAACGTTCTCGGTGCCCTCTCAGTAATCGCGAGCCTGTACTTCCACAACCTTCCTGTCGCAGAGCACCGATCAAATGTTCTACTAGTTGAGGGTGCTTCGCCATACCTAGGTAGTCATTCGAAGAAAGATCAATGCCCGTTGGTGAACATAAGGTCCGCAACATCCCTTTTGTTTCAAGTTCAGTCAACCGATTGCGAATCCGTCTTTCAAGCTCGGTGCTATCGCTGATCTCGAACCTCCGATTCCACCCCAGAGACTGCAGCCACGTCAATTTCTAATTCGACATCTACGAGCATCGATCGATCCCAATCAACAGTCGCCCAGCGAAGCAACGTCGTGACACTAGGCGTCACAAATTCATCAAAAGCTACTTGATTATTAACTGTCACAGTGACCGGTTTCGAAAAATCAAACTGTTCCCTTGAAAGCAGCAGCGACAAGCGCCTCACACCTCTTGTTAACAGAGTCACACTGTTTCCCTCACGTTCAAGATCGACACGCCCTGAGACTTGATTTCGAGCAAAGGCAGGTCGTGAGAACCCTCGCTGCTGGGACGGAAACTTCAGAGTCAAGATCTTGGTAACACCTCGCCGATCAACAGTAACCGGTAAAGAATCACCAGGACTTGCCCCAAGAATAGCCTCTCTAGCAGCATCTGCAGTTGGTGTAGGGATTCCCCCAATATCCACAATGATGTCATTAACATCCAAACCAGCTTCCGCGGCCAAAGACGGACGGCCAACTTCTAACACCTTGAGACCAAGTCCGTTCTCTACCTCACCGACAGTATTAATACCAAGTGGTGTTCTCGGCCCCGGCACCGTTACCTGATCGTATTCGTCAAAAGCACTCTCACCGGTTACTGCCCCTAATTCATTAATAATCAACCAGTGGGTGCGATTAAATTCACGAGCGCTCTCAGTTTCCAAACTTAGACGGTCGGGAAACGGAGTTCGTCTAACCGAACTAATAAATGTCTCAATATTTCTGTCTTCTTCGTCAAGCCAACTCAAGTCATGACCAGCATCTGGTTTCGGAATAAAATCAACATTGATACCAGCTTCTTTAAATAATTGCATGTACGGTTCTACTATCGACGCGGGATAGAGCCGATCTCTTGCTCCATTTACTACAAAAAATGGTTTTCCCCGAAGATTTACTACATGCATTTCACCATCTACAGCCGAGCGCGGATTACCTAACACGGCGGGATGGCCAATAAAGAGAAGATAGCCTGCCCATGCTGTATTTGCCTTAAACGCATGGTAATAAGCACCTGTGGCACCATCAGATACACCAAGTAGGTAGACGCGATTTTCATCCACGTTATAGATACGTTTTAAATCAGTTAGTAGACCTGAGAGATTCTCAATCTGACTACGCTGCCACCAGACAGATCCATTCCATGACGCCGGAGATACAACGATTGAATCCTTCTTAACCCAGCGATCTTCAGATCTCCACCATTCACCAGCGACCTGCTTCGCACGCATTACTCCTCCGTGCAAATAAAATCTGACTGGATATGACAAAGCGGGGTCATAATCAACTGGAACATTTAAAACATAAAAATGCTCGGTGCCGTCTTGATTCTGTCGGCTGAGCACCTGTCGTCCAGTAGGCACATCACTTACATAACTACGACCGACCCTCAGTCTTTCCCGCACTCTCTCTACTTGGGGTGATTCAGCCAGAATAGATTTAGTGGCAGAGAAAATATCTTGAGTCGACTGAGCGTTCCAGAAATTTTGAAAAGCGTTCTCAAGCGGGTCTTGAAGAATAACAGCAGAAGAATGCCGATAAGCAAGACAAAAGAATAGAGTGGACGTGACGCACGCCGTGACCAACGCACGCCACGAATTAATAAAATTCATTTCAGCAACCGATGTTACTGCGAACCAAGACTGACCTTTTTAAAACCATGCTGTGAAAGAAAATTAAAAATTTTCGTATAAATTTCAACCGTTTCCGAATCACTAAACCGACCGTGACCACCACCTGAAACGGTATGTAATTCATTCGTCACACCAGCAGCATCGAGCTTATCTTTCAATCGCAACGCGTGTTGATACGGAACGATCGGATCAGCGTCACCGTGAATAGTTAATATTGCTGGCAACTCTTTCCTCACGTAAGTCAGTGGAGAAACCCTGGCAGCCACCTCCTCACGGTTTTCAAGGCTTCCCAACCATTCGACTGCATAACCCTTAGTATTTGGCCCATCAAGCAGATCGACTACATCGGTAATACCGTACCAATTAACAATAGCTGCAACTTTTGTGGGGTCCGCCGCCCGTGGTCCTGAGAAAGCACGCTCCGCACATTGCCGATCAAGCCCCTCTGAAGAGGGTATCATCCCCGTTGTCAGCGAAAGGTGCCCTCCAGCGGACATGCCGGTTACCATAACTTTTGAAGCATCCAGGTTGTACTGTTCCGCATTACTGGCGATCCAACGAAGTGAACACAAACAATCCTCTACAGCGGCTGGAGCCAAGGCAACACTTGCCATTCGGTATTCAACGTTTACAACGGCCCAGCCCATTTCGAGATAAGGCAATAATCGCATCACATAAGTTTCCTTCAAACCTCCAACCCAGCCACCTCCATGAATTAACAGAACTACAGGCACTGGACCACTGGCGTTCTTTGGAAAATACAAATCCAATTTGTTTTCTACTCCACTCGCCACGTGGTAGGTCACGTTCGGAACAATTTGGTATGCATTATCAAGCTTAGCCAGAAAAGTTCCTCTGTCGCTAAGTTGAGCCTGTGCAGGCCCAACACCTAGGAAAGTAAACGCCACCGCCACGAGGACGGCACCCATAATTGACCGTCTAGACATATTCACTCCTCACTGTGCATTGGAAAGGCTTTTCGAAAAGACTAGTATAGGCCTACGGAAGCTTTTATGCGCAGGCGTTTTTTATCTCACATTGGCGTTTATGCTGTTTTTATCCTAATGGGATCGTCAATGTCTTCAACAGAAACAAGTTCAAAAAATGAGACAAACATACCCGTTATTATTGAATTATTTACTTCACAAGGCTGTTCAAGTTGTCCGCCGGCTGACAACCTTCTTCAAACACTGACACGGAATCAACCTGTTAATGGCGCTTTCATTATTCCACTCAGCGAACACGTCGACTATTGGAATCGCCTCGGATGGAAAGACCCATTTTCATCAAAACAGTTTAGCGATCGTCAGAGGAAGTACGCAGAAGTTCTTGGCACCGAAAATATCTACACTCCAATGATGATTGTCGATGGCGTGCATGCTTTTGTGGGTAGTCGCAGCACAACAGCACGTGAAGTCATCGTATCAGCACTCAAACAGCCGAAGGCCAAACTTATGCTCCATACGGAAATGTCTGGTCCCGACACTGTCCTCAGTGTGAGAGGAAAGGCCACCGAGCTTCCTGCAAGCAACTCACTACCAGAAGCGTGGCTTGCGATCACTGAACACTTAATACAAACCGAAGTTACTCATGGCGAAAATGCATTCCGCACTCTTTCTCACACAGGAGTCGTAAGAAAAATTCAAAAAATATCTTTTGCAAGCACTTCCGAGACCGGCACGTATGAGATTAAAGGCCAAATTCATCTTAATTCTGACTGGCTTCAGAAACCGATGCGCATGGTTGTTTTTCTGCAAGTTCCAGTAAATGGACGTATCTTGGGTGCCACTCAATATTCTCTGAAATAATGCCTTCAATAAAAAGATTCACAAATTCATTAATTACGCTTGAAGACTGGTGGGCGGTCTGGCTCGGTTGCCTATTGACAATCCTGGCAGTAACGGGCGTTGTGTCAAGTGTCCCAACCGTCGCGCCTTGGAACACAACTCCAATTGAAGCTTTCGATGTTGGAAGTATTGTAAACATTCTTTTGTTAGGGTTCGGTCTGCTACTTTTGACGACTTTAGCTACCCGCCTCATGGGCGCCAAGGACCACTCCCACGGGAAAGCTTTTCTAGCTATTTACATTCTTGCCATTGCGGCTTACGTCATGGCCCAACAGGCAAACATAAGGGCTGTGGGATTTGGCTATGCATTCTGGGCCTTAGCAATCGGCCTAGCTATTTCGAATACCATAAAAACACCTGCCTGGGTCAGACCCGCCTTGAAAAGCGAGCTGTATATCAAGACTGGCCTCGTGCTTCTCGGTGCAGAAGTATTGTTCAGTAACATACTTACTCTCGGTCTGCCCGGATTATTTGTTGCATGGGTAGTTACACCTACCGTAATCATTTTCATGTACCTATACGGAACACGTATTTTAAAAATAACGAACCGATCTCTCGTCATGGTAATTGCTGCTGCAACTTCAGTCTGTGGAGTATCAGCAGCAGTAGCTATCGCCGCAGCAACCAAAGCAAAAAAGGAAGATTTAACTCTGGCTATTGGCATGTCTCTAATCTTTACAGTGTTAATGATGGTGTTAATGCCATTAATAATCAGCGCTAGCAAAATGAACCCCATTGTAGGCGCCGCGTGGATCGGCGGCACTGTTGATTCGACCGGTGCGGTAGTCGCTGCCGGAGCATTACTTGGAAATCAAGCTGAACAAATTGCCGCAATAGTAAAAATGATTCAAAACACACTGATAGGAATTCTTGGATTGGTAGTGGCTTTTTTATGGGTTTCTAAATTCGACAAAGATTCAAACGCTGGGAAACCCAGAGCCGGCGAGATCTGGAATCGATTTCCAAAATTTATTATCGGATTCGTCGCAATGTCCCTTATTTTCTCTTTTGCCTTGCTTCCGACAATTGGTGAAAACCGTGTCGCACACATTCTCGACGTCACCTCGGACTTCCGAGGCTGGCTGTTCTGTCTAGCTTTCGTGAGTATCGGACTAGAATCAAGCTTTCAAATACTCGGAAAACATTTATCCGGTGGACAGCCTATCCGTCTTTACCTAACAGGGCAAAGCTTAAATTTAATTTTGACACTCCTCGCAGCTTACCTTGCATTCGGAGGAATACTTTTCGATAGCATTTCCACCTCTAGTGTCCAACAAGCGCCCTTCAAAAATGTCATCAAACATAATCTCCACAGAGGAATAGACCCGAATGCATCGTTCTATACTGAAATAGAAGGATGGCACACGTGGAATTACGATTCGATCGCAAACATTACATCACCACGTGACTAAGGTTTCGTTATACATTCGACCTTGACTGGCCTAATTGCTACCTTGAGTTTCTTTGACGACGAAAGTACTCGATCTGGTACTTTCTCACATTCCTGTTATGTTCACGTAATGTGTCAGAAAATGCATGACTGCCATCATTACGGCTGACAAAATATAGAAAACTAACATCAGCAGGTTCAAAAACTGATCTCAGGGCCTCAAGTCCCGGGGACGCAATCGGTCCGGGAGGAAGCCCTCCATAGACATAAGTATTGTACGGAGAATCAAATCGAAGACTTGCACGCGTCAGATTCCCGTCGTAACTTCCGTCAAGTTGAAGCGCATAAATTACGGTGGGATCACACTGAAGTCTCATACCAATACGCAACCTATTCGTATAGACAGCAGAAACAAGTGAATGTTCAGAAGAATTTCCCGTTTCTTTTTGGACTAATGAAGCAAGCGTCACTATATCTCGAACTGATCTCTCTCCAACCACGGAATCACCTTTTAATTGACCAACGAACGCAGCCCTAAACTGGGCTACCATCGCCTCCACTAAATCCATTGCAGTTCCGTTGCGAGGCAGCGAATACGTTTCTGGAAACAAATAGCCCTCAAGATTTTCTGCGTCAGAGTCCAGATCCTTAATGAGTTCCACTCGCCGAGACGCTGAAATAAAGCTTTCACGTGCGCCAAAAAGCTTTGATTCAAATACTTCCGCCATTTCCTCAATATTGAGTCCTTCCGGAAACGTTATTCTCCTAAGAAATACCCGCCCTTGCGCAAGAATACGGACAACCTCAGTAGGACTAACCGCTTCCGAAAATCGATATTCACCGGCTTGAAGCTTCCGTTCCTGACCGGATCGCCAAACTGCTAGTCTTAAAGGCCAATACCCTCCAACCACACCGCTATCAACTAGTTTTTCAGCAATGACTTGTGTTGAATCGCCCGTTTCAATTTCAACAAAAACTTCACCTGTCGAATATCCTCGAAACGGCGCCTCACTTTGCTTAATAAACCCATTAATAACGAACGCGGTCACTGCCACGAACACTATGGCAAGAACGCCGAATAAAAACACCAATCTACGCAACATTAAGAATGCTTTCTTAGCCGTGTTGGCGATTTAAATACTCTTGCAAGAAAAGTGCTGCAGCCACAGCATCCAATTTCTTCTTGCGTTTGCGCCAATCCTTTTCGCGTAAAGCTAATAAACTCTCAGCTTCCCGGCTGGAGAGTCGCTCATCCTGGAATTTCACTGGAATCGGCACACGCTGACTTAAGGCTTTGCCGAATTTTCTCACCCGGTCCGTTTGCCTGTGAATTTCCCCATCGAGACCAAACGGTAGACCGACAACAACAGCACCCAGGCCATCCTCCTCCAACATCAGAAATTCAATCTCAACCCCTACAGCTTCTACAGCCTCCTCAAAACTCGAGAAAGACTTTACTGCTTTTAGTGGAACCGCGAGAGTACCAGAAACATCACTAATAGCTAAGCCAATTCGCCGTTCACCAAAATCAACTCCAAGGATTCGCATGAAATTAGCCTAATCCCGAGTGGCAGGTCTGTCCACCGATCCATTAGAATGATTGAAGTTTTTTGGAATAAACATTTAAGACAGCAAACAGATGCGAAAAAAACCGCGTTTAATATTTATTTTTCTTACGATTCCGATAATTGCCTTCACTCTAATCGGAGGTTTTCTAGGTCGCGTTGCAGCTCGTGAGGACATTTACCGGCATCTCCGTATTTTTGAAGATGTTGTTTCACTGATCGCTGACAATTATGTTCAACAAACAGATCTTGACAAAGTAATGAACGGTGCACTTCAAGGTTTAACAAATGGACTCGATAGCGATAGTACATATTTGTCTCCCGCTATTGTCAAAACAATCGAACAAACTAGTAACAAGGCCACTGGACATCTCGGGATTGAAGTTGTCAGTCAGTACTATGCGCAAATCGTTGCGGTTCGTGACAATTCTCCGGCTGATGAAGCGGGATTAATGGCCGGAGATTACGTTCGAGCAATTAACGACGAAACTACGAGACGCTTGTCTAGCTTCGAAATCGAAGAAAGGTTACGCGGACAACCAGAATCAATAGTTCGATTGTCTCTTCTCCGTGGAAACACTTCCGAACCCTACGACATCGAACTAGTACGCAAAAATATCTCCATTCCAGAACTATCAAGTGAAATACTTCACGGTGATATTGGTTACCTTCGAATTGGTCATATCGCTGACGGATTCGCAAACGATCTTGAAGAGCTAGTGGCAACACTTGAAAAACAAAACTTACGGCATTTAGTAATTGATGTTCGAAATTGTGCTGGGGGATCACTTGGTGAGGGCGTCACCGCCGCCAATTTGTTTCTTGATGAGGGAACAATGCTGTATAGAATTGAACAAGGAAAAGAACAGTTCCCAATTGAAGCTAATAGCAATAAGTTCATTACCACCTTACCTATGACTCTATTGACTAACTATGGCACTGCCGACTCAGCTGAATTATTTGTTTCTAGTCTCCTGAGCAATGGACGAGCCCAATCGGTTGGACAACGGACTGCTGGTCGCGTCAGCCTGCAAAAACTGGTAAAACTTCCTGATGGCTCAGGTTTATGGCTCTCTTGGGCACGCTATATTAAAGCTTCCGGACAACCTTTACATAGAGTGGGAGTTGAACCCACGATTGACGTTGAGGTGCCAGTTGTAGAACTTGGTGAACCTTTACCTCTTAAGGATATGATTCTCGAAAAAGCTCTTAAAACCCTCCAAACGGAGACCAATGTATTAGAAGATAGGCGCGTAGCTCAGTTGGTTAGAGCGCCACGTTGACATCGTGGAGGTCGGCGGTTCGAGTCCGCCCGCGCCTACCACACGGTTTGGCCTATCCCGTCTTTTAGAATAATTTTAAACACTCACAAAATTGCATCTATGAATGAAGTTACGATAAGTCTTCCGGATGGAACAACAAGGAAAATACCCGCTGGGACTTCCGCGCTAAAAGTTGCAGAAGGAATCTCTCAGCGGTTGGCAAAAAAATCGTTGGCAGCATTTGTCAACGATCATATGGTTGACCTCTCCCATTCTATTGAAACCGATTCTGCGATCAGAATCGTCACAATCGAAAGTCCAGAAGCACTTACACTCTATCGACACAGCACAGCACATTTATTGGCGGCGGCCGTCACTAGCCTTTTCCCAGAAGCTCAGTGTGGCATCGGACCTCCTACCGACGAAGGTTTTTTCTACGATTTCATTGTAGATCGACCGTTCGTTCCAGAAGATTTGATTGCAATCGAAAAAAAGATGCTGGAATTAGCTTCTAAAGACCTTGTTTACGAACGAAAGATGATTGCGAAAGAAGAGGCTAAAGCGTACTTTGCAAACAAAGGAGAACCTCTCAAGGTTCAATTGATAGAAGAAAAAGGCAGTGATGTCGTTTCCTGTTATTCCATTGATGACGTCTTTATTGATTTCTGCACAGGTCCTCACGTTCCATCCACTGGAAAACTCAAGGCTTTTAAGGTTCTGAATAGTTCGAATGCATACTGGAAGGGCGACGCAAAAAATCAACCGATGCAACGAATCTATGGAACAGCATTCTTTAAAGAATCTCTCTTAAAAGAACATCTTGTCCGTCTGGAACAGGCAAAGAAACGCGATCATCGAAAACTCGGTCGCGACTTGGGACTCTTTGCTTTTCATCACTGGGCACCAGGTTCACCATTTTGGCTACCAAAAGGAGCTAAGCTCTATACCCTACTTTCGACTTATATGCGTGAAACTCTAGACACAGGAAACTATCACGAAGTTCGCACGCCTCTGGTATTTAACAAACAACTCTGGGAAACCTCTGGACACTGGGAGCACTACCGAGAAAACATGTTCTTAGTTGAGTCCGAAGGAGAACCCTTCGGACTCAAGGCGATGAATTGCCCAGGGCATATGTTACTTTTTGCCAGCGAAGTGCGTAGCTATCGGGACCTTCCTTTGCGATTTTCTGATCAAGGCATACTCCATCGCAATGAAGCTTCCGGTGTTTTATCTGGCCTAACCAGGGTAAGACAATTCTCCCAAGACGATGCTCACTGTTTTGTTACTGAAGACCAAATAGGAACAGAAGTTAGCCAACTTCTAGAATTAATTGGTGGCGTCTACAAGGATTTTAATCTCACTTACGCGATGGAACTCTCTACTCGCCCTGAGGATTATCTTGGAGAAAGTGCCACTTGGGATCACGCTGAAAAACAGCTTAAAATTGCACTTGAATCAACTGGGTACGCTTACGAAATATCTGAGGGCGAAGGTAATTTTTATGGCCCAAAGATTGATTTTCATGTCAGTGATGCAATCGGAAGAAAATGGCAATGCGCCACGATTCAACTCGACTATCAGCTGCCCAGACGATTTGGCTTAAAATATATCGGAGCCGATAACAGCGAACATATTCCTGTTGTGATTCATCGAGCTATCTTTGGAAGCTTTGAACGTTTTATTGCGCTATTAATAGAACACTTCGAAGGAGCTTTCCCGCTTTGGCTGGCACCTGTTCAGGCAATCATTCTACCGATCGCTGACAGGCATGGAGCCCACGCGGAAACGGTACTCAAACACCTCTCTGGTGCAGGACTCCGTGTGGAACTAGATTCCCGCCAAGAGAAGATCGGGTATAAGATTCGTGAAGCACAGCTACAAAAGGTTCCTTACATGCTCATAGTAGGTGATCGGGAAGTAGAATCTAACTCCGTTTCCGTCAGGAAACGCACGGTTGGCGATCAGGGAGGGCAAAGCATTGAATCTTTTACCCAAGCTGCCATTGAAGAGGTACAGTGTAAGGGGAATGTTGCAGATTAAAATATTAATTCAGGAAGGGAGTTTGTTATCGCTTTAGGACGAGGACCACGCCGTGATTTTCGTGCAACCCGCACACGAGTAAATGAACGCATCAGAGTACGAGAAATCAGAGTCATCGACGACGAAGGTGAACAGTTAGGTGTAATGCCCCCTCAGCAGGCACTGGTCATCGCGAAGGATAAGGGCCTTGACCTCGTTGAAGTCTCACCAACAGCCCAACCGCCTGTGTGCCGTATTACTGACTATGGACGCTATCAGTACGAGGAACAAAAACGTACACGACAGGCAAGAAAACACCAAAAAACGATCGAGATCAAAGAAATAAAATTCCGACCAAAAGTCGACGAACACGATTATCAATTTAAAAAGAAACATATCGAACGTTTTTTGGCTCACGGCGACAAAGTGAAAGCAACAATATTTTTCAGAGGACGGGAGATGGCACATCCTGAATTTGGCCGCCATATCCTTGAGCGTCTCGTCGAAGATTTAGGGGAAAGCGCAATACAGGAAAATGTGCCAAGAATGGAAGGAAACCAGATGCACACGATTCTTTCCCCAAACAAAGTAACCGCTCGAAAAGGAAATTAGATTTTCGGAAGAAGCTACGTTAATAACAGAATAGCTTGTCATTCACCCTGTTTTCGATTTACCTTCTTCCTAACTAGGAGCTACAGATAGAAAAATGCCTAAACTAAAGACTCATCGTGGAGCTGCCAAACGGTTCGAAACAACGGGAACCGGAAAAGTCCGTAGAGGTAGTGCTTTTAAAAGTCATATCTTAACAACGAAGACTCCAAAACGGCGTCGCGACCTAAGAGGAACAACCAGTGTTGATGAAGCTGACATCCCTCGAATAAAACGAATGATTCCGTACAAATAAAGACAAGCCGAAACAGTTATTTCCTACAAAATATTCATTTCTAACAGGTAAAACGTTTTCTTCTTTTAGCAGTCTCCTGTATCCTGTTTATCCAGATAAGGAATTAATAATGCCTCGAGTAAAAAGAGGAATCATCCGACGCGCCAAACGACGGCGCCTACTAGCTCGTGCCAAAGGCTTTTACCAGACTAAAAGCAAGTTGTACAGAGCTGCAAAAGAGGCTGTCGATACATCTTTGTCGTATGCCTACGTTGGCCGACGACTGAAAAAGCGGGACTTTCGAAGACTGTGGGTCATCCGGATCAACGCGGCGGCCCGGGCAAACGACCTCAGTTACAGTCAATTTATGCACGGCCTTAAGACAGCTGGCATAACGCTAGATCGAAAAACGCTTGCTGACCTTGCCGTACGTGAACCGGATGCATTCGCACATCTGGCAACACAAGCTAAGAGCGCGTGACCTCAACTCCAAATATCAACCAACTCAAGACTAAATTTTTTTCAGATCTTGAAGAGGTAAGAACAGAGCGAGACCTTCAAGAACTTAGAGATGCATACTTAGGTCGAAAACGTGGAGCGCTCGTAGCACTTCTCAAATCGATCTCTTCTGCTCCTATCGACAGGCGCCCAAGCCTAGGCAAGCAAGCTAATGAACTTAAGCTCGAAATTGATACCGTTTTATCGGAACGGCACAAGAACATCAGCAAACGAACCGATTGCTTTAACCAAATTGATGTCACACTAGCCGGCCGACCCGTAGAACTTGGACGTCGGCATCCTCTTACCATTCTCCGAGAACAGCTAGAATTAATTTTCACTGGCCTTGGTTTCGAGATACTACATGGCCCTGAAGTTGAGGACGACTATCATAATTTTGAAGCGCTCAATATGCCATCCGAACACCCGGCTAGAGACATGCAGGATACGTTATACCTGGAAAATCCGTTAGTTTCGGAACAAGCTAATGGACGACCCCCGACACTCCTACGTACCCATACATCAGGAATGCAGATTCGGTACATGGAAGACCACGAACCTCCCGTGCGAATCATAGCCCCTGGACTAGTGTATCGCCGAGACAACCCTGACCTCACTCACTCTCCAATGTTTCAACAAATTGAAGGACTGGTCGTGGGGGAAAACGTCTCAATGTCTGACTTAAAAGGGATACTTGAAGTGTTTTTGAGGAACCTGTTCGATCGCGAAACACAAGTAATGCTAAGGCCCAGCTTCTTCCCTTACACTGAACCGAGCGCTGAAGTGTTTATCACATGTGTGTTTTGCCATGGCTCAGGATGCCCTGTCTGTAAAAAAACTGGATGGCTTGAAATTTTGGGCTGCGGAATGGTGCATCCCGCAGTATTTGAGGCAGTCGGCTATGATCCTGAACGCTATACTGGATGGGCATTTGGGCTCGGCATCGATCGCGTTGCACTTTTAAAGTACCGTATAGAAGACATTCGTCTTTTTTATGAAAATGACCTTCGCCTGCTGGAGCAATTTCCCTATTGAAAATTCTCGTCTCTTGGCTTCGTGAATTTGTGACGATTGATGTCAGTGTGCAAGAGCTGGCAGACGCCATTACTGCGCATGGTTTCGAAGTTTCCTCGGTTGACCCGGCACCGCCAAGAATCGCCACCGAAGAAGAAGACGGCATTTTGGATCTTGAAATCACAACAAATCGTCCGGATTGTTTAAGTGTTATCGGTGTCGCCCGTGAAGTGTCTACCATATATGGAGTCCCTCTAAATACTCAAAATCAGGAACTTCCAAATCAATCCCAAAAACTAAAAACCCTTAAAACCGATTCTCCATTAACTGTAACTGTTGAGGAACATGGACTCTGCTCTCGTTATGTTGCCTCAGTAGCAGAAGTGACTATTGGTCCCTCTCCGGCCTGGCTCGCAGCAAGACTTGAAGCCTGCGATATCCGTCCAGTAAACAACGTCGTTGATGCCACGAACTATCTAATGCTGGAGTTCGGCCATCCTATGCACGCCTTCGACCTAGCCTGTCTAAATGGATCGGAGATTAGAATTCGAAAGGCCATCTCAGGAGAAACAATTCGCACACTCGACGGGAACACGCATAAGCTGGAAACTGACATGCTTGTCATCGCAGATGCTACACAACCACAGGCGATAGCTGGTGTTATGGGGGGTAAAGACTCAGAGGTTACAGGGGTAACGCGAACCGTCGCCCTTGAAAGCGCTTATTTTCTTCCGCACTCTGTGCGCCGTACCAACAAAACACTTGGCTTGTCGACGGATGCCTCGTACAGATTTGAGCGAGGAACTGACCTTACTGCTCCGCTGACTGCCATGCACCGACTTCATGCACTTTTGAAAAAAATCGGTGCATCCAATTCTCCACCTCAGATTATTGATACGCTCTCCAGCAAAATCGATAAAACAAAAATAACCCTTCGTCATGAGCGAGTGAAACACATCCTCGGGATCGATATTGACAAGACATTTATCGTAAACACTTTGAGTCAATTAGGTTTCTCGGTGACCACAAAATCGGTCGATCATCAATGGGACGTAACGGTTCCCTCGTTCAGGGTAGACGTAACAAGAGAGATCGATTTAATTGAGGAAATTGGTCGGCATTACGGTTACGAACGTCTGCCTTCCACCTTTCCCACTCTTGTTAGTGCCCCAACACCCAGTACCCCTTGGATTGAAACCCAGAGAATACTCCGCCGTATCTTAACGGGCGGAGGATACTCAGAAGCAATTACATACAGCTTTATTGAACGTTCCGTAGCAGAAACCTTTGCTTCCAGCGAAGACTCATTAGTAAATCTAGCAAATCCTCTTTCAGAAAAATATTCGACGTTACGTCCCTCTCTCCTACCCGGCTTACTCGATTGTCTGATACGAAACCGTCGGCGCGAACATCACGACCTTCGCCTTTTTGAGATCGGCAAGATATTTCAACACGGAAAGGGTGAACGCACCGCAATCGCTATTACCTTAACGGGCGCAGCACACTCAAAACATTGGAGTTCTGACTCACGCAATACCGACTTTTTTGACATCAAGGGAATCATAAATACAATCTGTCAGACACTTAAAATTTCCCCCCATTACGAACCTGCGGAAATACCCCAACTCATCTCTAGGAATGCAGCATCAATCTTTGAAGCTAAGGACAAACAGAAACATAACCTTATTGGCTATGCTGGACAACTCATACCGGCCTTGGCAAAAACACGAGGTTTTCCGGACACTGGAGGCGAAATTTTTGTTGCAGAAATTGTAATTAGTGATATTGCACACAGCACTCAGGATCACTATTCTCTTCAAACATCTCCAATTCCAAGAAACCCGTCAATGGTGCGTGATCTAGCCGTTGTCGTGAATGAAGACTTGCGGGCCGACAAACTTCGTGCGACGATTCGTGAGGCAGCAACTGAAACACTTATCAGCATCAACGAATTCGATCGATACAGTGGTAAAGGGGTACCTAAAGGCCATGTGAGCCTAGCGTTTCGTTTAACCTTTCAGGCGGCTGAACGGACGTTGACAGACTTGGAAATTCAAGAAACGATTAAAGAGATTATCCAACAATTAAAAACAGTACATAATGCACAACTTCGCTGAAAATCCGGAGAACGCCATATGCCAGCACTTTCTGATGCGGTTGACCTAGAACAAATCGAACGTCTTGCTGAAAAAGTAAGAACACTAATTACTTTATTAGATAGCACACAAACCAAACTTACAGAAACCGTTGAAGAAAATAACCGCCTGCGAGTTGAAATAGAGACAGCACAGACAGAGCTTAGTAATTCACACTCGACTGAGGTAACGATAAAAAGTCTGCAAGACGAACGCAAACAAATCAGCTCTGGCGTTAAAAACATTCTTAAGCAACTCGAGGCTATCGGCATCTAGAATGAATTGCCAGGGAGACCGACCGTGACAGACAACTCAACCGACGTCGTGATCGTTGAAATTTACGGACAACGATATCCTATCCGAAGCAGTCTTGACGCTAGTTACGTAACAAAACTGGCAAACTACGTGGATCAGAAAATGCAGGCGGCGTCTGACCGAACCCGTGGCGGCGA
>CEUS01039759.1_pt1 | contig 25374 bp, 23 predicted proteins | sample 427031 | NCBI WGS metagenome assembly CEUS01 (sample SAMEA2622837, study PRJEB7988) | marine metagenome | biome: marine biome (ENVO:00000447); feature: marine epipelagic mixed layer (ENVO:xxxxxxxxx); material: "saline water (ENVO:00002010), including plankton (ENVO:xxxxxxxx)" | depth 140 m | reverse complement strand
TCGTGGGTACCGTCCGTACGCGGGCCGTGGAAGCCGATCGCAGTGGTTGGCTGAGTCGACTGGACGCGCTGGCGGTCGGTCGGGCCGTTGCCCGGTTGGGCGGATCGCGGAATCGAGCTGACGGCCGGATCGACTTGTCGGCAGGCATTCGGATTCGGGTTCCGATTGGCGCGGAGGTCAATGTGGGTGACTGCGTGATGGAACTGCAGGCCTCGAATCAGGATGTTCTGGAAGCGGCTGCGGATCATGCGAGGTCGGCAATGGCGATCACTGATGAGCCAGGCGTGCCTCGGCCGTTGGTCCTCGATACGATCGAACCGCAATCTTCCACAGAGTCGAAGTCATGACGATTGTTCGGGGCCTGCTGGGCCTGGTGTTCTTTTGCCTGGTTGCTTGGGGGTTGTCGTCGGATCGGCGCAGATTCCCGTGGCGCATCGTGATCTTCGGGTTGGTGATGCAGGCGGGGCTGGGGTGGGTCATCCTCGGTACGGACACGGGCGGGCAGGTATTTGACCATCTCTCGGCCGCAGTCCAGAAGTTGATCGAAATGGCTGAGCCCGGAGCGAAGTTGGTGTTTGGCCCGTTGGCAGACCCTGCGACGATGGAACAGGCTGTCGGCGCAAAGCATGCGTTTGTTTTTGCTTTTGCCGGCCGCGGACTGGTGGCAATCATTTTTTTCTCGGCGCTGATGGGCGTGCTGTACCACATCGGCGTGATGCAGCTGCTGGTGTATGGCTTGGCGCGTGTGATGAGCGTGGTGCTCGGAGTGTCCGGATCGGAATCCATGGCGATGGCGGCCAACGTGTTTGTTGGCCAGACCGAGGCACCGTTGGTGGTTCGTCCGTATATCGAGAAAATGACGGCGTCGGAACTGAATGCTTTGATGACCGGAGGATTCGCCACGATCGCTGGCTCCGTTCTCGCCGTGTACATCGGAGTCCTGGGGGAGGAGTACGGGCCGCACCTTTTGGCCGCGTCAGTGATGAGTGCGCCCGCGGCATTCCTTGTTGCGAAAATCATGTTGCCGGAATCCGACACGTCAGAAACCGGTGGGACTGTTGAGTTTCGTGTGGAGCGGGCTGCCACCAACCTGGTTGAGGCGGCGGCCAATGGGACAACTGACGGTCTGAAGCTGTGGCTGAACGTGATCGCGATGCTGATCGCATTCACCGGGCTGGTAGCCCTTCTGGATCTCCTTTTGGGCGCCGTCGGTGGTGGCATCGCGTCCAGCAATCTGGGCGTGTCATTTCCCGTTCTCGGTGATGCGTTGCAGGACCTGTCGCTGCAAAAACTTTTTGGTTGGACACTTTCACCGGTTGCCTGGCTGATGGGGGTTGATGGGACCCACGACTGCCAACTTTTTGGCGGATTGCTGGGAGCCAAGGTGGCGGTCAACGAATTTGTGGCTTTCACACAGTTGCAAGCCATGCTGCCGTCGTCTGGAGCAGAGCTGGCGTTCGAAAGTGAAAAGTCCGCCAAGATGGCCGCCTATGCGTTGTGCGGTTTTGCGAACTTCGCGTCGATTGGGATTCAGATTGGTGGAATCACACCGTTGGCACCGTCCCGAAAAATGGATCTCGCCAAGTTGGCTCCCAGAGCCATGCTTGGTGGTGCGATGGCCTCGTGGATGACCGCGACGATGGCTGGGATGTTCCTCTGAATCGGCCCCAGCGGTGTGACGGGAGAGATGATTGTGGAAGAACTGCTCGCCAAGGCTACTGAGGCACGCAGTCGTGCCTATGCGCCTTATTCCGGATTTTTGGTCGGGGCTGCGATCGAGGCTGACGACGGACGAATCGTGGTCGGATGCAACGTGGAGAACGCCAGTTTTGGCCTTGGTATCTGCGCCGAGCGGGCAGCGGTGACAGCCGCCGTCAGCCAGGGGATTTCCGGTTGGCGGCGGATTGCCGTGGTGGCCGAGTCCAGCGAGCCTGTGGCCCCGTGTGGCGCGTGTCGCCAGGTGTTGTCGGAATTTTGCGACGAGTTGGAAGTCATCCTTGCTGACAGCAACGGGGTCCGAATGGTGACGCCGTTGAGCGAACTGCTGCCTCGGCCGTTTGGCGCCGAACAATTGGGCGGCGGCGAACACAAGGCCCGGCCTTGAAGGCGACAGGCGTGCCAATGGACTGGGACGAGGTGAGTGCCGAATGGGTGTCTCGATTTCGTCGCAACGTACGTCGCTGGTACTCACGCTGTGGTCGCGATTTGCCCTGGGTGGGCGAGAGGGATCCGTATGTGGTCTGGGTCCGGGAGATCATGCTTCAGCAGACGACAGTCAAAGCCGTCGTGCCGTATCTGGACAGGTTTCTCGAACGATTTCCAACCGTCGAGAGCCTGGCCTCGGCCGAGGTGGCCGACGTGCTACGGGTTTGGGAAGGACTGGGCTACTACAGTCGCGCTAGAAACCTCCGGCTCGCGGCGAAAATGATCGTCGGTGAATGGGGAGGGCAGTGGCGAGAGACAGCTAAGGAGCTGCAAACTCTGCCGGGTGTTGGGCCGTATACGGCCGGCGCGATTGCCTCTTTTGCGTTCGGGCAATCCGCAGCGATCGTCGAAGCCAACACTGCTCGATTCTACGCCAGGCTCCTGGCGCTGACGGACGACCTGCACAGCGGCGAAGGACGGCGACAGTTGTGGTCGCTGGCCGAACGAATAGTTCCCCGGGACCGACCAGGGGAATTCAACCAGGCTCTTATCGATCTTGGTGCGACAGTCTGTGGTGTCACTCCGCAATGTCAGGAGTGCCCGGTGAGAAGGTCCTGTCGTTCGCTCGAACTGGGTGAAGTTGAACGTATCCCAGTCAGGGCGTCCCGGCAGAAAATGACGGATGTGTTCGAAGTTCTGGTCGTGATCCGTCGTGGCCACCACCTTTTGTTGATCCAACATCCCGAAGGAAAGAGGTGGGGGGGGATGTGGGGTTTTCCGGCGTTGTCGCGGGAAAAGGATCAGGCCAAAGACGGGATTGATGAGCGGATGGTTGAGTCCCAGGTGGCCGACTGGGGCTGCGACGTCGAATGTGACGAGTGGCTTGGAGAGATTCGCCACACGGTGACTCGGTTTCGGCTTCATCTTCAGCCGGTTATCGCAACGTTGCGGTCCGGTTGTTGGGCGGGGCCTGTAGACGCGGAGTGGGTGGCAGTTGACGACCTGGCATCCAGGCCGTTTTCGGTGGCAGAGCGCCGTGTTGCCAAACGGGTGGAACACATCGTGCGTCAGTATGGAGCATCAATGTGAACCGACTGGGATTGTCGATGTTCACCGGTGAGCTACGATGTCGGAAGAGGAGGGCGTGGCCGCGTGGCGGATCGCGAGGTTGCACCTGGTCTCCGAAAAAGCTGAGGATCTGCTAAACGTAGGCCGAGGCGATCAGTGAAACGCATCCCAAACTATCCGCAGCAGCCCGATGCGTGGTGGTCATTGCCAGACGACCCGCAGACGCTACGGGCTGGGCTGACCGGGATGAGCGGGTCTTTTGTGCTGCACGGGGTGACATTGCTGGCACTGTCACTTCTGGTGTTGGAACAGTGGCACGACCCCGCGCCTTTGTCGACCGAATGGACGCAGTCGGATGAGGGGCCGCCTTCGTTGCCGGAATCGGCAGCCGGTGTGCTGGAGCTCGAGTCTGTCGTCGATCAGAAACACCGACCGCCGAAAATCGACACGGCGCTCCTGGAAGGCCGAGAACATGTTCTTGAGGAGGCTCTTTCGGATGTGATGGCCGATTTCGTGTCGGATTTCGACTCAGAAAACTCGGGTTCCGGTGGATCGGTTTTGAAGGCCCCGGACGGAAAGCGCGTCGTAAAAAAGGGAAGTTTCTCGGTGTGGACCGTTCCCAAGGATCCGTTGCCCGAACAGGAATACCAGATTGTGATCCAGGTGCGATTGCCCAATTACGTGCGTCGTTACCGAGCCACGGATTTGACCGGGGAAGTCGAGGGAAGTGACAGGTATCGGCAGAAGATTCCCTGGGACCCAAAATGGAAAAAACGGACCGACGTTGCGTTGACGGTCAGGAAAGGCCGATTGGTGGCTCTCCGTCGCGGCGACTTTTTGCCGGTCCGTGATAGAGTGGCGCAACTGGTAATTCGTGTCCCCCCGGCAAAAAGACTGGTCCGAGACAGGATTCGGATCCAGTCGAAATTGCTCAAGGAGCAGCAGGTTCTGGAGATCGTGTTCTAGAAGCTTGCCGTACGACTTCGGCATCAAGGGGCACGACGATCTCGGCGGGCACACGGTGGTCTGTGTTGATCACCAGGTCAGCGACCGATTCAAGCCAGCCGGCCAGGGAATCGTCGACGGCCTCCACGAGGATTCTCTGCCCGGAATTCGAGATCTCCAGACGCAGTGTCTGTAGTCCGTCGATCATGCGGTGTAACGGGGCCAGCGGGCCGGGTCTGCTGCCCACGGCCTGGTCGGCAGGTCGGTCTCCTGATGCCGATTGCAGGGAATCCACCAGTCGGTCGATTCGGAACAGGTTGCCGTCGGAGGTGGGGTTGTAGTCGGAAAAAGCGAGGTCCGACAAACGGAAGACGCCGGGAGTGGAATGCCAGCGGCCGGGAAGACGGGTTCGGGCGGTGTCTTCAGCCTGCTCGAGACCCGATGTGACACCTGCGGCATGCGGGCCGTGGAGCAGGTCGTCGAACAGTCTCATCGGATTCCAGGATGGAAGGCTGGCAACGTTGTGGATCACGGTGTTGACGTCGGAGGGGGAATGCGGAGCGTTGACTGTCCGTGGCAATTCTTCGGCTGACGGACGGTGGGAGGTCTCTATAGCGGACCAGTCGGTCAGCAGAACGTCCGCCCGGGTGATGGGAGACGGTTTGGGAGCAGGTGTTGTGGTCTCGTGAAATTGGCGAATCGGCCGTCCATCGAACCGCTGGTCAACCGGGAGACGTCCCAGGCAGTCGAGTATGGTCGGTGTCAGGTCGGTGAGCCGGCACGGGGTGGTGATTCGAGTGTTCTTGCGTATGCCCCGGCCGGAGACGAACCAGGTCGAAAGCATCGCGTCACGGAGCGGGTGTCCGTGCATGGTGCCGGCAGTCGGCTTTTTGCCGAAGTACCAGCCGCGAGAAGCCGTCAAGACGATGTCCGGCGCGTGGTGGCGAGCGGTTGAGTCAATCGAAGGAACCCAGAGCATGGAGCGGGCCAGCGACACGACGGCGTCCGGGTACTGGGAGTCTTTCATGACCGTCAACCAGGATTGCTCGTCATGTTCGCGAGCAAGAAATTCTGTGGAGGCGTGAGTGACAAGGTGCAGAGGGTCCACGGTGGGGCGTGTGACAGCCTTCCAGGCGATGGATCCGTCCGGGGCCGGTCCAAGGTTGTTGACGACCTGGTAGCGAAAAAGATGGCGCCGTTGCGAGTCGCGGCGCCGTGTGATCACGGCCGCTCCCCTGGTTCGGCTGATCAGTAGCAGTGAATCGGGGGTGTTCCGGACGAGGGCCATGTCAACGGGGTTGTCATCGGGGCCTTCGGCCTGGGCGGTAATGAGTCGCTGGATCAGGTTGATCGGTGGGAGATGATCGGAGATCCGGTAGTTGAGCAGGTCGGCGGGTCGAGCGGAGGAGGTCCAGTCTTGCGATCGATAATCGGAGCGGGGCAGGTAAATTCGGCATGTGCCGTCGGGAATACTGTCGACGAAAACGAAGTGTTTGTCGTGGGGATGGCGGGAAATGGACTGGTGCTGGTGAACGGAAAGCCCGAGTCCCCCGGAGAGCCAGTGGTGATCCTGGGAAACTGTTCGTGTTCGAAAAAACACTTCGTGCGCGACGTCGAAGTGTTTCAACGGTTGATGTCGGCCTCCATGATGGCCGTGGTCGCTGACCAGCATCAGTACGGTGTCGTCGAGCTGGCCGCGGCGATCCAGGTGGTCGACCACGGAGCCGATCAAGATGTCGGCTTGAGCGAGGGTTTGCCGGGTCGCACCGAATTGCCCACGGCCACAAGTGTGGCTCACGGAGTCGGTCTCGGGCAGCCAGATGACGGTGACCGGCCTCTGGAGATCGACAAGGTGCCGAAGCGCGTACGTGGTATTGGCATCGTCGAAGTGTTGCCAGGCCTTGTCAGCTCTCAGGAACGGAAGGTGGCGTAACAGGCTGCGACTCCACAATGGTGGGGTCAGATGTGGCATGATCGGGAGAACACCGGTAGCCCAGTCCGTGCCCTGGCGGTTGAGGAGTGTGTAAAGCGGTGTGGCCACGTCCTCGGACGCGGATTCGGGGACGGAAGCCCCGACAGCCGAGTGAATTGATTCATTTGCCGTGGAGGCCAAACCCAGAATCCCGACGGGGCGAAGTGATTCTGCGGCTCGTACCGGGCCGAGTGTCGACAAGTGCGACTGGCTGGTCTGTGTGCGGCGGTCGAACCGAATCATCGAAGTCAATCCGTGACGGTCAGGGAAGCAACCGGTCCACATCGAACCATTGGCCGTTAGTGTGCTTGACGGGAATACCGTTGTGGTGTTCTGCAGCCAACTGCCGCCTTCGACGAACAGACGGTGGATGGTCGGCAGATGGCCTGTGAGGGCCATTTCACGAACAACGTCGGCCCGCAGGCCATCGATGTAAAAAATCAGAACACGTTTTGCAGGCGACGGCGGAGCGAGTGTGCGCGCCGGTGCGGTGAGGACAGTCTCATGCCCCATCGGTGATGGAGCCGTAACCCGGTCGACATGGATAGAAAAATGTCCGGCGTTGTCGTCGGGAATTGAGTCGTTGACACGGAATTGAAGCCGTCCAGATGTGGCGGCGCGAATTCCGGCGCGACGTCCTACCAGGAACGGTTGGCCGTCACCGATGCGAGCAACCAGGGCCATGGCGGGGGCCGGGCCATGGGAGCCGGAGGGAAGTGGGTCGGAGGAGCCGTCGTGCGCTGTGGGGACCAGGTAGGTGCCTGCCGGATCAGACCACAGGGCGGCCGTTTCCGACGCATTGCTGGGCAAGCGGTCCCGAACCCAGCCGATGGCGGAAATGTCTACGGCATCACCCTTGGCCAAGATGAAGGGAGAATCCGTCCATTTCGCCGTGGCGTCCAGGAAAACCGCGTCACGGTCAGCGTGGACAGTTTGGCTCACCTCGGCGTGGCCCGCCGGATGAGCGCAGCCCAGCCCGAACAAAGCGAAGAGAGCCAAAAACGTCAAGAAGCGGCCAGTCATCCGTGACCGTGTGAACGTGGGCGTGCCTTACGGTTCCTACTAGATTGGATCGACCATTTGCGATTGGAACTGCTGTCCGGGTCGTGTTGCAGGGGCACTGGAACCGGATTGGTCAATAACGTCGTATACTGGTGGCTTCGAGTCGGTCAAGATTGCTCCGCGGGTTCCGGTCACGGCAGGCGGGCAAGACGTTCGGGTTAGGCGAGGTGGGGTGGGTGACTGGTCGGCTGTTCGTATCCAACTTTGATTTCGAGGACGAATTGTCCGGCCAGGCTATGTCCCGAGCTGCCAGAGCTACGACATTGGGCCTGTACGGTGTTTGGACGCCTATGCTTGGGGCGGACGACAGGATCGCTTCCTGGGGGACTGTGGGCGAAAATGGAGGATCGGGAGGATGGCAGGATTCACGACCCGGTCCGGGCCAGTTGGAGCTTGTGCCTTGGGGATGGAGTCCTTCGATGTCCCATCTGGCTGAAAAAGTGGGGTCGGAGCAGCGCATTCCGGACCTGGGTGTGGTTGAAGAAATCAATCGCCGAAGATGGGCCTTCCGGCGAGAATCGAAACTCGGGATGTGTCCGTCTGGCGCCGCCCTTGTTGAAAGCATCGATACACTTCGATCGACGGTGTCCGCCGGCCATGACGGTAAGGGTGGCTGGGTCGTGAAGTCCGACTTGGGAGGTGCGGGCCGAGGCCAACGTCGGATCCGCGACGGAGCTCCGGACGGTTCAGTCCTGGAGTGGGTGACCACGATGTTGAATCGTGATGGGCTGGTGGTCATCGAACCGTGGCTCGAATCGATCAAAGAGGTTGGCCTGCAGTTCGAGATCGACTCGCCAGGAAAAACACGGCTGTGTGGTGTTACCGAATTGTTGGTGACTGCCAACGGAGGCTATCGGGGGAGTCGCCTGGGAAACCGTTTGGCAGGATTGCGACCGGGGACCCTTGAGACGTTGCTGGAGATTGTTGGCCCGGTGGTGCTGGAGATCAGTCAGGCCGGGTACATCGGGCCGCTGGGTGTCGATTCGATGTTGTGTCGGTTGCCGTCGGGCGAACCGTCATGGCGACCGCTACAGGACATAAACGCCAGGTTCACGATGGGACGATGTGCGTTGGAATGGGCGGCGCACATTCCACACGGTGCCGGAGCGTCGGTGATGGTTGCCAGGTGGGCGGGGCGTGACTCGGTGGACCGCCGGTTGGCTGGTGTGGAATCGACAACGGCCGGGTTGTTGAGTGCCTCGCGGTTTTCTCCACCAGGTGCGCCGCCGGGAACCGAGAGCGGATTGGTTTTGCTGGTGTACGACGAATTGGTGGAGGTCGAGCAGTTGGAGGCTCGCGTGATCGCGGCCCTGACCGGCGAGGGCTAGTCCTTTCCGGCAGGCGGCGGAGTGATAGTGCGAAGTTGATCTCCCTGTCCGGCTTTCAGGTCGAACAGTCCAAAGATGTCCTGCGCGTTGAGGCTAAGACTCGCGTTGCTGACCTCGGAGTCGCCGAGGACGGCCTGGAACAGTTCGCGTTTTTGCTGGAGGACCTTGTCGATTCGTTCCTCGATGGTGTCACGGCAGATGAACTTGGTGACAAGAACCGGGTTTTGCTGTCCGATTCGGTGAGCGCGGTTGATAGCCTGGTCTTCCACCGCCGGATTCCACCAGCGATCGTAGAGGAAGACGTAGCCAGCGAACTGCAGATTCAAGCCGACGGCCCCCACTCCATAGCTCATCAAAAGCAACGGGCAGTCAGGGTCGTGCTGGAATTGTTCCAGCACGGCGTCGCGTCGTGACGACGGTATGGCTCCGTGGTAGATCAACGGGCGATAGTGCTGGAGCTTTTGGTTCATCCAATCCAGTGACCTCGTCCATTGGCTGAACAGGATGGCCTTTCCGCCACTTTCGGAGATTTCCTCGATTTCGGCGGCCAATCGGTCCATTTTGCAGCTCTGGCCCGTGAGCGGGTCGTAATTGCAGATCTGTTTCAGGCGGAGTACAAGCTCAAAAACGTGTTGAATGGTGATCGACTCGCCCAGTTCGCCGAGTCTGACGATTCCTTCCTTTTCGGCGGTGACGTAGGCCGTCTGTTGCGCCGGTGTCAGTTCCAGAAGTTCGTCGCGATCCAGGCGGGGCGGAAGATCTTTCAGGACCCGGTCCTTGGTTCGACGAAGCACGTATGTTTTGGCGAGACGATTCAGTTGCCGAATGTCGGTAACGCTGTGATCAGGGACCGCGCCCAGAAATTCCAGCAATGAAACAAATTCGGACGGCCGGTTTTCGATTGGAGTGCCGGTGAGGGCCCATGACCTGTGCCGTTTGAGTGATCTGGCGGCTTGGTTGGTTCGGGAATCACGATTCTTGATTCGTTGGGCTTCGTCGAGGATGAGGAGATCGAAGGCAGGGAAGTCGTCTTCTCCGATCATTTCGAGATCGCGAACAAGCAATTCGTAGTTGGCGACCTTTACCGGGGCGTTGGGCATTTCCCAGAGCATGCGGCGCCGATCCGACGGGCCTTCAATCGCGACGACCGGGATCTCCTCAGCCCACAATTGCAGTTCGCGCTGCCAGTTGGTGATCAACGGCTTGGGGCAGATCAGCAGTACGCTGCGGATCTGCCCGGACCGCATCAGCAACCTCAGGGCGCTGATGGCCTGCATTGTCTTACCGAGACCCATTTCATCGGCGAGCAGGGCGGACGCCTGAGAGAACAGCCACGCGATTCCGTGGTACTGGAACGGAAACGGCTCGAAGGGCATGACAAGTTCCTGCCCGGAAAGCAAAGTCTCTATGGGGGGCTGGAGCAGGTAGAACAGTCGATCGGTAATAGACAACGCGTCTGTGGGAACGGAGATGCGGGTGCGTTTGGGGCGAGCCTTTTCACGTAACGGGGGCTTGGCGCGAGAAGAGGGTTGAGGGACCAACTCCGGGACGCGGAATGTCTTGTCGGGCCCAGGGTTGTCAGCCACCGGGGATTCTGCAAAAGCAACGCCGATGCTCTTCACTGGGGCCCAGTTGGGCTGCCAGGCGGGAAGAAGTCTGGGCGGGCCGATCAGCGGTTGTGGCGAGACGGCACATCCGGGAGGGCGGGTGATGCCTGCGCCCAAGCCGGAACTGAACAATTGGACGTCGAGATGAAGCGGCAGCGCACGGGCATCGATCCGAGGAGGACGTACGCCGGATTGTCGACGTTCAGCTGCGGGTTCCACTCGGATTCCCCGATTGTTGTCCCTGGAGCGTCTCGGCCAAAGCCTGTCGCACACGCTCGATTGGCTCTTGAAGATCGGCGTCGGCGGTCACTTGGGTTGCGCCGTGGTGCAGAGCAGTAATGTCGGATTCGTGTGCCGAATGAATGGAAAGGACGCGTTGCCCCATTCGAACTCGACCGAGAGGTGGTGCGGTGGTGGCGTTGGCCGGGTCGTCAGCCTGTGGCTCGACAAGAGCCATGGGAATGGCGATGTGGTGCCTGAGGTCGAGAATGTCCTCGTTGTCGGTGACCAAAAGATCCGGAGGAGACCCGAGCCTGTCCAGAAGTGCCCGTCCCATCAGCTCTCCGAGCAGGAAGGGGCGGAGTGTCTGGCCGTAGAGCAACTGTTGGGCGTGTGTTGGCCGAACCGGGCTGGTGCACTGGAATTCCAGTGGGCGGCCGTAGCGGTTGGTCACCAGGAGACCGGCGACGAAGGCCTCGTCATCGGTTTCCAACGCGGCCAGGAAGCCGATTCGGAAGGCGCGGGAATTGACAGCCGGGCCAGTCATCGGGTTGATGTCCGGGGTGCGGGGCAGCGTGGTGTGTGGCAGGCCACTTACTCTTTGTCGGCGGTTGGAATTGGTCACTTGAGTGGTTCGGAGGAGTTAGGCGGTCGTTACAATTCTGTGATTGATAAGTGGTTACGTTGGGGTTCTGGTGGCCCGAGAGGTCGACGAGATGTCATTACCCGAAGATCTCTCACGAGAGGAACTGGAGACCGTTCAATTCGAACGGTTGACCGAACTGGTCAACGGCCTGGTGAGTGGGAATTCGTTCTGGAAAGAACGGTTCGCGCAAGTGGGTTGGCGGACTTCAGCGGACCTGGTTGCCGGACTGGACAGCCTTGCGGCGTTGAGCCAGTTGCCTGCTTGCGACAAGCGGGACTTCGTGGCTGACCAGGACGAAAATCAGCCTTACGGCACGAACCTCAGCGAGTCGTTGGCTGGCTACACCCGGCTGCACCAGACATCGGGAACGACAGGCCGCCCGTTGCGGTGGCTGGACACACCTACTGCGTGGGCGAATCTGCTTGACGCCTGGTCACAGATCTTTCGGATAGCCGGTGTGACAGCTGAGGACCGTTTCGCTTTCCCGTTTTCATTTGGCCCATTCATTGGGTTTTGGGCGGCTTTTGAGGGGGCGGTGGCATCCGGGCATCTGTGCCTTCCCGGCGGAGGAATGAGCAGCAGTGCGAGGCTGCGGCTCATTGAGGACAATCAGGCCACAGTCCTGTGTTGTACTCCAACATACGCCCTGCGGTTGGCGGAAGTGGCACGAGACGGCGCGATCAACTTGGCGCAGGGATCCGTGCGAATGTTGATTGTCGCCGGTGAGCCAGGCGGCAGCGTGCCGGGCGTTCGGGAGGAAATCGAGGCGGCCTGGGGCGCGAGGGTCATCGATCACTGGGGGATGACCGAACTGGGACCGATCGCGGTGGAGTGTGTCGAGGGGCCGGGAGGAATGCACGTCCTGGAAAGCGAATGTGTTGCAGAGGTCGTCGATCCGGACACCCTGGAGGCGGTGCCAGCCGGCGTGCAGGGAGAGCTGTTGGTGACCACACTCAGGCGGACGGGGAGCCCGGTGTTGCGTTACAGGACGGGCGACCTGGTGATCGCGGATCCGGACCCGTGCCCCTGTGGTCGGTCGTTGCTGCGATTGAAGGGCGGGATCCTGGGCCGCGCCGACGACATGATTACCGTGCGGGGAAACAACGTGTTTCCGTCGAGCATTGAAGCGGTCATCCGGAGAGTCAATGGTGTGGCCGAATTCCGGGTGGTGATTGAGTCTGAGTCCGTACTGGATCGCTTCTCTGTAGAGATCGAGCCGGTGGTCGGTGCCGCCGTCGATGAGGTGCTGGCCGGAGTCGAAGCTGGGATTCGCGAGACATTCAATTTCCAGGCGAAAGTCTCGGCTGTGGACCCGGGACAATTGCCCCGTTTTGAACTCAAGGGGCGGCGGTTTGTGAGGAAATGAGACGCCGCCAGAGACGTGGCGTTGTTAGTCCTCGGGGATTTCTCGCCCGTGCGGGTCGGTGTCCGGCGTGTCGAGTTCCTGGGCAAGCCGGTCGCGGAGTTCGGGGTCGAGGAAGTGCTCAACCTTGTGAGCCGTTTCGTGGAGATGGTCGGCAGGTACGTCAAAGTGACGGGCCATGTAGCTCTCCCACAAACGGTGGGCCCGGATCAACTTTCTGGCGGCATGTCGACCGGGCTCGGTGAGTTCGAGTCGGCCGGATGAGTCGCCCACGAGGCGTTGTCGCCTGAGCAGCCAGGTGGCGAATCGTTGGACGAGTGTTGGCCGTCCGTTGAACACCGTGGGGTCTCGGGAGGATTCGTCCTGGCGGTAGAGTGTTGCCAGGAGATCTTCAGCAGATATGCGGATGGCCAGGCGGAATCGGTGTCCGATGCGAACGAATAGGCCGTGGCGGGGCGCGAGCAACAGTGCGGCAACAAACATCGCTCCGGCAGAGGCGGCCATCATGCCGGAGGTGCTCGCGTCGAGGGATTCGACCGGGACCCCGGACAACAAGGGGTGTTCGGCAAAAGGGGCCATCAGCATCGGAGGGAGAGATATCGCCATGACGTGTCCGAGTACCGCGCTGACGGCGGCAATGATCGTGGAGAGGATCAGCATTACCCAGAGGCGGTCCGTCAGAAGGTGGGCGGTTGCTGCCGGGACGATCAGCATGGCGATGACAAGGATGTTGCCGACACTCTCGAAGGCCGCAACGGCCGTGGCAGCCGTCACGGCCATCAGGGCGTAATCGATCAGCGTGGCGTGGATTCCCAGGGTGGTGGCCAGCGCCGGATCGAACGTGCTGATCCGCAGTTCCTTGAAGAAACAACTGGCCAACGCGATGTTGACAAACAGGCAGCCGCCGCTGATCCAGGCTGCTCGCGGGGTCTGGTTCCCATCCCACACCGATTCCAGGTTTCCGTAAAGAACGCAATCCGGATCGATGTGCACACTGTCGGCCGCCAGCCGGATGGTGAGCAGTCCGATGGCAAAAAGCGAGGTGTAGACGACACCGAGTGCCGCGGAGTTTTCGACAGCCCCTCGCCGACTGACCCATTCGGTCAGGATGGCGGTGAGGACGCCGGTGAGGAGTGCTCCGATAAACATGAAAGTGTAGGTCGTGGCGTCGTATGCCTTGTGCGGGTCGTCGGGGTCGACGGGAATCCATCCCGACGACTTGAGATGGTGGGACAACAGAAACGCGGCAACGATTCCCGGGAGGACTGTGTGAGTCAGTGCGTCCCCCATCATGCTCTGCCGGCGGAGAACCAGGAAACTGCCGGGAATGGCACAGGCCATGGCCGCCAGGGCTGCCGTCACGACGATCCACGTGTCCAGCTCGAACCAGCCGTCGATCAGCGAACTGAAGCTGGCAGTGAGAATGTCAGTGGATGCAAGCATGCGGAGGTGAGAAAAAATCAGTGCCCTGGCTCCAGAGGATGCGGGCTGGGTGGCATGTCCATCTGCGGATAGCGTGCCGAGACGGTTTCCAGAAGCTGCGAGATCAGGTCGGGTTCCAGCACGTGCTCGATCAAGTCGGCATCCCGGTCGACGTGGTTGGGAGCGATGTCGGCATGAAGAATCAGGTAGGTTTCCCAGAGCCGGTGATTGCGGGCTAAGAGGCGGGCCTCTTGGGCGCCGGACGCCGTCAGCTTCCAACCGCTCGTGACAGCTGTGAGCAGGCCGTCGCGTGTGCCGCGATCCATGAGTCGTGAGAGGCGAGTGGCGGACCAGCTTCGTCTTGAAAGGACCTGGTTTCTGGTGAAGGGGATGTCACCGAGCGGGTCGCCAGATGCGTCGGGCGGTGCAGAGTCCAGGTGGGGTTCGAGCATCTCGTAGACGGCTCTCAAGAGGTCGTGACGCCCGATTCGACGGTTGTTGGACCATTGGCGTCTCATCCGAGGCAAGAGGCCTCTTCGGGTGCCAAAAGCGAGGCTGACAAGGAAAAAAACGGTCCCGGCCAGAACGATGACCGCGCCGGCGGAGAATCGTGCGAAGAGCGCGCTGGCGACGCCTCCCAGCCAGGCTGAAAGTCCCCCAAGCACGGCCGCGATGATTGTCATCGAAACGAGACGATCGGTCCAAAAACGGGCTGCCGCTGGTGGGATGATCAACATCGCCACGACAAGGAGCAGTCCGACACTCTGTAGGCCGGTGATGGAGATGCATACGACCAGGGCCATCAGGGCGAGGTCCAGCCAGAGTGTCGGCCAACCGTGGCTGCGACCGAACTCTTCGTCGAAGCACAGAAGGCCGAATTCCTTGAACAGGGCTGTGGAGACGGCAATGACCAAGAGCGACGCCAGACCAATCAGGCTGACATCAGCAGAGGTCATTGAGGCCGTCTGGCCATAGATGAATTGCTGCAGTCCGGCGACCTGGCCGGTGGGGAGCTTCTGGATGATCGTGAACAACGCGATGCCAGCTCCGAAGAAGACACTGAGTACGATTGCCAAGGCAGTGTCTTCCTTGATGCGGCTAAATCGCCTGATGCCGATCGTACACAGCACTCCGAGCAGTCCCGCCAGCAAAGCCCCCAAAAGTAATGCCGGTAGCGAGCGGCCGTTTCCCGGATATGTCAATTCCACGGCAAGAAAAGCGATGGCGATTCCCGGCAGCGAGGCGTGGCTGACCACGTCGCCAACGAGCGATCTCTTTCGAAGCAACATGAACGTGCCAACCGTTCCGGCACCGATGCCGAGCAGGATCGCTCCTAGCAAGACAATCCGCGTGTTGTATTGCCGCAGCAAGAGGGTGTCGGAGATCTTCTCCCAGCCGGGCCATCGGATGCGGTTGTCCGAAAGACTCGTGCCAGAGGTGCCGGTGGTGACTCGTGCGGCGATGGAGTGATCGTCGGCGGGCGGGGGCGGGGCCGCGAAAAGTCCACTGGGTATCGCCAGGACAAGGGGTAGGGCCAATGTCAGCCAACGGTGTCGACCACACAGCGATCGGGACATTCGGGGAGGGTGACGCAGTGAGCTCATGGTCGTCCCTGGTTGAGCGTCATGCGGTGGCCGACCTGGTCGAGCAGGGCCAGTTTGCCTCCGTAAGTGGCCCTCAGATTTTCGGGTGTGAAAACCTCCGGGATGGGGCCGGTGGCCACCAATCGCATGTTCAGCAGCAGGACGTGGTCGAAATACTCGGGCACTGTCTGGAGATCGTGGTGGACGACCAGTGCCGCCTTTCCGGCCTCGCGAAGTTCCTGGAGGATGATGACGATGGCGCGTTCGGTCGCTGCATCCACACCGACAAATGGCTCGTCCATCAGGTAGACGTCGGCCTGCTGTGAAAGGGCGCGAGCGAGAAAGACTCGCTGTTGCTGCCCACCGGAGAGCTGGCTGATCTGACGTTTGGCGTAGTCGGCCATGCCTACACGTTCGAGGTAGTGCATGGCCTTGTCCCGGTATCGACGGGTGACCGGACGAAGCCAGCCAATCTGCTTGTAGAGCCCCATCGCGACCACGTCGAGCGCGTTGACCGGAAAGTCCCAGTCGACGCTGCCTCGCTGGGGAACGTAGCCGACACGGTGGCGGACCTTGTGGTAGGCCGAGCCGAAGAAGCGGACGTCGCCGGACGCGCGGGGGACAAGGTCGACGGCGGCTTTGATCAGAGTTGTTTTTCCCGAGCCGTTGGGGCCCACGATGGCGGTTAGTTGGCCGGGAGGCGCGTCGTAATCAATGTCCCAGAGGACCGGCCGCCTGTGATAGGCAACGGTCATGTCGTGAATGGCCAGAGGTGCCGAGCTGGGGTGTGTGGCGGGCCCGTCGGGGAGTGACTCCGGAACGTCGGGGGAAGGTGTTCCGGGGCTTGGGCCGTCGGTCACTTGGTGGCTCCCGGTGCGGATGTGCGGCGATCTGAAACGGTCGAGATGTTCGAGTCACTCTTTGGCGACGTGGCCCTGGAGCTTTCCGTGCTTTCCGGTTTCGGGGGCCTCGCCCCCCAGCGCACGCGCAATGATCGTGGCGTTGTGATCCATCATTCCCAGGTAGGTCCCGGTGTAGGTGCCGGGGGCCCCCATCGCATCGGTGAACAACTCTCCGCCGATCCGAACGTCCCATTGTTTTTGTTTGCAGCCCTCGACGATGGCCTGGATGTTCTTGGGGTTCACACTGGATTCGACAAAGATGGCGGTGATTTTGTTTTCGACAATGAACGAGACGAGCTCGTTGATGTCGTCGACGGCGGCTTCGGATTCGGTGGAGATGCCCTGGACGCTCTTGACCGGAATGTCGTACGCCCGGGAGAAGTACCCGAAGGCGTCGTGGGCAGTGATCAACCATCTCCGGTCTCGGGGGATGGTGGCAATTGTCTTGCGGACGTATTCGTCCATTTCTCTCAGTTGTGCCTGGTACTCCTGCGACCGGCTCTTGTAGGCGGTGGCATGTGACGGGTCGAAGTCGGACAACGCCGAAGCGACGACGTCGACGCACTGGCTCCATGCGGTGATATCCATCCAGACATGGGGGTCCCAGTGGCCCTGGAATTCCGGGGGCTCACGAAGGTAATCGTGGCCGATCTTTTCGGTCACCGCGTAAACCGGCTTGCCGCCGCGCCCGGCGCGGGTGAAGGTGTCACTCATGCGACCCTCCAGCATCAGTCCGGAATAGAAGATAATGTCGGCTCCCAACAGCTTCTTCTGGTCGTTGCGCGTGGGCTTGTACATATGAGGGTCGACACGTTCACCCATCAGGCCTTCGACGGTCCCGCGGTCGCCGGCAATCGTCTTGACGATATCGGTGACCATTCCGCACGTGGTGACGATTTTGTAGGGCGTTTTGGCGGTGTCGGCCGGCGTGTTCGGTGGGTCGTCGTCGGCAGTGCCCCCCTTGGAGGTGTCGTTGCAACCAACGGTGATCAGTGAACCCAGCGTGAGGATCGCCAGGAAGGGCATGCAGCGGGTTGACATGAAGGATCCTGCGGGCATGATCAGGCGGACTCAGGGTGCTGACGATGGCGTCAGCCGCCCTTTAAAACAGGCAAACGAACGTCGTGAGCAAGGTTTTGATTAGTCAAAACCTTGCCCGGCGTCAAGCCGCGCGGGAGACGTGAGAGATGTCGGATCCCATGGCCAGTCATAACTTTTCCTCCGGAACACTCGACGACGCCCTGGTGTTCCTGAAACGGATCCGCTCCGAATTGAGTGTCCCGCGAAAGGTTCACGTCTGGCCCGATCGCTTCGGAGTCTTTGACGTGAATGACGACTGGTTCGAAGTGCGAGAAATCGGGTACGAGTCCGAGGAGATCACCGAATTGCTGGACGCGGTCAATGCGGTGTATCGCAAAGACAGCATCGGAAACGCGTTTGCCCGGGAATACAAGGAGTTTCCGACCGGGAAACGTTATGCCTGGGGTGTCGATCGGGTGATGTAGGCCAAGAGAGGGTGAACCGGTTTCAACCGGGGCCTTGCCCGTAGATGTGCTGGATCGGCGTCTTGTGTCCCCAGGTGATGTCGGCGATGGCGACGTCGAGGGCCGTGGCGATGGCCTCGCGTTCTTTCGGCGACGGTGTCCATCGGGCGAGCATAATGGCAAGTACGCGATGCGGGTCCAGTCCGCAGAGGTCTGTCAGTTGCTCGACCGTAAGAGACCGTTCTTCACAAAGTTCCGCCACGCTGCGAGATGGCATCAGATTTCTTCCTGCAGTCCAAACTGACGGTAGCGGACGTTGCGAGGATCCATGGTGTGCCCCCAACTGACGTCTTCGATCTTGACGCCGAACGCGGCGGCAATTCGTTGTCTTTCGGCCGGCGCCGGGGTCCATCGTCCGAGAGCGATCGCTTCGGCGCGGTCCAATGGCATGTTGGCCTGTTCGGAGAGGTCATCGACCGTCATTTGCTGTTGGTCGAGGAGGACATCCACGGTGGCGACTCGAGGAGGCATAGGTGAAATGGACCGAAAGTGGTGGGCCGGGGCAACGTCGGAATGGCCTTGCCTGTCGCGATTCTGAATGGCGGGCCGTTGGTCGGCAAGCCCTGTTGGGCGTTTGCGGAGTCTTCAGGATGGGGGGGCGAGCAGACGGGGATTGCCGCAAGTCGGGACACCTGCCATAATACACTTTTCCCGGGGCTTCGGCCGGTTTGGGCTGTTGGCCGGGGTGGTGATCTAGCTGCACACAAGTGGTGACTCGATGGCGACAGGAACTCTCGACGGCACACAGACTCCGGTTTCCGATGAGTCGGAACAGAAGTTTCAGTATCCGGGGATTCCGGTGACCTGCGATGGTGCCGAGGCGGTCGTGTGGGTCGAGACCAAGATCTGCCAGGGGTCCGGTGCGTTTCCGATCACCAGTTCGACGACGATGGGGAGCGGATTCAACGCTGCAGTGCAGAACGGGATTCCGAACCTCTGGGGTGACCAACTGGTGTTCGTGGAACCCGAGAGCGAGCATTCCTCGGCAACATTCTGTGAGGGGTTTGCGGCGGCCGGTGGGCGAGTCACCAACTTCACGTCAGGTCAGGGCCTGGTGTTGATGAAGGAGGTGCTGTACACGATTGCCGGAAAACGGTTGCCGGTGGTCTTCAATATCGGTGCCCGTGCTCTGACCAGTCACAGCCTGAATGTGCACGCTGGCCATGATGACGTGATGGCCGTGGCCGACGTCAACTGGGGGATTCTGTTTGCTCGCAATGCACAGGAGGCCGGTGACCTCTGCCTGATTGCACGTCGTGTCGCCGAAGCGTCGGAGGTGCCGTTCATGAGCGTTCAGGACGGTTTTCTGACGACACACACCGTGGAGAGCGTGCTGCTGTGTGAACCGGAGTTCATGAAGGAGTACATCGGGAAGCCCGAGGAAAAATTGAACAACCTGATGGATCCGGACAATCCGTTGATGTCCGGCGTCGTTCAGAATCAGGACTCGTACATGAAGGGCAAGATTGCCCAACGGTGGTACTACGACACCGTCGAGGAGCATCTTGAGGATGCGTTTGAGGAGTTCTATGCCAAGACCGGCCGCAAGTACGGTTTCCTGGACGCTTACAGGTGTGACGACGCGGAGTACATCCTTGTCGGTATTGGCTCGTACATGGAGACGGCCCAGACGACGATCGATTACCTGCGGGATGAAAAGGGTATCAAGGCGGGGTGTCTGAACATTTACTGCTTCCGGCCGTTTCCGGCTCATCAACTCGTTGAGGCTCTGAAGGATTGCGTGGCGATTTCAGTGATCGAACGCATGGATGATCCGCTCTCGACGACTGGCAATCACCTGACCCGCGAGATCAAGGCCGCCTTCTGCGATGCGATGGCCGGCCAGATGGGGCATCAGAAGATCGACAGTTGTCCGCGGATCTACCACGGTGCGGCCGGCCTGGGCAGTCGCGATGTCCGCCCGGGCGACATCAACGCGATTTTTGACAACATGATCAACGACGGCCAAGATTACTTTGTGGTCGGCATCCAGCACGCCCTGGCGTTGGAGAACACCGACGATCCGGATCTGCGGCCGGTCGGAGCGTTCTCGATGCGAGGTCACTCGGTTGGCGGGTTCGGCTCGGTCACCTCCAACAAGGTGATTGCGACGATTGCCGGACAGGTTTTCGGCAAGGACGTTCAGGCGTATCCGAAGTACGGGTCCGAGAAGAAGGGGCTGCCGACCACCTATTATCTGACGATTGCCGACTCGCACATCTTCTCCCACAGCGAACTGGAATACGTCAACCTGGTGGTGCTCAACGACACCACGGCGCTTGATAGCGGATTTCCTTTGAAGGGGATGGTCGAAAACGGTTCGATCTTCATGCAAAGCGCCTACGAAGATCCGTCCGACGTGTGGGCGCGGATTCCGGAACACCAAAAGACGACGATTCGTGACAACTCTTTGCGGGTGTTTTTCACCGACATGGTGAGTATTGCCCGCGAAGTGGCCTCGGTTGCCGACCTGGAAATGCGAATGCAGGGCATCGTTCTGTTGGGGGCATTTCTGAAGTTGACTCCGTATGCCACCGACAGCGGCATGGACGACGAGGAAGTCTACGCGGGGGTTGAAAAGGCCTTGCGGAAGTATTTTGGCAAGCGAGGCGAGCAGGTTGTCCAGGACAACCTGACTTGTGTGAAACGTGGGTACAGCGAGATGCAGGAAATCCCGCAGGAACTGATTCAGGGTGGGAATGGAACTCCCTGACCGGCCACGGTTCTTTTCGAGACAAAACAAGGCGTTTCAGCTAGTTCTCCGGCAGGCCCGGGGAATCACATACGAGGACAGGGCGCATGGCGACAGCAGACGGTAAGGTTTCGATCAACGACGCCAATGAGCGGGATCCCTTCAACAACAACAGTTACGGGACACTTGTGGACTCGGAATTCGTTCCGGTGGACCTGCCCGTGCTGGACGTAGAGGACTTCAACGAGCGGATCATCAAGGGGTACGAGGACGGCGTCGCCGAAAAGGGACTGCCGGCTGACTTGTCGGTTGCCCGTTCGGTGATCCCCGCCGGCACGGCGACGTTGAGGGATTTCAGTTACGTCGCGCCAGAGATCCCGATCTACATCACCGAGAACTGCACAGCGTGCATGGATTGCGTGACCGAGTGCCCGGACACGGCGATCCTGGGCAAGGTGCTGGCCGAAAGTGATCTCGGAACGCAGTTGGAGAAGATCGAAGACGGTGATGACCGCGAGATGTTTGAGGCCCAGTGGGCCAAGACCCGGAAGTTTTACGACGGACCGCAGAAGAAGGGCAAGGAGGGCGGCCGGTTCTCGATCATCATCGATCCGAGCAAGTGCAAGGGGTGTGCCGAGTGCGTGACTGTCTGCGATGACAAGGCGTTGAAGATGGTGCCGAAATCCGAGGAAGTGATGACGACAATTCGAAAGTCGCATCGCCTGTTCAAGGAAGTGGGCCCGTCCGACGACTCGTATGTCAACGAGAACGTCTTGATCGACATGATGCTCAAGGAAGAGTCCTACATCTACGTCGGGGGCGCGGGTAGCTGTGCCGGATGCGGCGAGGGGACCGCGTTGCGGATGATGTGCGCTGCGACCGGTGCAAAATACGGTGACCGCTGGGGCATTGTTGCGGCAACGGGCTGCAACACGGTCTACACGTCCACGTACCCGTACAATCCATATCTTGTTCCCTGGACCAACTCACTTTTCGAGAACGCACCCGCCGATGCTATGGGGGTTCGGACTCGGTGGGACCAGTTGGGCTGGGGCGATTACCCACTGTGGTGCATCGGTGGGGATGGGGCGATGTTCGACATCGGGTTCCAGTCTCTGTCGAGAATGCTTGCCTCGGGAATGAACATCAACGTCTTTGTTCTCGACACCCAGGTCTACTCAAACACCGGTGGCCAGGCTTCCACGAGCACATACACGGGTCAGAACACCAAGATGAGCCTTCACGGCAAGGAGATCGGTGGAAAACAGGAACTCCGCAAGGAGATCGCACAGATCGCGATGATGCATCCTCGGACCTTCGTCGCTCAAACGACCTGTGCCCATGTCAACCACTTCTACAAGGCCGTGCTGTCGGCGATGGCGTTCGACGGTCCGTCACTGATCAACTGCTTTACCACCTGTCAGCCGGAACACGGCGTGGCGGACAACATGGCAATGGATCAGGCGAGGATGGCCGTTGACACCCGGGCATTTCCGCTTCTGGTACACGATCCTGACAAGGGTGACACGCTTCGCGAACGACTCAGTCTGCAGGGGAATCCGGCGATGAAAAAGGATTGGTGGACCAATCCGAAAACTGGAGAAGTCGTCGACTTCATCGATTTCTGTCGAAGCGAAGGCCGATTCTCCAAGCACTTTGACCGCGACGGTAACCCCTCGGAGACCTTGGAGATGGCCCGGCGAGATCGCCTGGGCAACTGGCAGTTGTTGCAGGAACTCGCCGGTCTCCGATAAGGGCTGCGACCGGCCCCAAAATGGCCGGATGGGTCCGGCCCACAGCGTTTGATCGTCGTGGTCGGAGGGGTCAGGGAGGAGTCCGATGGACGCAAAGCAGCCGCAGCATTCGCAGTTGGTGGTGCTGGGAGGCGGTCCCGGCGGATACCCGGCCGCGTTCATGGCGGCTGATGCCGGTCATGACGTGACGCTTGTCGATGATGGTGCTGTGCCCGGCGGGACGTGCCTGCGAAACGGTTGCATTCCCTCCAAGGCGTTGCTGCATGTGGCGAGAGTGATCACTGAAGCAGCGGAGGTGTCTGCCGCAGGAGTGAGGTTCGCTAAGCCCGACATTGATCTGGAACGTTTGCGGGCGTGGAAGGACGAGGTTGTCGCCAGCCTTGGCGGAGGAGTGGGTCAGCTTGCGGCTGCGCGTTCTGTCCGTACGGTCGTCGCACGAGGGACGTTGCTCGATGAACATACCCTGGAACTGACCGCGACAAACGGCGAAACCAGCCGTTTGAGTTTTGATCAACTGATCCTGGCTACCGGATCGTTGCCGGTGTGTCCTGAATCGCTGGCCGTGGAGAGCCCGCTGGTGATGGATTCGGCCGAAGCACTTGGGTTGCCCGATGTGCCGGACCGGCTGTTGGTTGTGGGTGGCGGATATATTGGCCTTGAAATGGGCACGGTTTATGCCGCTTTGGGGACACGCGTAACGGTTGTTGAGATGGCCGGGGCACTCTTGCCGGGGGTCGACGGTGACCTGGTTCGACCGTTGAGTCGACGCCTGGCGGAGCGATTTGAGTCGATTCGGCTCAACACATCCGTTGAAAGTTTGTCGTTAGAAGACGACCGAGTCAGTGCCGTGTTGGTCAGTGAAGAACACGGGGCGGCCACCGAGTGTTTCGACCGGGTTCTCGTGGCAGTCGGTCGACGGCCCAACAGTGAAGGGTTGGGGCTGGAAGCGGCGGGTGTCCGGGTGGGGGCGAAGGGTGAGGTGGTTGTTGACGCTGTGGGGCGGACCAGTTGTGATCATATCCTTGCGGTGGGGGATGTCTGTGGTGGCGCCATGTTGGCCCACAGGGCCACGCGCGATGCGAGGCGAGTGGTCTCGGCTTTGGGGGAAACGGGATCAGAAGCGGAAACGCCCGCCGACATGCTGGTTCCGGCAGTGGCTTTCACTGATCCCGAGGTGGCATGGTGTGGGTTGACGGAGACCGATGCTCGTGAGGCCGGCCAAAAGGTGCTGGTGTCCCGGTTCCCGTGGGCAGCTTCCGGAAGAGCCCAGGCTTCGGGACGGCCTGATGGCCTCACGAAACTTGTGATCGATCCCGAAACCGGCTGTGTCCTTGGTGCCGGGGTGGTGGGAGTCGCGGCCGGCGAATTGATCGCCGAAGCGGTTTTGGCGATTTCCCAGGGTTTGACCGCAGAGGAAATGGCGGCAGCGATACACCCTCACCCGACGTTGTCGGAGACAATTTGTGAGGCCGCGGAACACGCGTCGGGCCGAGCTGTCCACATGCTGCCGCGACGCCGACGCGAGCGATGATCGAGGCCCCCCGGCAGGGGGGCGGATGCGTTGTGGCTGGTCGGTCGGGTGTGGCCCCCTAGGGGCCTTCAGTACCGAGGTCGATGGGAGGAGCTGTCAGGGCCGCCTTGCCGTCGTCGGTTTCGATCAGGTCGTTTTTGCCACCGGAAAATGCGCCGTCGGGCTGTTCCGCGACATCTGTGGGGGCCTCGACGTCGCCGGGAGCTGGGCCACCGCAGCCGGTGAGAGGCAACAGGAGGGCCGACAGGAGGAGGGCGACGTGGAACAATTTCATGACAAACTCGTGAATTGAAGGAGAATGAGACGGTGGCATTCAGGTGGTTGAGGAGTTCTAGAGTCCTTCTGTGACCCCGCGTTCTTCCATCCCGCCGTGGTAACGGTACTTCCAGACATCGATGTTGACGTTGATTGTCTGAACACTTCCGTCGGCCATGGCGAAGTTGACCTGGTCGTTGTGCTCACTGCTGAAGCGGTACCACTCTTTGCCTTCCAGGCCCCAGGCCACCGGCATGGTTCCGGTACCGATCCAGGAGTGTGAGAAAAGGTGGCGGTCTCGGTCGCTGATGACGTGAATGCCACCGGTGTGCTCACCGAAGAGCAACGTGTAACTGGAGCCATCTTCGATTTCGCTGATCTTGAATTTCGTCCGGTTGCCCAGAGCGCCGTGGTACTTGTACCACCCGTTGTCGACCGGCACCATTCCGAGGACTCCGGAACAACCGACGTAGTTGGTGCGGCCGAGATTGGTGCCCCAGGGGTGTGGGAAATACCACAGTTCCAGAGTGCCCCAGTTGCCCCCGGGAGGTCCGAAGGTATTGGTTGTTGCACTGGTTCCCAACTCGTTCCCGTAGGGGTTGGCCGAGGGGCAGAGGAGCGCCGGAATCTTGTAGTGGGCTGTCTGCCAGCTAACCGTATCTCGCCACCAGGAGGGCCCCGTTTTGTTGAGGAGTTTCAGGACGCGAACCTGTTTCTCCAGTGACGACTGCTCCATGTGCGGCAGCAAGTAGACGATCACGCCGATCTGCTGGAACGTGCTGATGTTGGTATTGTTGTTGCGAGAGCCGACGGGCACGGGGCCGAGGTAGCCCGGTGGCAGAGTGTTCCGTTGTTCGTGGAAGGTCTGGGCAGCCAGGGCAATCTGTTTCAGTCGGTTTTTGCACTGAACTCGCCTTGCGGCCTCGCGAGCCTGCTGTACTGCTGGCAGAAGCATCGCAATCAGGATGGCGATGATCGCGATGACAACCAGCAGTTCAATCAGCGTGAATGCCCGGCGAGAATGCGTCTCCGAACGAGCCGGCCGCACTGGACGAAACATGACTGACTCCTACCGAAAACTAAGAAAAACTCCTCCCTGAAAACCAGCGAGGAGATGTTTGGAATGAGGCCGCCGGCCAGGCCGTGGCCACCGGTTCGGTCAACACCGATTGTCGCGAAGTGCAGTTTTCAACGCAAGAATAATTCGCCTGGGGTTTGGTTCGGAAAGTGGCGTTTCCCGTTACCCGACGGACTGCAATTTCTGACCGCGGACGGTAAGATACCGCCTGACTAAAACCCTCATTCGATCTGCCGCGCGTGATGGCCACCCGGAAGC